>Ga0116230_10007532_pt1 | contig 10745 bp, 11 predicted proteins | sample S1TSphfallax_3_FD_88678 | JGI IMG/M metagenome (GOLD analysis project Ga0116230, IMG submission 88678) | Host-associated microbial communities from peat moss isolated from Minnesota, USA - S1T2_Fd - Sphagnum fallax MG | ecosystem: Host-associated > Plants > Peat moss > Unclassified | place...
AGAGAGAGAGAGAGAGAGAGAAGAGCGGGACTTCTCGTGAGCTTGCTTTTGTTCCTTATTGTTGTTGCGGGTAGTTTGCGGGCGCTCGAGGCTTCGAAAGCTGCAGCTAGAAGTGTCTTCAGAAACTGAGAAGCGAGAGAAAGAGAAAGAGAGAGAGAGAGAGAATTTTTTTTTTCCCTCTCTTGCTTGGTTTGTTTTTTGTTTCCAGAAAGAAATAGTGGCCAGCACGATGTAATCCTTGGTTCTCTTCGGGAGGCCGTCTGCGGACGTGCTGTGTGTTCCTTGCTGCAATAGAAGTTTTTTTTTGCTGCAACAATCTTCCACACCGAATTTACATCCGATTACGATTTCTATTCTCCTCTTTTTCTCTCTTTTCTCTCTTTTTTCTCGCGCGCGAAACAAAAGTCTCAGGTTCGTTCCTCTGCTCTCTTTTTTTTCGGACCTCTGAGAGATGTAAGATCGAAAGTTCTGCGAAATTCGAGAGGTGTTTTTGCTGCCATGAACGTGCCTCTTTTGGTTCATAGGGATTGATTCTCTTCTGGTTTTTGTTTTGTGTTCTCTTTGTCTGCCTGTTTGTGTCTGTGTTTGTGTTCCAGAGAAGTCGTCTTTCTCCAATTGATTACATGTTGTTTTTCATTTCTTCTCTTCTGTCGGACTCTTGTTCTTTCCTTTAGGGGGAACTATGACTGCTTGCCATGCCTTCTGTCTGCTGCTGGTTTGTTTTGCGATGCTGTACTTCAGAACCCTAAAAAGCATTGAATTTTTTTTAACTAATTATTTCACCCTTCTTTTATGATTTATGGTGCTGATTTGTTTTTGCGATGCCACACTCCAGAACCCTAAAAAGCTCTGAGAATTTGTTTACGAAATTGTTTCAACCTTTTTTTTTTGGTTACTTACGGTGTTGGAAGCTTCTTTTTTTTGTTGTGAGCAGGACATGGGAGCAGCAACAATGAATATGTCTTCTCTAAGGAAGGTACCGCTATTTTTGCAAGCACAATATGCTTCTTCAACAGAGCACATCTCAGAAGAGTTTGATTTCTCTGATGTGTTTGGGCCAGTACCTTTGTCTGTCCCTCTTGCACCTGGTACTGAGGTTGAGGATACTGCCAGAGATCCACCAGTGATCTACAGTCGATCACACTCTCTTGTCGGTCCCTCTCCACGGCCCATTCTTACCAGGCCACAAGGTAAACCTATCTGGGATGATCCTGAGCATGTGCCTGTCCCAGAAGAGGAAATTCAAATGCCATTTTCTTCTTCCAATCAGGAGAGTGATCAGCTGCCCATTCTCGAGGTTATGAATCTTGCCCTCAGTGACTCTGGTGACAGTGGAAGTGAGAGGGGTGTTGAAGAGCTCAATGATGATGTACAGAAACCCTCAGAGAGTGAAGGGGTGGACAAGCTGGGGCCTCAGGATTTTGAACGTCTCAGGGTGGTGGGTCAAGGGGCATTTGGGAAAGTTTTCCAGGTTCAGAAGAAGGGAACTACTGAAATCTATGCCATGAAGGTGATGAGGAAGGACAAGATCATGGAGAGGAATCATGGTGACTATATGAAGGCAGAGCGTGACATTCTTACAAAAGTGGTTCATCCCTTCATTGTCCAGCTTCGTTATTCCTTCCAGGTATGGAATAACAGTGCTTTCTACTGCTGTGTCAAGTTCTTCTTCACTGGAAATGTAGTGTCTGACATGTGTGTGTGTTGACACTTGTCATGTGCATGCTGTTGTGCAGACAAAATCCAAGTTATATTTGATCCTTGACTTCATCAATGGGGGCCATCTTTTTTTCCAGCTTTATCGTCAGGGCACTTTTAGGTGGGTTTGCCTGCATGCTAGCCCTTCTCCATTTAAATGTCATCTCTTTATTGCAAGAAATACCTCGATGATAATAAAGATAGGTTGCACAAAAATGGAAGTGCTAGGAAGTGTTATAGGTCTCATAGCATCTCTTTGATTGTTGCAGTGAAGACCTGGCACGCATGTATACTGCAGAGATTGTGTGTGCAGTTGCACACCTTCACAAGAATGGTATCATTCATCGTGACCTGAAGCCTGAAAACATCCTTCTTGATGCTGAAGGCCATGTAAGTGGTCTCTGATTTCTTGATAGTCGACTCTCATGCCATAAGTCTGCTATGGACATTTCAGCTTGTCATGGTTTGTTGGGTGTTTGCAAATGCCCAGTATGCAACAGGAAAAATAAGAAACTTTCCTAAAGACTAGAACTAAAGCCTTGAGACTTACCTGAAAGCATTTTGTTACAGGTGAGGCTCACAGATTTTGGGTTAGCAAAGGAGGTCGATGACAACAGTCCTTCAAACTCTTTATGTGGTACTATGGAATACATGGTAAGTCAGCATATTAACCAATTATAGGACAAACCAAACAATGGTTAATTATTGCAATCTCATCATGACCATCATCTGAACATCAGACCTGAAAATTTGCAAAATGCAGTTGGTGTGAGTGTTCTTCAATAGCAACTTTAGTAATATTTTAAAGCTCATGCATTCTCATGTACATTCAGGCACCTGAGATTGTGCTGGCAAAGGGCCATGGGAAAGCTGCTGACTGGTGGTCTGTCGGTATCCTGCTCTATGAAATGCTTACAGGACAGGTATGCCAAGTATTGCATTGGTATTTCCTGTAGGGTGTCAGTCTTTTGCCAGTAGGTTTGTCCTTCCTATGCCAAGACTTGTCAACTTATGTGTGCAGTGCCATTGGTTCCAGTGCTGATGTGAAATTCTATCATCTTCATGGTTGTAGCCACCCTTTGCGCACAACAACAGGCAGAAGTTGCAGCAGAAAATCATCAAGGACAAGATCAAGCTTCCATCATACCTCAGTAACGAAGCTAATGCTCTCCTAAAAGGGGTGAGTGTGGACCCTGGTTCATATTTCTGAAGAGAAAAGCATGACAATTCTTTCTTTATAAACCTGAACACGTGCTGCATTGATTCTTGCTTGCATTTGTTCGCTCTGCCCTGAGGCACCAGACTACCCATCGGTGTAGCATTTTAGGTAAAATGTTAGCTTGAACTTGGAACCAATTGGTGGATGACAGTTGGAGACCTAGCTATACTCTTTAGGCTGTGTTATTGTATCAAATTCATTTTGCAGCCATAATACCTATGTTATTATTATGGTCAATCATTTCTTATGCATTTGTTTGAACTTCCTGCAAAGGGCACAGAGCTCCATTACATGATGAGCGGCTTGTTTCCATCTCCCTATTTTTCATTTTCAGAGAGTGCTCACTTTTCTCTTTATGTGTTTGTTTGTTGACTACAGCTGTTGCAAAAGGATCCAAGTAGGCGGTTGGGAAGTGCACCAAATGGCAGTGAGGATCTGAAGCAGCAGAAATGGTTCAAGGTGATCAACTGGCGCAAGCTGGAGGCACGTCAAGTTACACCGAAATTTCTCCCTGCTGTCAATGGAAAGCAATGCACAGCCAACTTTGATGAGATGTGGACAAAACTACCAACAGATGATTCACCTGCCTCCACACCCAAATCAGTAGATGATGATTTCTTCCGTGGTTACACCTATGTAGCACCCAATACGTGGCTGGCATAAAGAAATGTACTCTCTTCTCTTGAAATCAGCTGTCAGGGCCTCTGAATTGTATCCTAGTAGTGGAATGGTAGAGGTATGAATTGACCACAATTGTGGAATCATTTTTGCTCACATTGCCCTTTGATATTGGGTCATATGGCCAGATTTTCTTCACCAAGTAAATCAATAGCTTTGATATAAAGCCCTAGACCCTCAAATCACATTTCAGACCGCAAAGCAATCGCTTGCAGCTTACAAACAATGTAGACATTATTACAATTTGTTGTCTAGGAGAATAGGATACGGGTTTGGGTTACTTGTCGATACTTTTGATGTATATGTGTTGTCTTTCATAACGCCTGTCTACTGGTGTTGTATTTTGTTGAAATTTATGGATCTCAACACTAAAGGGTTCAAGGGTTCAAGATTTTGGGTATTGAGAAGTAGTGAACACCCTTCCAAGTTCTTGGTAGCTTTTTGTTGACATTTATTTGCTTGAGCTCAAGTTGAAGCCCCCGGTTGTGATCACATGATTTCCCTTGTGTTTTCCCATCTATTGCATCAATGTTATACCTGCAATTTTTGGAACTCTATTATATAAAAAATGAGAAAAACAAGTTGACATGACATTTTTTGCTCAATGGAACCCAATCGATACATATGATCCTTTATGTTACAAAAATTCTCTGGAGTGTAAACATTACATGGCGTAACATACATCACATGATGGTTAAATGTATATATTGGTGTCTTCTAGGCCCACTTTACAAAGGGAGCCATGAGATCTTTTTTTATTGGCCTTGCCTACCAAGGCAAGAGGCATATTGTTGTGTTTAGATTCATTATAGAGTTATAGTAGCTTAAGGGATTTCTATAGGCCCCTAGGTAATAATAATAATAATAATAATAATAATAATAGGTCCATTTATTTTTATACTAGGATTTTTGAAAGATGAGATTAGTTATAGAGTTATAATATCTTGAAGGATTTTTGTTTCTTTTTTTAGAGGATTTTTTGAAGATTGGGTTTTCTGGTGGGTTGCAATTCCCTAGCTAACTAACCATGGTGGTTAGCTCAGTTACTTTTTTTTCTTTCTTTCTACCTACCTACCTACTAACAACCCACAAGCAGGTTGTTAGTAGGTAGGTAGTAAAAGCAGCCCTTAGCTATGTATAAAAAACCATCTACTTACCTCAAAGTTGCCTATTTTGCTACCTATCTGCTTATTATATTATATAATGAGACCTATTTTCCTACAGAATTGGTTATCAAGATGAAACCAAATATTAACTGAGTTGAGGTTCATCCACAAGTAAGTCCCGTTTGTGGTTAGTAAGAACCAAACTGGAACCGCCGGGTCTGATTCTCATCAAATCGGGTCCAGAATTGGAATGATGAGGTCCTGGGTTCAAATCTCTTAAAGGACCCCAAAAAACGAGAATCTGTCCAAATTTGACCAAGAAAAAAAAGGAAAAGAAAAGAGAGAGAGAGAGAGAGAGAGAGTAGGTACCTGGTACCTAGTGTAGAGTCATAAACAAATACCCTAATAAAGGAAGAATGCAGAATTGGAATTTGTTTGGTGCCTTTTTCGTGTGATTTTGTTCTTGGGGAGAAACCAAAAAAAAAGAGAGAAAAAAAAACAGATAGCACCAAAAACAGCATCACCTAGTTAGCAGCAAGCATCACAGATAGATAGCCATGATGGGGTGATGATGGTGAAGAAGAAGAAGATGGTGGTGGTGGTGGTGGTGGTGATGGAGATGGTGGGAAGAAGCAGATTGTGGATGTGAGAGGGAATTTTTTTTTTTTGTTTTTTTTTTGTTTTTGTTTGTGGGTGTTTGGGTTTGATGATGGCGAGAAGAGGATGCGTGTGTGGGTTCTGTGAAAATGTGAACCAACCTTCTGTTTGCACTTCTTGCATCAACCAAAGGTAAAGAGAAAGAAGAAATCGATTCCCCCCTCCCAGCAGCAGTAACAACAGCAGATGATGATGATGATGATGATGATTTTTCCAACTCTATTGGTTCTGTTCTTTCTTTTCTTTCTTCTTTATTGTGAAATTCAATCGCTCGAAAACTCGGCAGAAGAAGATTGCACAAACTTTAGAAGAAATATCGTATCATATCAACAAGAAGGGAAAAACGAAACATAAAAAATTGTGTAGGGTTTTGTTTGCCGACCCTTTACGAGTCCTTCCTTCTTCCTTCACTGCAAGGCTATGTCTGTCTCTGTCTCTCTGTGTCAAAGTGCACTTCCTTTGCAAGATTTTTAGATCAAAGGCATGGAGACTCTGCAAATGAGCAAAGAGCGTTGTTGTTTTGGCGAAGGAGGGCTTTAGGGTTAGGGTTTGGATTGGAGTTTTGAGGAGCTTGCTTTTGTTGGGTGGTCATGGTTTTTTGCGTGTTCAGGTTGATGGAAAAGTACAAATTGCTGAAACATTTGGCACATGACCGAGACCTGCTGCGGCGTCGCTTGGATGAGGAGCTCATTGCAAAGGTTAGCCCTAGCAGGTGTGAGTTTTGGTTGTTTGTGCTTTGTCTAGGGTTCCCTCATGGGAAATGACAGTGGACATGACCTTGGAAATTATGGTTCTCTATTTCTGCAATATTCGTTCTTTGGTCCAGCACCACATCAAACATGATAATTGGCACTACCGCTTTATACAATCTGGCTATGTTCAAAAAATTGGTTGGAGGATTGACAGAGGGAGGCAGAGTTGCAAGGGCACTGGCGAGTGGACCATCTGGAGCTCAGAAATGATTTGAGGGAGCGGCTGCGCCTCTGTAAAGAAGAGCTGGTTGAAGGTTGAAGCATTTTTCCATCCCTTGCTGCACCTAATTAGTTTCTTAGTCCCCTATCCTTAATCCTTTTTTGATATTCCCTTATGGGTTTTCTTGAGTTTATATTAGGGATGTGGTGTTTCTTGACTTTGCCTGTCAACAGGAAAGACAAAATGTGAGGAGCAACAACGAGATCTGGATGTGAAGATCAGCTTACTTTCTGAGGCATCTGCTAAGGTGGCAACAAAGAGGATGGAAAAGTTGACGCATTATTATCCTGATTTTATCAGGGCACAGTCTCTTGTGCATGTAAATTTTTCTCATCTGTCTCTTGTCATGTTTTATGCTCTTTGGCACTTATTTGTTAATTTTGTTTGCTTATGTTGGGTATTTGTATTGCTTCCATTTTCTTGTTACAAATGATTTTTATCTGTTCTGTCTTCCATTTTACAAGTCATGGTGTATATGATGCAAATCTGCAGAACATTTTGGATGCTAGCCTGATGTCTCTGTTATATATTTATGATAGGGCAGATGGCAGTGGCATCAGAGCTTTTCCAAAAACGGCGGATAGTCATGCGACAGCTGTGCAAAATACTGCCACTGCGGCGCACCTCTGTGAGCCTCTGATCCCACTTTAGTCAGTAGATATCAGGATCTGAGGATGAGTTGTATGGGTAAATAATCCCTGTGGCCTGGCTTTGAGGTTAGGGTCAAGGAGAGCGGCGTGAGAAGTGGGCAGGGACCAGCTCCATACAATCACCTGTGCAAATCTGTGGTGCACGTTTGCCTGTTGGAGATGATCCCTTATCGACCCCAGCCCTAGAACTCGCAGCATCCCTGGGGTTGGTGCTTCTTCACTCCACACACTTGTGTAATAGTCGAATAACTTTTGGATGTGCTAAATGAAATGTTTTGAATTGAATCATTAACAGGGAAAATTGAATATTGTCCAATTTACAACTTGAAGAATTGATGAACAGTTATGGTGGTAAAAAGAGAAAGTAGCAGTACACAGAAATTTGCCAAGAATTTGTAGGAGAATGCAAAGTGGGTTTGATGCAAGTGAGCTAAGAGGTGCTGGCCTCTAGGACAGGAAGACTTATTTAAGAAGGATGGATGCTATTACAGATACATGGTACAGCTGGTGAACTTGGCAGCACGCTATTTGTCTGCTCCTCTACTTCACAATGCAGGATTTGCTGTAAGTCATTTTTTCTGATTTTATGTATTAGTTGTTTACTTATAACTTGGGCAGCTACCAAATGCTTCTGAGGGATCCTCTGGAGTTAAACTGTAACTCATTTGCAATGTGCGACAATTCTTGCTTAGGGTTTGGAAGGATTTCCAGTTTAACTAATGATCAGTACCTGAGCACTCAGGGATATTTGTAGATAGGTTGTGATGGGTATTACCCACATGTGTTGTTGTCTTTGCCTATGCAGGCTTCATCCTCTCGTGTCTGGCAACGGGCCAATTACACTGACTCACGACCAGCTTCTCGCAGGTAGTTCACATTTTCTGGCTATAAACCTGCTGGATTGTTAAGTTCCAAAGACTGTTGGCAGAGCTTCTTGAGCATGTCTTGGAGACCCTTGCAATGCTATCCACTTGTATTTCAGGTTTTAAACCCCAACTGTGACTGAAGCTTCTTGCTAATAAGTTGTGTAAAATCATTGTGATGGTTTTTGACAGTGAGGAATATCCACTATTTCTTCCAAGGCAAGGAGGGCGTGGTGGGTCTTCTGTTGATGACAACATTGAACTAAGTAGGAGTGCTGGTAGCAACCTTTGGTTCTCATCCATGGAGAGCCCAAGGTCTGACCCTCTAGGAAGCATGGGAACTTTGGTGAACTACGGAGGAGCTTCAAGCAGCACACGAGATATACACCCAGAAGTGCAACGTGGTATTCAGATTCTGCAGCGGAGTGTGGGCTGTATCTGCACCTATGGCTTTGGGATCCTGTCTTTGCCAGTTCCATCAGACTTGTCCACATTTGATGCCTTTTCAGAGCTCCTTTCCTCTCTCTCTTCCAAAGCAGCCCAAACAAGGTTCACAAATCTCCCTTGCTTTCTCCCTCCATGCCATACAGATGTTTCAAGGCTCTTCTTGATGACAGATTTTGGGGTCTTTGGTAACTAACTGTCCAGAGAAAACAATCAATCTGTCATTGTAGGTTTTTCTACACTGTTCATAAAGTCAGTCCTGATTTGTTGTCAATTGACTGTTGCAAAGATGTACTTGTTCAAAGGTAGAGAAATTAGAATGGAACACTGTCTCAGCAAGTGAGAATTTCTGTGACTAACAATTCTGCTGAACTCCACCATACTGAATCTGCAAAGAACCGCTGGTGTAGACTATGCCCAAGCCTCTCACTTGGTGCTCCTATATACTTTCTTGAGTTTCACTCCTTTTTGTGTCCTTCCTCTTGTTAGTTCAAGAATGGCTGATGATGCTCGTGACATTCTATGGAAAATGTTTACTGTGTTCAGGTCTAGCAGACGTAACCAACAGCCTAACAGCCGATTTGCTATTTCAGAAGGTCCACTAGCTTACATGGGAAGCATCCTGCCAAACCCCTTGGACACAAGTCACAGCTATTTAGAAGCACTGGTAAATCATCACCTCCTTTTCTGTAACTTGAATAACTTCATCTCACACTTCTTGTGTGCTGATCTGAATTCAAATTTATCTTCCTACTTTTTGAAGTGTACAGGAGAATAGGGACAACTTTGGAGGCTTTGGATCTCACAGTTTTTTTTTTTTGGTTTTTCAGGACATTGGGTGAAATGTTTTTGCTATGAACTAATCTCTAATGGGTCTCTGCTTTTCCAGGGTCACAAGGCACTACTCAAAGGTAGGGTAACAAATTTCAACGACCTGTCTGAGTCAGGCACAAATTCAGAGCTTATGGAAGGGACAATTGCAAACCTGGCCGATAGCACAGTAGATGGGTGGGATATTGTGGAGCACCCAAGGTTGCCACCTCCTTCCCGCTCAGAAGATGTAGAGCACTGGACACGTGCTATGTTTATTGATGCCACCAAGTAGCAGTATTCTTCTTAGCAGCAGCTGCAAAGTTATGATGAAGCAATACCAATTATCATGTGAAGTCAATCATTGTACATAAGGTTTCAAAATTAATTCAATGCAGGTATTCATATTGTTGTCAAGAAAACTGCTGTCTTATCTCTAGCTCTCAGCTACTTCTGCTGGAATTTAATAAAAAGCCCTTAGGATCCAATTAACAGGATCAATTTACTTGAAACAGCTGTCTCCTCCAAGGCTTACACTTTGATAGTGGAATTCTTTGATTTGCTTGAAGCTTGTTAATGACTAGACCAGTGCAGGACTGCATCACCATGCTCTTCAAATTCACACTTGAGGAGCAGTAGAAGAAGCCCTGTAGCTGCTTAGCTGCAAAGGAAGAAATGGTGCAAGTACAAGGTTGCTTACTTGGGTGAGCAATCTAGATAACCCCCCCCCCCCACCATGGATGGAGAGAGAATGTGATTCACATTGTTCTAAAACTCCTTCCAGTTGTTTTTCGAGATTCTCTGCATGATCTTAAGGAGATGATTTTTTGGATATTCTGCTGAAGAATCAGCTCATCTCTTTGAACAGAAACCACCCTCCTTTTTTTGTTGTGTCAATGATGTTCACTGAACACACACACATATATCCAACAGACGAATTTCTTTTCATGGATATTGCTGATTGTGGGAACCTGAGCTATGGATCACTAGCCACAGAGAAGTGGCTCCCAGGTCACAGTGCTTTCTTCATCACATTCCTCTGAGGAAGATGGGTCGGTCTCTGTCAATTTGTTTGCAGATGGAAGGCCTAAGGCTTGACCATGGAGTAAGGTAAGCACACTTGGCATGTTGAAGATATTCAATTCTTTGTCAGCACCTGCATGAAACTGTTGGCTTCAAATGAGGGTTATTGGTTGCCTGTGGTGACAGAACCCTTTGAGCCTGGTAAGGCATTGAGCTTCCCTAGACATTTGATGGCAGAGCTGTACCAGAGCTGCCAACTTGTTCCAAGTTACTACAGGAAACTGTCATGGATGGTGAAGAAGAAGTCAAGCTGGTTGTTGCTATGGTAGCCTACGAAGTCAAGTATATCCCTTGTAACTGCTTCCCTATTGGTCAAGTTAGCTTCCTTGCAACTTCTGCAGCAGTGGTGTGAAAGGACTGATCAGAGAGATGCAGGGGACAAGGGAGAGCTACAAGGGACATTGACCAGCTTCAGCTTGGCGCACTGCCATTGCATGGAGCCAGATCTATTGATGGAAAATCCTGAATGTAGCTAGCTGATCATGGATATACATACACTCATGGAAGCCACAAGCTGCTGCAACACCATGGGGCATAGAACATGAGAATGTGAATGCCTGCAGCT
>Ga0116230_10007535_pt1 | contig 10743 bp, 13 predicted proteins | sample S1TSphfallax_3_FD_88678 | JGI IMG/M metagenome (GOLD analysis project Ga0116230, IMG submission 88678) | Host-associated microbial communities from peat moss isolated from Minnesota, USA - S1T2_Fd - Sphagnum fallax MG | ecosystem: Host-associated > Plants > Peat moss > Unclassified | place...
TCCTTCACCTTGGTGAAGGGCTTGATCCAGTCCAGGCGCAAGGCCGCCTTGGCGTAGAAGGCGTCGTGCTGATCCAAGGCTTCCGCACGAACGGCGGCGTAGGATTGGGCGTCGACGCGGGCGGCTTTGGCCCAGTGGTCAGGCACGGGATAGGCGGCAGGCTTGATTGAGGCGTCGTCCATGTGGCGTTTCCCTGTTTTCCGGGAAGCTAAGCCCTGGGCGGCGCCGGCCGCAAGCGCTGCGTCAGTATAACTTTAAGAATCTGATCGAGATCAACGTCGCTTTATGCGTTTGCGATCGGCGCTCGGATCGCCGTCTTGGTGACCAGCCGGTCCCAATTCAGCATCGATGTCAGGTGGGCGTAGATTTGGCGCAGAGCGCCGCTGGCGTTGAGCTCGCCGATCGTTTTGACCGGCAGCTTGGCGAGCTTCTCTTCGGACACCGCGAAATAGTCCGCCAATTGGACCGGCTGGCCGACCGTGCCGTCGAGATCCCGGGGCGTGAAGGTGGTTTGCTTGCTCTCCAGAAGATCGAGCGACCTCAAGGTCTGCACGAACTGCTCCGTCCGCCGGCGCTCGGTCTCGAAGTCGGTGCAGAACTGGATCGCCTGCTGGGTGAAGGCCGAGGGCTGGCCGTTCTCGAACAGCGGCACCTCGCCCCCCTCCGCCAACACGTCGGCGGCGCGATCGATGCAGACGATCATCTTCTGCTGCTCATCGTTGTTCGCGAGCACGAAGGGCCAGCGACGGATGAAGGCTGGAACATAGGTCCCAATTTCGAAGTCGCCCTGGTCGGAGATGAACAGGTTTTCGTTCGGGCGGATGCTCATGACCGCCAACGGCGAGAATCCCTCTCCGCCGAAGATGATCGGATAGGTCAGCGAGGCCGGTCCGAACTCGGTCACCTGCAGCGGCACGGCGTGCGCAGCCGTCGCGTAGCCGAACGGGCGGGACGTCTTGACGAATCCCAGCTTGCCATGAAGCTCGATGCTCAAAGGCTCCGGCTTGCCGTACATCAGCACATTGCCGGAAATCTGCCCATCGGGCACGGAGGTCGTTTCCATAAGCTCAAGCCTTTTCGGCGGGGTTTAGCGACAGCCGCCAGGACCCGAGCCTTTAGCCAATCTGCGGGGCCGCCACAACGTGCGGGGCGGGACCCTTGGTCGCAGCCCCCAATCGTCGGCGAGTGGAGTCGCATCGCGACTACGTTTCACTGTCCGGCGAACGCTTTCGCCTTCGTGAAGCAGCATCCTTCAGCGACTTCAGCGCCGCGGACTGTCGCTGAACCTTATCGTCCAACGTTCGGGTCGCCTCCGCGGCAGCTTGTTTAGCCTGCGCGGTCGCCGCCTGTTTTGCCTCGAGTTCGGCGAGCTTCAAGGCACGATCATGCAACCTGCGAAGTGCGCTTCCTGGCGGGCTGTCTTCCATGTCCGAGTGCTTGCCGATCTTCAGCAGCACCACTTGGCTTTCGAACTGAACGATAAAGACGATGTCGTCGCTTCCAGGATGGATTAAGTGGAGATGATTGATCCCGTAATCGAGCAGCATTCGATCTTTGTAGCTATCTATCCCCGCGCGATAATACCGTTCTGGTATTGGGCTTCCCGCTTCAATGAGGTCGATTAGGTCGTTAAGATCATCACTTGCTTCTTGCGAGAGCGTTCCAGGCGCAGGCGGACGATAATTTTCCGCTGTAACGACCGGTCGCTTTTTAAGTATTAGTCTTCGATTTTTTAGCCACCCGGCTGCAGAAGGCGTCGGCGGACCGGGATCCACGTAATCATTCGCCTTCGCCAAGGAGAAGCTTTCTGCGTTCCAGGCGGGTCATCGGGCCTAAATGCACGCCAACGCGACCCCGCGTCGCCGCTTCGACACCTTGAAGCATTTTCTGGAGCACCGGGTCGCTCTCGTCAGCCTTGCGCTCCGCCGCTTCCCTGCACGCCAAAACGCTCGACGCGGCGGGACGTGTCTTACCGACAGACCGCGTCGTCTTGGCGTGGATATTGGATGTCGGCGCGCGCATGAGCATAGGATAGCGCTGCGATGTCTTTAGATCAAATCTACGCCGCCGATCGCACCCGAACGATCGGTTCGGCCACTTCCGTCGCGTCTTTGACGACGAAAGCGTGGGTTTCGGACGGGGCGCATGCTGCTGCGGCTCACCTTTCCGAGGACTCGTATGCGTGACGATGAAGCCCTGTGGGTGCCTTATCAACAGTCCAAAACTCGCCACGTCACCACCACCTCGCTCTATCCATCGACTTCGCGCGGTCGTCGGGTTAGGCCGGGGGTTACAGACGTCGAACGTGCGACGGGAGGGTTTGGGGTGACGGGAACCGGACCGGTCGAAATCTGGCGCGGCGGCGTCGCCCTGTCGGATTGCGACGAGATGGGGCACATGAACGTGCGCCGTTATCTCGCCCGCGCTCAGGAGGGTCTGGGCGGGCTGGCTGCGGGCCTGGGCCTGCCGCGGGCCTTCACTCCCAGCGCGACCGCCACGCTTTTGGTGCAGGAGCATCGCATCCGCTTTCTGGCCGAAGCCCGCGTGGGCGCAACCCTTTATATGACCGGCGGGACGCTTGCTTTTGGCGAAAGCGACGCCACCCTGCTGCAAGTTCTTCACCATGCCGACGACGGCCGGCCGGCCGCAGCGTTCCTGAGCCGCGTCGCCCATGCCAAACCCTCCGACGGTCGCCCCTTCCCCTGGCCCGAGCGCGCGCGGCGTGGGGCGCAGGCGCTGACCGTCGAGCTGCCCGACTTCGCCGCCCCCCGCAGCCTGCAGCCGTCGAACGCGGCGTCCGAGGGCGGGGCGGCTGACCAGGATAAAGCCGCGGCGGCGGCAGGCCTTGCCCGCGTCGGGCGAGGTATGGTGACGCCGGATGCCGCCGACCTGTTCGGCCGCCTGACGCCAGAGGCGATCATCGGGCGGATGGCCGAGGCGACGTCGGGGCTGATGCGGCCCCTGCGCGCCGAACTGAAGGCCCGCAGCCCGGGCTTGAGGATCGGCGGCGCGGCGTTGGAATACCGGTTGGTCTATGAGGACCTGCCCCGGCTTGGCGACCATCTGGAGCTTTTGGGACGTGTGACGGCCGTGCGGCCTAAGGTCCAGCACGTCGCCTTCACGCTGCTCGATCCGCTCAATGGACGGCGCTGGGCGAGCGCACAGGCGGTCGTCAGTTGCCTGGACCTGGATGCGCGACGGCTGATCGCCATCCCTGACGATCTCCAGACCGGCGCCGTCGAGTAAACCGATCAGACTTCGGCGGCGTTCAGAAGGGCGTCGCGCACAAGATCGGGGCGTTCCATCGGCAGGAAATGGGTGGTTTGCGGTACGGTGTGCAGGTGGAAGCCGGGATTTCGGCGCTGGAGCCCTGCGATGGGCCCGATGCGGCAAGCCGACTGCACAGCGCTCTGGTAGATATCGATCGGGACCTGCGTCCGGCTGAGGGCGCGCCAGGTATCGTTGCCCTGGGCTTCGAAATTGGAGGCTTCCCAGGCGGGGGCGCAGCTCAGCTCGACCGTTCCATCTTCGCGCTCCCGAAAGCCGCCGGCGACATAGTCGGCCAGCATGATCTCCGGCCAGGTGCGAAAGGCGCCCCGGCCGCGATAGGCGCGAAACGCAGCGCCGAAGCTTTCGAAGACCGAGCGCCGCCGAAGCGCGCCCTGGGTCAGGGGCATACGGCGGTAGATGCGTGTCGCCAACCACGGCAGGCGATGCATCAGGGCCGAGGTCCAACGGGGCAGCACCACGGGATCGAACAGCACCAGAGCGCGAACGCGATCCGGCCGCTCCTGCGCCGCCAGAAGGCTTGCGGTGGCGCCCATGGAATGGCCGGCCAGGATCACCGGCCCATCCCCTAAAGTCTCCAACAGGGCCAAGAGATCATCGCGCAGGTCGGCCCAGGACCGGCGGCCTTGAGGATCGGCGGGCATTCGGCTGGCGCCGTGGCCGCGCTGGTCCATGGCGATAATCCGAAGGCTGAGCGACAGCGGCCCCAGGATCGAGCGATAGGTCATGGCGTTGAAGCCATTGGCGTGGGCGAACACCACATCCACCGGCCGCGCAGCATCACCGAAATCGAGCGCGGCCATTTCGCCGTCTCGAAGTCTGATCATCCGTCGCCGCGGCTCTTGGAACAGCGCTGCGTCCATGGCCTTTTCCAATACGCTTAAAGGCGGCAACGTACGGCCGGCCGCGTCACGAATCCAGGGGCGAGACTGGCGGGGCGCGACGTTTCTTTCTACGAAACTGAAAATCTCAGGCCGCAAATGCCCGGAGACCCGACCATGCCGCAACCGAAACCGCCGCCGGTCGCCACCATCGGTTATGAGCGGAGCCTTTTGCCCGATGTCATCTCAAGGCTGCAGGCGGCGGGCGTTGAGCTTCTGATCGACGTGCGCGCCATCGCCGCCTCGCGCCGGCCGGGGTTCTCCAAGACGCTTCTAAGCGGCAGCCTGGGCGAAGGCGGCGTCGCCTATCTGCACCTGCGAGACTTAGGCACGCCCAAGTCCGGCCGGATCGCCGCTCGGGCCGGACGCACGGCGGAGATGGCGGATATCTTCAACACCCATTTGCAGACGGCGGCGGCGCAAGGCGCGCTGGCCCACGCGGTCGAGCTGTCGCTCGGCCGCCGTGTGTGCCTCCTGTGCTACGAAGCCGACCCGAGCTGCTGCCACCGCGCCATCGTGGCGGCGGAGATCGTGGCGCGCACCGGCGCGGCGGTGATTGATCTGTGAGGCGGCGGCTGCAGACATCACGTTTGAGAGGCCGCTGTGAAGGCGGTCGCTGATCGCCGCGACGATCGATCTTTTGGCGTTTGGGCTGTCGCGTATTAAACTCTATCCATGACCTGCGACCAGATCCTCGCAATCTTAAGGCGTCATGCGAACGACCTGCGTCGCCTTGGGGCCGCGCGTCTATTTCTATTCGGGTCCGCGTCGCGCAATGACGCCGGTCCGGAGAGCGACGTCGATTTGTTTTTCGATTTCGACGATCCCCGGTTCAGCATCATCGAGTTGGTCGCGCTGCAGGACCGGATCAGTCAACTTCTCAACGCCCGCGCCGACGTCATGAGCCGCGGTAGCCTTCATCCGCGGGCGCGGGCCTTGATCGAAGGCTCCGCCGTTCGGGTATTTTAAGCGCGTGCGCGATCCCTAATCCTAAGTGGTGGAGATTGATCTCGACGTCTTCAAGCCGACCCGCTTTACCGCCCCGACAGGCTGTGCTCGGTCACGCCCAGGGCGTCCGCCAGGCGCATCTTGGCCGATCCGGGTTTGAGGGGTTTAGGCTGGCTGGCGTGGGGCGCCCAGCCGGTGAGGGAGACGATCTCGAAGGTCGCGGGGATGCGGCCGTCGGACCGACCGAAGCGCTCAGTGTAGATGTCGCACATCCGGGCCAGGACGGCGCGGCTTAAGGGGCGGCGGGGGCGGTCGGTCAGGACATTGGTCTCGCCCATGGCCCTGAGATCGGCCATCAGCTTGAGCGGGTGGGGATAGAGCACGGTGAGGCGGTCGACATCGGCGACCGGCAGGGCGAAGCCGGCCCGCTGCAGCAGTCCGGCCGCGTCCAGCCCATCGGCGAAGGGCGACACGCGCGGGCCGGCGCCGCCGGTTACCTCCACCTCGGCCGCCAGCAGCGACTGGCGCAGCTCGTTGAGCGTCGCGCCGCCCAGAAAGGCGCCCAGGAACAGGCCGTCGGGTTTCAGGGCGCAGCGGATCTGGATCAGGGCGCCCACGAGGTCGTTGGTCCAGTGCAGCGAGAGCAGGCTGACGATCAGGTTCAGGCTCTCGGGCTTAAATGGCAGGCGCTCGTCATCCGCGATCAGCCTTGGCCCCGCCTGCGCTGACATCAGAGCCGCTTCGCAAGGCGCCGCCTCGATCAGGAGCCCTACCCTCCCGCGCGCAATCGGATCGGCCGCCAGCGCTGTCGCGAAGGCGCTGGCCTTCGCGTTGAGGTCGACGGCGAGGGGAAACTCACGCAGGATGGTCGAGAGCCGCTCGGCGGCGTCTTCGGCGGCGCGAGTCAAAAGAAAGTCTGCGGCGTCGGGCTGGGCCACGCCGCGCTTAAGCCGGCGGCGATGGAGCGCCCGGTCGAAGATCAGAGGAGGGGCTGACATATTGCTTTTAGATGGCCCAACCCCGTGGCGCTTGAAAGCCCATCATCCCCTGCGCATCGCTTTTGCCCGCGGTTTGGACCTGATCCTGCCCCCAAGCGGCTTCGACGGCGGTCCTCGCCCCATGACGCCGGGCTTCTCGCCTGAGACCTGGAGCCGGATCGACTTTTTGGAGGCGCCGGTCTGCGACGGCTGCGGCCTGCCGTTTCCGTATGATCTGGGGGAGGGCGCGCGCTGCGCCGCCTGCATGGCGCGGCCGCGGGCGTTTGCGCGAGCGCGGGCGGCGTGCCTGTATGACGAGCAGTCGCGGGATCTGATCTTGAAGCTGAAACACGCCGACCGCCCAGACCTTGGCCGGCTCTTCGCCCTATGGCTGGCCCGCGCCGGCGCCGAGCTGATCGCCGAGGCGGATGGCGTCGTGCCTGTGCCGATGCACCGGCGCCGCCTGTTCGCCCGCCGCTATAACCAGGCGGCTGAAATCGCGCGGCCGCTCGCCCGCCTGGCCCGGCGACCCTATTTGCCTGGCGTCCTGATCCGCCGCCGCGCGACCGCCAGCCAGGGCGGCAAGTCCGGACGCGGCCGCCGGGAGAACGTCCGCGCCGCCTTCGCCGCGCCTAAGAGCCAACTCGCCCGCATCCAAGGCGCCCGCCTGCTGCTGGTCGATGACGTGCTGACCACGGGAGCGACGGCGGAGGCCTGCGCCAAGGCGTTGCTGGCGGCGGGCGCGCGGTCGGTCGATCTGTTAGCGGTGGCCAGGGTGCGCGAAGCGTCGACCGAGGTTATATAATGCACGCAACTGAGGAGCTCTGAGCCATCCATGCCGCCCGTCTTGATCTACACCAAGCCTTTTTGCCCCTATTGCGCCCGGGCGGTGCAGCTCTTGAAGAAGAAGGACGTGGCGTTCACGGAAATCGACGACGCCGCGTTCGACAAGGCGAAGAAGGCCGAAATGGTGCAGAAGTCGAACGGCCGATCGACCTTTCCCCAGATCTTCATCGGCGAGACCCACGTCGGCGGTTGCGACGACTTGATGCAGTTGGAAGGCTCGGGCGCCTTGGACAAGCTGCTGACCGCATGACCGATACGGTGCGCCTCGGCCTGATCCAGCTCCGCACCCCCGCCACTCAGGTTGAGGCGCTGGCCCAGGCCTCTGGGCTTGTGCGCGAGGCCGCCGCGGCGGGCGCGACGTTCATCGCCACGCCTGAAGGCACGAATATCCTGCAGCGCGACCGCGCCAAGCTGTTCGATCAGCTCGCGACCATGGAGGCTGATGTCTGCGTCCAGGGGCTGCGCGCCCTGGCTGAGGAACTGCAGGTCGAAATTCTGATCGGCTCGGCGCTCGTGCGGCGGGCGGACGGTCAATGCGCCAATCGCGCGGTGCTGATCGGCGCCGATGGGGCGATCCGGGCGACCTACGACAAGATTCACATGTTCGACGTCGATCTGCCCAATGGCGACCGCTATCGGGAATCTTCGTCGTACACGCCGGGAACCGAGGCCGTCTTGACGCCGAGCGTGCTAGGCCCGCTGGGCCTCACCATCTGCTACGACATGCGCTTTCCCCTGCTGTACCAGGCCTTGGCCAAGGCCGGCGCGGTCGCCCTAGCCGTTCCCGCCGCCTTCACCCGGCCGACGGGCGAAGCGCACTGGGAGACGCTGCTCAGGGCCCGCGCCATCGAAACGGGCGCCTATGTGTTTGCGCCCGCGCAAGGGGGCGTGCACGCCGATGGCCGCGCCACCTGGGGCCATAGCTTGGTGGTCGAGCCCTGGGGCGCGGTGATCGCCAAGCTCGATCATGACGAACCGGGGGTGCTGATCGCCGATCTGGACCTCGCCAAGGTCGCCGCCGCCCGCGCCGCCATCCCCGCGCTGAAGAACGGGCGCGCGTTTGCACCCCCCGCTACCGTGCCCGTCGACGCCTTCGAGGCGGCGGAATGATCCGCTACGCGCTCTATTGCGAGCACGATCATCCGTTTGAAGCCTGGTTTGGATCGTCGAGCGACTACGATGTCCAGGCGGCGCGGGGCCAAGTGGAGTGCCCGATGTGCCTGTCCACCGTCGTGCGCAAACAGGTGATGTCGCCGGCCATCTCCACCTCCAGGCGCCGAGCCGCCGAGCCGACAGCCATGGTCCCAGCCGTGCGCGCGCCGTCCGAGGTCGCCGCCGCTGGGGAAGAGGTCGCCTCCCCCGAGGCTCAGGCCCAGATGCGGACCATGATGATGGAGGCGCTGAGCCAGGTGCGCCGCCATGTGGAAGATACGTTCGATTACGTCGGCGACAGCTTCGCCAAAGAGGCCCGCGACATCCACGAAGGCCGATCCGAACAGCGCGGCATCTATGGCGAAGCCAGCCCTAAAGAGGTTCAGGCGCTCCTGAACGACGGCATCACCGTCGCGCCGCTGCCGCCCGCGCCCGTGGTGAAATCCAAGCGCGAGTTGAACTGAGCCGGCGATCCTAGAGCATCGCGCCGAAAAGTGGACACCGGTTTTCGGCAAAAGCGATGCTCAATCAAACATGTCGCTCTAGCGGTTCAACTCAACCAGCTCGTACCAGGTCTGCATATAGCCGCCGACGCCGCCCTGGACGAACAGCGCGTCCTCATCCGCCGTCACCCAGATGTCGTAGGGGGGGTGGGCCCCTTGGGCGCCGACCATGCCGCCCTCTTCATCCGTAAACCGAAAGCGACGGCAGGCGAAGGTTCCGGCCGGCGTCGTCGCCTCGTCTTCGCCGAGGTATTCCAGGAAAATCTGGCTCTCTACAACCATCGGCGGCGAGGCGCCCCGATGATCGATGGAGGGCAGGAAGACGCGAATCTGCCGTTTGTGCGGGCCGCGCGACAGGTCCATGCAGCGCGTGATGTAGGCGTCCGCGACGATGGGATGGGTTCCGAAACCGTCGTATGCGCCGTTTTCAGGCATGGCCTGGGATAGGTAGCCGATGCTGGGACCATAGCTGTCGCAAACGATCCGCCCCTCTTGCGGGCGAATGAAGCCAGCGCCCATGAAGGCGTCGCCCACCACGAGACGGACATAGAGATCCATAGGCTTTCCGTCTGCATCCATTGCGTAGACGATGTCGCGCATAACCGTCGGATCGGGCTCTTCGATCTCGCAGTGTGCAGTCAGAACGGTTTTTCCATCGCTATGATGCGTGAAGCGAAAGGTTTCCTGGCCCCTGAACTGGCCCAGCCGCTCAGGCTTTCGCGACGTATAGTCAATCTGGCCCGTAATTGATCTATGCTGCACGTCATAACCTTCGATCTATACGCTCGCTACGCCATCAGTGCGCAATAAGGAGCGATGCTGTTTTCCCGACTTCGGACGGCGCGCCACACTTCGGCGACCGTAAAAATACGCCATGACCCTTCGGCAACGGTCTGATCAGTTCTGACAAACTGCTCAAATTAAGAGCAATTTTTTAGGCTGCGCTTGTTCTTTATACGTCACGGGAAGCCGCGGCCGCCAAAGATCCCTGTTTCGACCACCCGGCTGTGGAAACCGCTATAAATAGGAACGGTTGGTATAAAGATATGCCAATAAGCCAATTGGCTCAAGCTGCAGGTGGGGACCGCAAATGACCTTCAAACACACCCTCCATTCGAGCGTCGCCAGTCTTGCGATGTCCACGGCGATCGCCCTAGGCGCCGGCGCCCAGGCTCAAACGACGCCGCAGCCTGCGCCAGCGAGCGCCTCCGGATCGGTAGGCGAGGTGATCGTCACCGCTCAGCGCCGGTCCGAGCGCCTGCAGGATGTGCCCATCGCCATCACCAACCTGACCAAGACCCAGATCGAAAATGAGCAGGTCAACGCCACGGCCGATATCCCGCGCCTGGTGCCCAACATGTTCACCACCAACAATACCGGAACGGGGTCGGCCAACGTCTACTTCCTGCGCGGGTTGGGCCAGACGGAGTCGTTCGCCACCTTCGATCCCCAGGTCGGCATCTATGTGGATGACATCTATATTGGCCGGGGCAGCGCAGCCAATTTCGGCCTTTACGACGTCAACAACATCGAGGTGCTGCGCGGCCCGCAGGGCACCCTGTTCGGCCGCAACTCGACCGGCGGCGCGATCGTCATCACGCTGGATAAGCCGACCGAGACGTTCGGCGGCTACGTTCAGATCGGCTACGGCGCCTATAACCGGTTCACCGAGCAGGCGTCGGTCAACATCCCTCTGAGCGACCAGATCTTCACCAAGACGGTGGCCTTCGCGGTCAACGACGACGGCTATGTCAACGACGTCGCCACCGGTCAGAAGCTGAACTACCACGACGACAAGGGCCTGCGGGAATCGTTGTTGTTCAAGCCCAAGGGCGCGCCCAACGTGACCTGGAACGTCTCGGCGGACGTCTCGGAAAGCAAGTATAACGCTGAACAAGACTCGGTCGTAAACGGTAAGCGCGTCTCCTACTCCGGCTTCGGCGATACGTCGGCCCCTGTACCCGTCATCGGGGCTGCCCCGATCATCCAAGACGCCAACAACATCTTGAAGGAGCCCTTCAGCAACCTTCCCGATGGCGAGGACTTCAAGTCCTGGGGCGCCATGTCGAATTTAGAAGTGAGATTCGACGCCGGCACGCTCAATCTGATCACAGGCCTGCGCGGCCAGGACCAGCTCGGCTCCGCCGA
>Ga0116230_10007537_pt1 | contig 10742 bp, 10 predicted proteins | sample S1TSphfallax_3_FD_88678 | JGI IMG/M metagenome (GOLD analysis project Ga0116230, IMG submission 88678) | Host-associated microbial communities from peat moss isolated from Minnesota, USA - S1T2_Fd - Sphagnum fallax MG | ecosystem: Host-associated > Plants > Peat moss > Unclassified | place...
TCTCTCTCTCTCTCTCTCTTTCTCTCTCCAAAAGCTTCGTGCATGATACAACACAGTGTGGGACCTCCTCCCCCTTTCGTTTCATGATTCTCAGCTGCAAATTGTCGGAAAACTTTTGAAGGAGGACCACATAGCAACAACAAACAAAAACAGAGCCAGAAATAGACAGGGACATTAATTAATGGTTTGGAGCTGTTGGGTATATCGCTGTTTCTTTTTGTGTTCTAATTTGGTTGCATTGCTTTGCTTCTTTTCTTCTGCATTCCTTTTGCAAATGGTGTCAACAGCAGCAAGCATAATATGAGCATCTTTTCTTGTCTTCTTCTTCTTCTTCTTCTTCCTGCTTCTCTCTACTCGCTCACACTCTCCCTTCGTACCTTGCCATGGCTTGTGGGCTGCTGCTGGGAACAAGTCTTGGATGCTCCTCCTCAGCTGAGCAAAACCAGAGGAAGAAGAACAAGAGTTTTGCCTGCTATCCTCCTCCAGTAAACAAACAAAAACACCAGTAGTTGCTGCAGCAGAGAAAAAGAAAACCCTTCTTCTCAAGCCCCGCACCCACCCATATGTGCTGCTGCTGCTGCGGCTGCTGTTGCTCATCAGTGACATACCCACCAATTCTGTTGTCGGTTTCGGAGTTCACAAATCCTGTATTGCTTTGTTCAGCAAGCAAGCAAGCAAGGTGTACACCAAGAATTTTTTTTTCACGAATTTCTGGATTGTTTTGAAGCAATCGACAAGGCACCAGACCAAGAGATTTGGTCAATTCATCAATGGTGGTTTTTTTTTCTTTTTTCTTTTTGGGTGCTATTTCTGGATTGTTTTTGAAAGCAATCATCAACAAAGGCATCAGTTCAAGAGTTTTGTTTGATTTGGGATTCATGGAGGAGGCACCACCCAAAAGAGTTTTTAAGATTGGGTATTCAACAAAGAGTTGTTGCTTCTTTGGGGATGATTTGTTCACAGGTTTCTGTAATTGTTTTGACACAAGCAAAGCAACTCTGACTGACTGACTGGGAGGGGCATCGTTGGTGGTGCTGGTGGGGCGACAACAATTGTTGCAGCAGTTGCAACAAACCATGCTTTGCATATACCAGCATTCCTGTAAGTCTCTGCTTCATGGAAAAGCTGATGTGATCAGATGGATGGTGATGTGATCAGATGGGCTTCCATGCAACAGAGGAGTTGGCTTTTTGTTCTTCATCAGATTGATGGCATTCAGAGCAATATCTATAGAATCCAGCTTCTGATATGAAACATGCATCCGAAAGGAGTTTTGATGAAGGAGGGAAAGAGGTTTTAGTGGCTCAGTAGAGGAGAGAAGGTTGTGTTGATGTTTTTTCTTTCATGTGGGTTTGCAAGTTTGACAGACATTTTGTGGCAAATTCAACAAGAGCAGCACCACCACCACCACCATGAGCATCACCAGCAATGTCTCTCTAGCCACTGCTGCTTCACACTTGTTTCCAAAGGAAGGATGGGCACAGCAGCAGCAGTGGCTTGCTGCTGCACTTGTCAAACCTTGTTTCCAGCATGCATTTACATCAATTCTTAATTGTGTCTTCCTTGCCATCTTTACAGTAACATTCTTTTTGCAGGAGTGCAGAAACTGCAGTCCACCACCAGCAAAACCGGCTGACAATCATCACCACAATAGAAAAGAAGCCAGAAGCATCTTACACCCAATTCTGTTAGATTGCTGTGCGTATCTATTTTTGATCAATCTTGCAGCTTCAGTATGGGAAACTGCCACTGGAATTCTAATTGGGTGGTCCAGCATCCTGGTGCATTCAGAGGTTTTTGCAGTCCTTCAAACCATTGGCTGGTTCGTAATCTTCCTGGTGTCGAGAAGTTGCAATGCTCAACAACAAAACAGGCTCAAGTATTTGGGCCTTTTACGGGCATGGTGGATTTTGGGGTTTTTCGCATCTACGCTCTCTATTCTTTCTGGCATCTTCTTCTCATCAAAATGCAAGGATCATCAGTTTTGGGATCAGCCCATGTGGGTGGCGGAAATTGCATCCTTTCCAGCTATTATGTTCCTTGGAATTCAAGCACTCTGCAGCAAAATGGAGATTGAACTTGAAGACTGTATTTTCCAGGAGCCGTTGCTGAGTGATGATAATAGGCAGGGGGATTTGGGCGAGAGGGAACCCATCACACCTTATGTGACTGCAGGAATTTTTAGCCTAGCAACACTTTCTTGGCTTAGTCCTCTGCTCTCAGTGGGAGCCAAGAAGCATCTAGAGCTGAAGGACTTGCCACATCTTGCACCCAAAAGCCGAGCACATATTGCGTATGAGGAATTCCAATCAAGTTGGGAATGGCTGAAGCAGCGAAATCCATCGCAGGCTCCATCACTAGTTGTTGCTCTCGTACTGCCATTATGGGTTGAGGGCGCATGGAATGCACTGTTCGCTTTGATTAATGTCTGTGCAACTTATGTGGGTCCCTTCTTGATCGATGATTTTGTGAACTATCTCGGAGGGCGACGAAGGTTTGCACATGAGGGACTCATTCTTGTCTCCATCTTCTTCATTGCCAAAATCATTGAGAACTTGGGAAACCGTCAATGGTATTTGGGTTCTCAGATCCTTGGCCTGAGAATGAAGGCAGCACTCGTGGCATTTCTGTTTCACAAGGGTTTAAGGCTCTCAAACCAATCGAGAAGAAGTCACACCAGTGCAGAGATCATCAACTACATGGTTGTGGATGTGCAAAAGATTTCTGATTTCACATGGTCCATCAATCATTTCTGGACATTGCCTGTACGTATTGGTCTAGCACTAGCTATCTTATCCCGGGTAGTTGGTGTAGCATGGGTTGCAGCTCTAGGTGCCGCATTGCTGATCATGTTCATCGACACCCCACTCACCAAATTGCTGGAGAAACTCCAAGCAAAGGTCATGGCAGCAAAAGATGAAAGGATGAAGGCAACATCTGAGTCTTTACGAAACATGCGGGTTTTGAAGCTCCATGCCTGGGATGAGACCTATCTTGCCAAGATTGAGGATTTGCGAGGGAAAGAGTTTGGCTGGATGTGGAGACATGCCTTGGTCATGGCAAGCCAAGTGTGCACTTTCTGGACAGCACCAATATTGGTCTCAACAGCAACATTCGCGACATGTGTTGGGTTAGGGATCCCACTCTCAGCTGGAAAGATACTCACTGCTCTGGCAACTTGCAGGATTCTTCAAGACCCACTTGACGTCTTCCCAGAGTTCATTGCAAATTTGGCACAAACAAGGGTAAGTTCTAGAATTACCACATCTAGGATCACACCACAAAGCTTGACACTTTCTAAATGTTTTATCACCATGTTGGGTTGTCCTTTTTTGCTGGTTAACCATCTCTCAGCTTCACTAATGACCCAAGACTTCATCAACTCTTTGTTTCAGGTCTCAGTGCAGCGCCTCTGGAGATTTTTGCAGGAGCCTGAGCTTCCAATGGATGCAGTTATACACATTCCGTCATGTGTGGATGGGGGTGCCACTAAGTTGGACATTGTGATTGAAGTCAGAGAAGGCAACTTCAGTTGGGACTCACTTGCAACAGGCCTTACGCTAACAGGAGTAAATCTTCAAGTGAAAAGAGGTGTACGGGTTGCTGTATGTGGGACAGTCGGGTCTGGAAAATCCAGTCTTCTCTCTTGCATCCTTGGAGAGATCCCCAAAATCTCTGGCACTGTAAGGTTTTCTTCTTGGATGCAGTTTTCTTTGCTGATTCAATCAATTATTTACTGTCAAAGTTGGGGAAGGGGGGAATAAGAGCTTCAGATCTGAACCACTTCAGTCTTGTGTTGCGGTGATCATGCAGGTGAGAGTGGTTGGTAGCACTGCATATGTGGCACAATTGGCATGGATTCAGAGTGGCACAGTTGAAGATAACATCCGTTTTGGGAGTCCCATGGACCATGGCAGATACAGTTCTGTTCTAGAAGCCTGTGCTTTGAAGAAGGATTTGGAGCTTTTTGCCTTTGGAGATCAAACCGAGATTGGAGAGAGGGGTATAAACTTGAGTGGTGGTCAAAAACAACGGATTCAGCTTGCACGTGCCTTGTATCAAAACTCCAGTATTTATCTCTTGGATGACCCATTTAGTGCTGTTGATGCACATACAGGCTCCCATATCTTCAAAGTGAGTCAAAAGCTCGACACACTGATTTTCTTTGTCCTTGCCGATGAATGGACACTTTCTTCCCCTCTAAAAGTCTGATGAGTTGTCTTCTTTTACTTGGAGTTGTTTTTTTCCAAGCTTTTTGATATGATGAAGCTGATGAAGCAAGGAAGTGCTGTTGGGACTATGAAAATTGGGTTCTGGGTGTCCAAATGTAACAAACTAATTTTTGTGTATATATGGGAGGGGAGATATGTGGCAGGAATGCATCCTGAAATACTTGCTGTCAAAGACTGTTGTGTACGTGACACACCAGTTGGAGTTTTTATCTTCTGCAGATCTCATTCTGGTATGTGAATCTTTTACTTCCCTTTGACTTTTTCAGATCATATGGGGTTGTGCAGCAAATTGCATACTTGCATTTCCACATCAACCCAAACCATGACAACGCAAAATATTCTAACCCAAAATACTTCTTAACAAGTACATATCTTTTTTGTGGACTGGGATTTAAATTTTTATATATTTTTGCATCTCTCCTCAGGTCCTACGCGGCGGTGAAATCGTACAGGCTGGGAACTACGATGAGCTCTTGCAAACAGGCACGGATTTCAGCACTTTGGTGCATGCTCATCATGAAGCTATCAGTGGCATGGGTGGCATTACTTCCAGCTCTTCCAGGAACAACCCCCACTGGAACACTGCTGAATCTGTTTCAAGTCATGTATTGAATGGCAATGCAAAGGCTGTTGACCAGGATGAAGCAGATGAAATTTCTTCCCAGGTCATTGAATCAGGACAACAACAACTGTTGCAGCAATTTGAAGTGGAGCTTACTGATCCAGAAGCCCCAAAACCACAACAGCTGGTGACAGAGGAAGAAAGAGAGCGAGGAACAGTTAACTTGGGTGTTTATTGGTCCTATCTCACTGCAGTCTACCAAGGAGCACTCATTGTTATCATTGTCATCATGCAAGTCTGCTTCCAAGTATGTTGAAATGGATTAGTTTTTTGATTGATAAGCAACAGAAAGCATTCCAAGTTTTAGGTGGCAGAAGCTGTTTTTCTGATCCAATTTTGTGAAGTAAAAAAAGAGACATTGAATAATGCTTGAGGTTTCCAGAAAGCTTTGCTGGAGATTTCCTCAAAAAAGCTCACAGCTGAAATTCCTTGTCATTTTTGTGCAATCAGTTATTGTTTTTGTTTGTGGATTGTGTCAGGTGTTACAAATAGCTGGAAACTATTGGATGGCGTGGGCATCTCCCACAACATCAGGAGGCAAGAGTCACGTAAGCAGCAGGAAACTGATTCTAGTTTACGTGGGGCTTGTGTTTGGGAGCACAATCTTTGTGATCATACGTTCATTGCTGGTTGAACTTGTGGGACTTCTTGCAGCACAAAAGTATTTCAAGGGCATGGTGAGGTGTATTTTCCGTGCTCCCATGTCCTTCTTCGATTCCACTCCCACTGGTCGCATCCTCAATCGGGTACCATCTCATTTCTTTTCCTTTTGACCAAAAAAAAACACTGTTCCCAAATGAGTTGTACCCATGTAGTTAATCAAATGTTGCTATTATCCGGTAGTGCATTGCAACCCAAAAGCTTGAATATGTATTTCTCTGAATCTTTGTATCATAATGATTGTTTGTGCAATAACAGTCGTCATCAGATCAGAGTGATATTGATTGGGAGATCCAGTACAAGTTTGGTGGTTTGATGGTGACGACAATACAGTTATTGGGTACAATCACAGTTATGTCACAAGTGGGTTGGGAAGTCTTGCTGCTATTTCTGCCTGTGTTTATTGCATGCATCTTCATGCAGGTATGGGTTTTCTTCCCACATCTTCCTTCTCTTTTGACTTCATGTTTTCACCAAGTTCACAGTCCTTTTCCTGTCAAGACTTTCTCCCTTCTTTCTCAGAGGGAAAATGACTGACTGACTGACTGACTCTATAAAGGGCAAATCAACAGACCTTGGGGACCAGTTTCTGCAGATTGTTTGTCTGGGAGATAGGATTGCATGTTTTTCAGGGGGTTATATAACAAATCTAGATGCCCAGGGGGGTAGTCACTGTTTTTTCCAGATTGGAATTTTCATGTGTTTATGAATTATATGCATTTTTGCAGCGATATTACATGAAATCTGCGCGGGAGCTTCAAAGAGTGAAGAGCATACAACAATCCCCAATCATCCATCATTATGGAGAGTCCATCACTGGGGCAGCCACCATTCGTGGCTTTGGTCAAGAGCAGCGCTTCATGGACACAATCATCAATTTATGTGACAAGTACATGCGCCCCTCATTCTATACATTGGCCACCACTCAGTGGCTTGTTTTCCGGATGGAGCTCCTCAGTACTTTTATATTTGCTTCCTTGATGATGCTCGTGGTCCTACTGCCTCCGAGCAATCTGTATTCTGGTATGTGTCAATTCATGTCACCAATAATATGTGTCTCCGATTCCCTCCTGAACAGTGTACTCCAGAATTGTTGCTTAACCATCTCAAACAAAAGCACTAGCCTGAATCCTGCATTTGTGTCTTCTGTGTTCCTGATCTGTCTTCTGGAATGAACCACTAATACATGTGATGTTTTACTGTTTTTTTCCTTTCATGCATGATTGGGCTTGTGGCGATATATGGGTTTGATGGATCTTACTTCTGGGATGTACGCTGATTTTTGTGCTGTTGTTTTTCTGTGTTTTCATTTTTCCAGGATTGATTGGGCTTGCAGTGATATATGGTCTGAGTTTAAACATACAACAGTCGCAGTGGGTATGGTGTCTTTGTGAAGTGGAGAACACGATCATTGCAGTGGAACGGGTACAGCAATATATGGGGATTCCCAGTGAAGCACCTTTGCTCATCCAGGAGTCACGCCCCCCTCGGGATTGGCCTACTAGTGGAACCATCCAGCTTCAGGACTTGCAGGTTCCATTTCAGCCAAAAGTTCCCAAAAACTCTTCTGTTCTTCCTGTGAGCTCCACAATAGAAAAGGAAATTCTCAGCTGTTTTTGTAACACTTGTGTGATTGTGAACTCTGTTTTGGGTGTCTAGATACAATATGCTCCAAACCTTCCGATGGTATTACATGGAATCACATGCACTTTTTATGGAGGTGAGAAAGTGGGTATTGTAGGCCGCACTGGGAGTGGGAAGTCAACCCTGATCCAGGCACTTTTCCGCGTGGTGGAGCCTGTCGGAGGCAAGATTATCATTGACAGGGTGGATATTGCCACTATTGGACTACACGATTTGCGGGCAAGGTTGAGCATCATTCCTCAAGACCCAACACTATTTGAAGGCAACATGAGGACCAATCTTGATCCTCTCGGGGAGCATTCTGATGCAGAATTGTGGGAGGTGCCTAATTATTCCCTCTACCACGATTTTGAGAAACTTTGAGAAAAAAGACATTTTTGTATCCTTGAATTGTGCTATATCCTTCTTTGTTGCCTTTTCTTTATGGTGTCTGTTTGCACAGGTGTTGGACAAATGTAAGCTTGGAGATGCCGTACGTGCTAAAGAAAAGAAGCTCTGCTCTTTAGGTAAGTCTGAAAAGCTTAAGGAAAGGAAAAAAAAAGTATGGAGTGCACAAACCCATTTTCCTCTCAAATCAATTGTGTACATTCCTTGCAAATTATGAGATATTCAAAGAATGGGAACCCAAGATCTGCACTTGCTCAAACAAGGAGTGGATTCTTTGTTCTAAAACAGTATTTGGGTAGATTGTACTTTGCTATTTAGCCAGCTTTGAAGACTTGGGTTTTGGTGATGTGGAAAGTGCTGCATATGGGAAAAGTAAAACAGTTCTGAATTCTGTTCAAACAGATCTGATGGGCTTGGTGAGAAACTGATTCAAGAAAAGTTTAATAGTTCTGAATTTCTAAAGGATTACATGAATTAGGTTAGTAGTATCTGCCACCACAAATCCCTGGATTTTGGAACTACTTCATTGTGTTGCAGTTGAAGAATACGGTGAAAACTGGAGTGTGGGGCAACAACAGCTGGTGTGTCTAGGGCGTGCACTGCTGAAAAGCACTCGCATCCTTGTACTGGATGAAGCCACAGCTTCAGTTGACAGTGCTACCGACAATATCATTCAAAGGACCATACGTGCAGAATTCAACACATGCACTGTCCTCACTGTTGCACACCGCATTCCAACTGTAGTTGATAGTGATCGTGTCTTGGTGCTCAGTGAAGGTACATGACTGGTTACCACCCATGAATACACCCATGATGCATGAGAATATCTGTGTATTGTGACCCCTGCAAGGTTCAATCTTTCTGCACAATCTTTGTGCTCAACAACTGACTGATCTGGGTTCTGGGTTTATTGGAACTTCAGGGAGAGTATCTGAGTACGACATGCCAAGGAGGCTCCTCAAAGACAAGTCATCATGCTTTGCAAAGTTAGTTGCTGAATATTCAGAGCGGGCCGGCAGCAGCAGCAGCAGTGGTGGTGCTTCTACTGCTTTGTAACAAATTTTGAACAACTTTTGATCTTCTCCCACTGTGCATGCAACTTTGGCTTGCAAGCAGGCTTTTTTCTCCAAAAATTATGAGGATGTAGATACTGAGGTCAGGAGGATGGTAATTTTGGGCAGGATTCACGTTTGGGCAGTGCTGCTGGTACTGCCATTTTTGTATCTCTTTTCATCTTGCTTGGTCTCTCTTTGCATCTGTACATGGTCTTGTTGAACATGATGAATTGAGGAGGAAGAAACTGGAACTGGACCTGGAATGGGAACTTATCTAGGTGCTTATATTCTTGTTCCACCATCTGTGGACAAAGTGGGCTTATCACTGTTGTGTTTTTGAGACTCTGAATCACCCCAAGGATGATGATGATCATCATCATCATCATCACCATCATTCATAGCAGCTGTAATATTGGAGATGCATGACGCAAGGTACTCACAAAATGCAATTCTCTTGCCCTTTACATGCAGAGTCAACAAATGGATGGATCATGGGAAGGTGAGGAGATTGGTCATGTCAATTTGCAATTTTTTTTGCAAGTATGTTTTATTCCTGGACTGAATCGATAGCAATATAATTGTCTTTTTGCCCCTTTCTTCTAAAGAATTGACAATTCCAGCTAATTGGAATGTTAAGGATCATACAAAAACCTAACCAACTTACTCATATTTGATCATCGGTGGTAATGCAAAGCAACACAGAGCCCCAAGTTTATATGTTGCAGGAAAAGACCAAAAAATTTCTTTGGCTTGACCAACTTCTTGTAGTTGGGATATTCACATGCCCTTTGAATGGTCATACCTCAGTAACTGAGGATTGGACCATGTGGGGGGTCATCACTCTGATCACCTCCTGCTCTACCCAAATGAGCCTGCAAGCCCTAAACCCTAAACCCCATTTTTCGCACTCCAAATAACCTAAACCCTAAACCCCAATTTTCCACACTCCAAATAGTGAGTATGTACACATCTTCATCTTCAAGAGGAGATGGTGGTGAAAGATCATGGCCTTTCATTCATTCATTCATTCATTCATCCATCCACCCATCCATCCATCCATTGAGTTGTAAAGATCTATAAGAAAATTTGTAGTGTATTTAGAGGTAGCCTTACAAAGCATAATTTTGCATCCTCTAAATGGGCTATGAATTCTCTCACTTCAAAAATAGGGTTTCTTTTTTAGCCTTATTTTTTCACTTTTTTCCCTTGAGTTCCCAATACTTTCCAAATACCAAAAAACAAGGCATGAGAAAATGAATAGGAGGGTAAAACCCATGGTCACTTTACAAATAACTTTTTTTTGTGTATAAGATGAAAATGTTAAGAAGTGACCACATTTAGTGTTAATTTGAATGTAAAATTTAATTGTTAAGGAATTTAGAAGTAAACACCAATCCTCATTTACAATGTTAATTAAGACTTAATCCAAGCCAACAAACGATGTGACATTGATTTAAATTTTAAAAAAAAAAAAAAAAAAACCCTAAACCTTCAATTGTTAACTAATATTTAAAAAATTTAAACTATTGTTTTTAGAATCAAATGCCAATGTTAACTAAAGTATTAAAAAAATGGCAAAATAATTTAATATTAACATGCATTCAAAAGTGTTTATCCTCATTTCATTTTCTTTTTTTATTTCTTTGTTTTTCCCTCTTTTTTTTTTTTTTTTTTTTTTTTTTTTTTTCCCCCCCCCCCCCCCCCCCCCCCTTTTCTCACCCTTTTCTTTCTCTCTCATTCTTTTGGTTCATCCACTTGTCTTCTTGCCTCTCCTTTCTCCACAAAGATTGCATTGAAATTACAAATAAAAAAACCAAATGCAACACCCAAAAGAAAAAGAAAAAAAAATCGATTTAATTTTTAATTTTTAATTTTTACATATCTATGCTCAAAATAGCACAAAACCTAAACTTATAGTGAAGAGAAAACACAAAGATTGCACTGAAATTTGACCTAAAAAAACAAATTGTCTTTGAGAAAAGACCAAAAAAAAATCAGAAGCAATACAACTAGAGAGTAGAAGACCTAACAATGAGGGAATTAAAAAAAAAAAAAAAAAAAAAAAAAAAGAAAGAAAAAAAAACAAAAAAAAAAAAAAAAAAAAAAGGAAAAAAAAAAAAAAAAAAAAAAAAAAAAAAAAAA
>Ga0116230_10007540_pt1 | contig 10739 bp, 18 predicted proteins | sample S1TSphfallax_3_FD_88678 | JGI IMG/M metagenome (GOLD analysis project Ga0116230, IMG submission 88678) | Host-associated microbial communities from peat moss isolated from Minnesota, USA - S1T2_Fd - Sphagnum fallax MG | ecosystem: Host-associated > Plants > Peat moss > Unclassified | place...
TGCCCTTGAATATGCCTCACTGGCATCTTATGTAATTTGGCTAAAGGGTTTGTTTGCTTCTTGGTCATTTGTCAAGTCAGCTTTTGGCCAGCATGGATTTTTCAAGATAGCCCAAAGTGGCTATTCATTTTTTTAAGAAATAAGTTAAAGTGGCACCCACCAAAAAAACCAGTGCAAAATGTGACTCCTGGGCTGAAAAGGAATGAGAAACAAAGACACAAGCAACATTGTTGCAAAACCAAACCTAAAAACTAAACACAAATTGTATACACTTTGAGGGGGAGTTGAACCCTAGTCTGATATTAGACTTTGCCCAATGCAACTCAAAGTCCCACCCACCACACGACACAAGTGACATTGTTGTAAAACCAAACCTAAAAACTAAACACAAATTGTACACACTTTGAGGGGGAGTTGAACCCCAATTTGATATTAGACTTTGCCCAATGCAATTCAAAGTCCCACCCACCACACACAAATGTCAATAAACCTCCTAACCTTATAAGAAACTAAGCACAATCACCAAACTTATTTAGATCGTGGAAACATGAACACTTCAATTTTGTGTTGTGAAAAGAACAGAACCTGCTAAGAGGTAGCACCAATCTAAAGTTTTTGATCCTTCGAAACTGTAACAACCTCTTGATAAAGGAAGTTTTTTTGAGTATAAAACTCTTGTGCAAACATGCAAATAATTGTGTGCACATGCAAACCCAACATGTTATGCAACTTATCTTTCATGAATGCATGCATGAAGAAAGTTCGTTCATCTTTTACAAATCCCAACATTGACACCACCATAGTTTCAGCCAATTTCAAATACTCATTCAGCTGTTGAGTGAGATTATTGACTCCTCAATTGGGTTTATTTGAAATCAATTGCAAAATTTCAAAAACTTTGGAATAAGTAGGTTTGAAATTGATTGGTCAATATGGTGTTCAAACCTACTTTTTCATTAGAAAATTTAATGAAATATACATGTATGAAATTATAGCATAAAGATCATTGTATATTCAAAGGCATCACCAAAAACAAATTTACAAGTTTTCTTTGGTAGAATATACTTGACACATATTTGAATCAAATGTTACACTATAGAAAGTAGGTTTTAGAAGTTACTTACATTTAGAAAAGTCTATTTGAAACCTACTCTTAAAATGAATTTTTTAAAAATTAATGCATAATAATGAAAAAATATCTTGTTATTTATCATTCAACTAAAAAGACTGAATGTATGACAATTTTATGATGGGTTTTAGTACTATTTTTTGTTCATTTGATAAGTAAACTAGTAAGTACTTTTAATTGTACACTGTATCATGTTTTCACCCAAAATCAAGTGTTTTTATACCATTGTTGAGGTCAGCAACCTAGTCTTGCATGATTGTGGCAAAATTGTTTTCCACCACATCTTAAAACGGTTAAAAATGTTCATACAAAAAATTATTAGATGGATCTAAATAGATCATATAAAGATTTGTTTGGTAGATCTTTACAATTGCCACAAAATCACAACTAAAAATGTCCCTCTTTTGTGCAAATTTGATTAAGGCATTCATTACCTCCAATAATGGCAACAAACAAAAGAAGCCCAATATGTGAAGATCACAAAGGAGGTCTAGATTGAACCTTGCTTGAACAACTGAAACATTATCCTTTGACATTCTCATAATTAGTGTTTCGTATTTTACCATCACCCATTTCAAAGGCTCTAGCATGTTTATCCATTGAATTTTCACATTTCACAAAATCTTCAACCCTTTTGTTTCCATGATCTTGGCAAGCTTAATGAATTCCAAATGTTGCATAGGGGAGTTGGAGTAATAAGAATACATTGATTGCAACAAATCTTCTAACTTGGCCACCATGGGCACATTTGACAAAACTTGAATGACCTTGCAACCCCCTTGCCTTGGTTGTGAGCCCAAGGCTAGGGTTGCGACACTTTCCCCCATTAAAAGAAGAGGTCAATGTCCTCATTGACACTTAGAAATTATTTTCTCAATGCAATTGCTTTCATTTGCCGACTTTTGCGGTGGGACCTTGCCTCAAGTTAACTCAGGTGTCCCCTAGTTTCCAACATTTTTTTGGCAAGTCGAAGGAGGGGTTCATAAAAACCTTTAACCTTTGTTTTGTCAAAAGACCTAAACTAGCCTAATTGACAAAACCTTCATTTGGGAGGCAATTATTCCATCCTTCCCCTCATGAGGAACTCAAGCCAAGTCTAATCTTGACCTAAGTTATTTGACATGATTCCTTTCCCAACCTTGTGCCTTGATCACAACAATCAAGCCTAATTAAAGGTGTGCCTATCAAGGTACAAGAAGCAACGTTCAGGCTTTGTAAAAACCTAAGTCCCAAGCTACATGATTATAGTACGTGAACGAGGTCATGACTTCCTGCATTGGCCGCCATTACCAACCAACCCTTTGGGATGCACTTTGGGCATGTGCATGTCCCCACAAGCTCACCTTGCTTGCCTCCTCTTTTGGGGCCAAGGTTTCTCTTAGTCCCAATGTGGGAGTTCAATTTTGATTTGGGCTTATGCAAGAAAGTTCCATTTGTCCATGCCATTTGACAACCCCTTTTTGTAATATTCATTATGTTTGTGATGCAATCTCTTGGAAGTTTTAAACCTTTATTTCATTTGCAACTTGATGTGGTACATTTGTGTGACACCTTGCCCCACTAACAGAAAGGTGATGTCTTCATCACGTTCTATGTCTCTTTTGCTTCTTTGTCAATCTATTGTGGAATTCTTCTATGGCTTCTTGGGCATGTTCCATATCGGATTCATTCACCCAAGATGCCTCTATTGGATGGTATCCTTTCCACTTAACTAAGTACTCCCGCTCTTGCCCCCTTAGTTGCCTTGATTTGAGTACGAACTCCACTTCAAATTCTGGTTCATTATGAACCAAGTCTGGTGGGGGCCTTGCGTTGTGCTTTCGATTAGGCCTTGAGGCATCACGGTTGACCGGTTTTAAAAGCGAAACATGAAATGTGAGATGGACTCTAAGATTTTCCAATAGTTCTAATTTGTAAGTGTCGGGAAATTTCTTTTCCAACACTTTGAATGGGCCCGCATATGGGCCCAAGAACTTGTGACTCAAACCTTTTGGCAACTGGAAATTCTTGATGTTCAACCACATTTCATCTCCTTCTTCAAAATTCACCTCTTATCGAGACTTGTCTGCAAAATCTTTGTACCGTTTATGTGCCTTTTCAAGGTTGGCCTTAGCCATCTCCCACAAATGCTGCCTTTTTTCATCAAGTTGTGTGACCATTGGCACTTCCTCACTTGCATCACTTGGGGGTTGCCCAAATGCGACCCAAGTTGTGGGCACAATTGGTGATTTTCCCATCACCATTTGGAAGGGGGTGGAACTAGTTGCTGAATGCTCCAAATTGTTGTAACAAAACTCGACCAACTTCAAATGGTCCACCCAATCTTATTGATTTATTGCCACATAACCAAGTTCACCCTTTTGGTTTGTCCATCCATTTGGGGTTGGAATGTGGTGCTCATTTTGAGCTCCGACCCCATGCGCTTCCATAAGGCTCGCTAAAACTTGCTCGTGAACTTTGGGTCTCGATCCAACAGAATGTCCTTTGGGAGGCCATGATGCTTAAACACGTGTGTGAAAAACAACCTTCTCGTCTTTTGGGTTGTGGCACTTTCCTTGGTGGGAATGAAATATGCCATCTTGCTAAGTCGATCCACCACCACCATGATCGCATCAAATCCCCTTGATGGTGGCAAATTCACCATGAAATCCATGGACACACTTTCCCACGGCCATTCAGGAATCGATAGTGGTTACAATAATCCTGCTTATTTCTTATTGAGTGTTCGATTTTGTTAGCAAGTCAAACAAGTCTTCACGTATTCCTCCGCATCGTCTTTCAAATTAAGCCAATAGTGAGACTTCTTGAGGAATGTTATGGTTTGTTTTGCACCACCATGGCTCGCAAGGGGCCCATCATGACATTCCTTCAAAAACACATCCTTAAGCCTCCCTTTTGGAACATAAAGCCAATTTTTCTTGTACCACAATAGTCCATTTTGCAAGTGGAAGTGTGATTTGATTCCCTTTTGAATGTCTTCCTTCCTTTCCTTGGCAAACTTGTCACAATGGCTCCCAAGTCGAACTTCCTTTTGGAGTTTTGTTTCCCCCACATACACCATTTTAAGTTGGTGTTTTCGACTTAACGCATCGGGCACCACATTTTCCTTCTCGGGCTTATGTCGAATGTCCACATTGAACAAAGCCAATGTGTCTTGCCATCTCACTTATTTTGATGACAATTTTGGTTGAGTGACAAAATATTTTAAGGTGACATTGTTAGTCCACACCACCACATCTTTGGAGCCTATGTAATGGTCCCAAATCTTGAAACAATGTATGACGGCCCACATTTCCTTTTCATGTGTCGGCCACCTTCGCTCCGTCTTGCTCAACTTTTTACTCTCGAATGCCACTGGCCTTCCATCTTGCACTAGGACGCCTCCAATCGCAAAGTCGGAAGCATCGGAGTGGATTTCAAAATCCTTGTCAAAGTTGGGTAATTTCAACACCGGCGCTTTCACCAAAATGCCTTTCAAGGTTTCAAAGGCCTCATTGCATGCTTCATTCCATTCATAAGTTATGGATGACTTCTTCAAAAGGTTTGTCAAAGGTGTGGCTATCTTTGTAAAGTTCTTGATGAACTTACGATAATAGCAGGCCAATCCTAAAAAGGATCTTAAGGTCGGAACTATCCTAGATGGTTCCCAATCCAAAATTGCCTTCACCTTGTGGTCATCCATCTTCAAGCCTTCTTAGGTGATCCTAGGCCCAAGGAAATCCACTTCCGCCACCCCAAATTCACATTTCTCAAACTTGGCATATAATTTGTTTCTCTCAACCTTTGGGACACCTTTCGGAGATGCTCCGCATGTTCTTCTATAGAACCGTTATAGACCAAAATGTCGTCTATGTAGACGACCACGAAGTCATCAAACCACTTCCGAAAAATGTCATTCATGAGAGTGCAAAACGTGGCAGGTGCATTGGTGAGTCCAAAAGGCATCACCAAAAACTCGTATGAACCATACCTTGTGTGACAAGCAGTTTTTTCTTCATCCCCTTCTGCAATTCGAATTTGGTAATACCCAAAGCGTAGGTCAATCCTATTAAACACTTTAGCTCCCGAGAGTCGATTAAACAAGTCATCAATTCGAGGCAATGGATATCGATTCTTCATCATCACCTTGTTAAGGGCTCTATAATCCACACACATCCTCAATGTCCCATCCTTCTTGTGAACAAAAAGGACGGGTGCTCCATATGGTGACTTGCTAGGTTTGATGTACCCTTTTGCAAGGAGTTCTTCTAGTTGAACCTTAAGTTCTTTTAACTCCTCATGATTCATTCGATATGGGGCCTTAGCGAGAGGTGCCACTCCCAAAATCACCTCGATTGCATGATCAACTTGTTTTCTTGGGGGCAACTTGTCGGGCAACTCTTCGGGCATCACATCTAGGAATTCATCCAAAACTCACTTAAAGCACTTGGGAGAACTTACCAAGTTGGTAGCCTCCTTTGGCTCAAACTCATCCAACACCCACATCACACACAACATGCCATATCCTTCCAAGGTTTTTCCTAACATCAAGTGGATGGTCGATCCACCCACAGTAGGCACTATGCGTGCCTTCACTCGCACGATCCCATTTTTGGATGGGATTCTAACTAGCCTATTGTGCCCTTCTATGAACACATTATTATGGGTGATGAATTCCATTCCCAAAATGCAATCCATCCCCCCTAAGGTGTAAACCAGCAAATCTACCTTTCCTCTCCAACTCCCTAGTTGGAGAGGCACATTTCTTGCTTGCAATGTAGTGGGATGGGGAACCCCATCTACAAAGTGTACCTCAATGGGTGCCTTGAACTCCTCCAACTGGAGCTCCATTCTTTCCGCACTCTCTTGGGTTAGGAAGTTGTGGGAAGCCCCTGTGTCCAAAAGACATAACACCTCCCGCTTAAAAACCTTCCCCTTTAAGAAAATAAGGCGATTACATTCACCTTGGGCTAAGTTGGCAATAAGGGCAATTACCTTAGAGCCACCATTCCCCGGTTTGGATTTGGGGCAATCTTTGGAATAATGCCCCACTTCATTGCAATTGAAACATGTTCTTTTGGGTTTCCCACTGGCATCCCCTTTGGGTTGGCTCGCTTTAAAAGGAGCCCCCTTCTTGAAGAAATTTCCTTTGGGTTTGAAACCAAAGCCTTGGAATTGCTTAGGCCTTTCCCTATTTGAGGTGTCTTGCCCTTGGTTCCATTCCCCTTCATGTCATGCCTTCTTGTGAGGGAACTTATTATCCTTCTTGAACCTAGACTTTTCACCTTGTCCCACATCCGAAAAGCCTTCCATGACGCACTCCCAACTCCTTGAAGGACTCAAATGTGAGTCCAAGTGAAAGAATAATGGAAGAAAGAGGAGTCAAGGCACGCTCCTTAGCTCACAACACTTTGAGGGGTAGAGGGGCATGTTGGAGTTCCAAGATGGGACTACGAAGAGTTGACAAGCTTTACTCACTCACACGGGCCTGCACACAACCCACACAATGTGGTTAGTGCGTAGTTGGAGCACTTTTGGTGCTAGGACGAACCACGGGCAACACGGACACACAAGACTCACCACGGCCCAGACTTGGGGTATACTCTTCACCTCTCCATGGGGGCTACATCCAAATGGCTTTTCTCTCTCGGGACTCTCGCATGGGAGTCTCGAAATCGCCCCAACCGGAACTCTTGCAACTTTGGAGCCCCATAACTTTGCGAGCAGACCTCCGATCGAGGTGCCGTTTAAAGCAAAGTTGTAGCTTTCGTCGAGATCTTTCCAACGGTATGTCGCACGTGGTCTACAGCCAAGTAAATCAGGTCGATTCCAGACTTTTTCTGGTCGGGAGTCAAATTGACAATTTGACTCCCGGCCCTTCTTTTGGATATAACTTGTGTTTTAGATGTCTAAATGAGCAATGCGAGCCCATTTTAGAAATCTACGTTCTAAGAGCTTTTCAATGATATAAAGAACGTCACAAGCCATTGAGTTTTGACCCCTCAAATTGCTCTCTGAAGTTTTAGGAGTCCACTGGGACTCCATCTCCCAAAGTGAGAATTGCCTTGGGAGTGTGAGGGTTCACTCTCTCACACTTTCCTACACTCCCGGGAGTATGTGATGTGATTCTCGGGATTCCTCTTGGCCCGCACCTTTGCAACCCCTTTGCCTTGGTCGCGAGCCCAAAGCTAGGGTTGCGACATTCCACTTTCATGATGGCCTCGAATAGTGAGGCAAACCAATTCTCTTCAAGCTTGCGCTTGGCCCAGGTCGAAAGTCCCATCACAAAATGGCACCCACAATCTAGCTCATACATATGCCGGATCTCTAGCATTAATTTGGAGTACGCCCTCACATATTGGCGCAAGTTGTCATTGGTTGCATTCACAAGGTCATGAAGTTTGCACCTTGAAATGTAGTCGAAATTCTTTAGAATGAATTCTGACTTAATGCGTTCTTTGAAGAATTCCCAGGTGTAGCCATGGGTTTTCCCTTCCTTTTGCCTCACCGTCCTCCACCATGTGGAGGCGTAACCCTTCAAATAGGATTGGGCAAATTCCACAAATGAATGCCACCCAACCTTGGCGGCATGAAGGTAATCCTCCATTTTCGCAAGCCAAGCATCCACAACCTTTTTATTTCGGACCCCATCAAAATTCCCAAGTTTTACGAGTTGGAATCTTGCACCTTTTGACAATCCTCCTTTGAGGGCTGCAACTAACTCATTGGAATCGGGCCTATTCATCTTGAGCAAGATTTCCAATTGTTCCAGGGTGAAAAGGACTATGGTTAGTTGCTCCTCTTCACTTTCATGATCATTGTGGTCCTCTTGGGTTTCTTGTTCTTCAAAATCCTCTTGTTCCTCCTCCCTAATAACCTCAAGTGGAACTTTTTGATCTTGGGTGGATTTTTCCACCATGGTTTCCTGCATTGGCTTACGGGTCTTCTTGGGTGCCATCGGAACTCCCCAATGAGTGAATCGAGCTCTACCAGAGCTCTAATACCAAGTGACGCACTCCCAACTCCTTGAGGGATTCAAATGTGAGTCCTAAATAGAAAACAACGAAAGAGTAAGAAGTTAGGGCATGTTCCTTGGCTCACAACACTTTGGAGGGGTAAAGGGGCATGTTGAAGCTCTGGGATGGGATTAAGAAGAATTGACAAATTGGCTCACGGGTCTTCTTAGGTGGCATTGGAACTCCCCAATGAGTGAATCGAACTCTACCAAAGCTCTGATACCAAGTGATGCACTCCCAACTCCTTAAGGGATTCAAATGTGAATCCCAAATAAAAAACAACGAAAGAGCAAGGAATTGGGGCACGCTCCCAAGCTCACAACACTTTGGAGGGGTAAAGGGGCGTGTTGGAGCTCCGGGATGGGACTAGGAAGAATTGACAAGCTTCACTTACTCACACGGGCCTGCACAAAACCAACACAAGGTGGTTAATGCGTAGTTGGAGCATTTTTGGTGCTAGGATGAGCCATGGGCAACTCAGACACACAAGACTCACCACGGCCCGGACTTGGGGGAAGCCCACGTCCAAATGACTTTTTGTCCTAGGACTCCCAAGTGGGAGTCCGAAATTGCCAAAGTTGGGACTCCCGCAACTTTGGGGCGCCATAGCTTTGCGAACAGACCTTCGATGGAGATGAGGTCTAAAGTGAAGTTGTAGCCCTCATCAAGAGCTTTCCAACGGTATGTTGCACACTGTCTACACATAAGGGAATCGGGTCGATTTCTAACTTTTAATGGTCGGGAGTCAAACTGCCAATTTGGCTCCTGGCCTTCCTTTTGGCCATAACTTGTGTTTCAGATGTGCAAATGAGCAATGTAAGCCCATTTAAGACATAGACATTCCAAGAGCTTTCCAATGATATAAGGAACGCCTCAAGCCATTGAGTTTTGACCCCTACAATTGCCCTCTGAAGATTTGGAAGTCCACCGGAACTCCATCTCACAAGTGGGAGTTGCCTTGGGAGTGTGAGGGTTCACTCCCTCACACCTTCTTACACTCCTAGGAGCATGCGGTATGATTCCCGGGTTTCCTCTTGGCCCACAACCTTGCAACCCCTTTACCTTGGTCGCGAGCACAAGGCTAGGGTTGCGACATATTGCCTCCATAATGGCAACAAACAAAACAAGCCCAACATGTGAAGATCACAAAGGAGATCTAGATTAAATTTTGCTTGAACAACTGAAACATTATCCTTTGACATTTTCATAATTAATGTTTTGTATTTTACCATCACCCATTTCAAAGGTTCTAACATGTTTATCTATCGAATTTTCACATTTCACAAAATCTTTAGCCTTTTTGTATCCATGATCTCGATAAGCTTAGTGAATTCCAAATGTTGCATAGGGGAGTTGGAATAATAAAAATACATTGATTGCAACAAATCTTCTAACTTGGCCACCATGGGCACATTTGACAAAACTTGAATAACAAGATTTGTTTTATGGGCCATGCAATGTTGTCCCATCATGCAAGGAACAAATTTCTCCTTCAATTGAAATGTCACTCCAATGCAGCAACTGTGGAAAATGGATGCCCCATTAGCACCAAAACAAATCAACCCCTTGGTTGTTTCCTCTTGAATCAAACCCTGTTATTGCATGAGGGCTTGAACTATTATAGCAGTAAGATTATTTACATTTCCACCCTCAACAACATGTTAAAATGTGAGTAGAATAGGAATTCTTTTCCATGCACGCATCACATATGCATGCACTAAAATCTAGGATTGCATTTAAAGAAAGAAAGCTTGCTCCAACAACAATAGTTTGAGTTTGTTTTAAAACTTTCTTAGACATGCAATTTGCCATCTCCGATCCTTTGTTTCATGGGATCGTTAGGAACATTTCGCTACACAAATAACATTTGCATTGTTATGTACTCTATCATGGGGTGGCCATGATTGAGTAAATGAAAGATTAAGGCAAGTTGCACAATCTTCTTCCTCTTGTCAAAAAATTGAATTGCACCATGAGTGACTTACTACAACATTGTTTCTGAACTCTTTGCAAAATAAAACTTTTTAGCAACATGGGCATTGGATTTCAAAAAGTAATGTTCCCCCACCTTTACCCCCGACATAACTACCAAAGCTTCATAACCACTTGCATGCTTCCAAAGTGAATCAAGCTTGGCAACCATAAGATTATTTTTACCATTAATTAAGGAACATACCTTGCACTGAATTTGAACAACCTTGCCATTGGAACCCAGAATAGATTTTGCCCAAGGAAACTTCATTACCCAAGTATCTTGAAAGTGCATGTTCATTTCATAGGCCTTTTTTATTTTATTGGTTAGTGTAATGTTCTCTTGTGCTAGATTTAGGTTCATAACCTCATAGTGAGGTTCCACACCAAAAGGAATAGGAAGAAAAATATTATTATGAGTATGGCTACTAGAAGCACCATCCCTTTTTAAGATTTTGTCACCAAACAAGTACTTATCCTTGAAGTTTTTAGGGGGTTGCAATGTCATTAATAGTTTAGACATGAAGGCACAAGCTACAATGTCGAACACAAAACAATGTAGATGAACACCAATAATGCATTTTCCAATGTGCACATTGTTGATCCAAACCAAGCAAAGAAGATGAACACAAGCAATATGCACA
>Ga0116230_10007541_pt1 | contig 10739 bp, 8 predicted proteins | sample S1TSphfallax_3_FD_88678 | JGI IMG/M metagenome (GOLD analysis project Ga0116230, IMG submission 88678) | Host-associated microbial communities from peat moss isolated from Minnesota, USA - S1T2_Fd - Sphagnum fallax MG | ecosystem: Host-associated > Plants > Peat moss > Unclassified | place: USA...
AAGGTATAAGTGATTCTCTTCTGCATAAGAAACTAGAACTTGGTGGGACATATTTAAACCTGTAGAATATGATAGTGATTGAGTCAAGGAGTTTAAAAGAATTGAAGAAATACTAAATCTCGTCAATGTACTATATTTTCAATTATTAAGAGTAGATGTTGATTAGTCATGATGGCTGATAATAGCACGGAAGTTTTTATAGTAAAATTTGGTAAATGTGATGAAACTGCTGAAAGTATGAAAAATTTTCTATACCCGCCATATATTAGGGAACGAGAAGAATTATATCGATTATATAGTCAAGAGAAAGTGCGTCAAGAGGAAAGGACGTTTCGTTCGGACGAACGGGTTCTTATGAGAGGAAGTCTTGCAGATAATTCTGAATGTTGTGGTATCGAAGAGACATCGTAGCAACTTGAAAACGATACTATGCGCTGGCGGACGATGACAAAGACCTCGTCCGCACGTGGTATGGTAGAAGTACCGAAACAGCTATAAGCTATGTATTCGAGTATTATAGAATAGAACGTGCCCACAAAAAAAGTAAATATACAATTCTTGAGAAGTCAGCACTCAAGTATCTTCCGGAAAGAATACGATGTCCACATCAACTTTTTAAACATGATTTTAATTCTTTCGATTTGATAGCACTTCAAAATTTAAAACGTGTAGATGTTGAGGACAAGATCTTTGGAATGAATGGAGACATACTAAGTTTTATGCTAGAACTACAAAATACTTGCTGAATGATTTGTGAATAAAGCGAATATATTACTAATGGGTCCTACTGAATATACATATTGGAAAAATTGTATCCATTCTTTTTGAATGCTCTCCATAGAACACGATTGTTTCCGCCGGGCAGCAGGCACATTTATAATAATCCCGTACATCCTCCTACAAATCCCATTTTATTGCCAGAATTGGATTATGGACGTAATTTTCATTGAGTTATTCATCCTGGTGATGAAGACCAACAACCAGTTTATGGGGATTATAATATTATAGAATTAAAACAAATATATTCAGAATGTGCTCCAACGTATTTCGTACATACTAAAAAAAAAACAGCTGTGGAGAAGTTATTGAGTAAGATGTCTATAGAGGACATCCTTTATATGAGTCATAAAGCTGCACTTAAGTGGGATAATCAAGATCTTCTCCCTCACAAATTTAATCCCAGGCTTGTAGAGATAAGAAATTATTGGATTTTAACAGAACAGATTTTATGCTGAAATTACCCGAGGATTCTTACTGTTTTGACTATTGTGAATTATTATTTGCACCTGTTCTTCCAGATTCTGCATATGGTCGTTCTCCTAAAATAGAGTTTGTTGATGAGAAAAAATCGTTTATTAAATTCAGGAAAAATTGTAAGGCATGATCTATTGCTAGGGAGAAACCGGTGTTTAACCTTAAAAAAAATCGTAAAGCATGATATTTTGCTATTTCACAATTATATATACCTTCAAATTCATATTTATTAAAAGATATACCCTTAACTTCAATCTTTAAATTTAGTCGTAAAAGAATATGTTCTTTCTTCGTATACAAGTTTAATCCCATAAATATTATATTACCATATTCATTCCAAAAACTTTTGTTTAGTGAAGATTTATTATGATCCTCTTGGCATAAATATAGTCGTAATGTTCATAATCTGAAATATGTTATGAACACGAATAAATTCATTATTTGTTCTGTCCTACCCGGGGTAAGAGAAAGATGAAGAAAAGTTTGATTGAACTATTAATAATTAATATGAAGAATTTTTTCAAATCTTATGCAAAATCTTGAACCAGGGAAGAAAGCTATAAAAGAGCGTTTTTACATGCGCTGCTACATATAAAAAACCTTGTATCGAAAATCAATCGACAAAAATGATTTATGATATATGTCTAATATCACATTCAGGAGATTTAGTGATTTCGATCAATAATGTAAAAGATATAGCTTCAAATTGATTAATTTTTAATGGCTTTAACCTGAATTCTTCAAGAATCCTATTTATAAAGATTATGATAAATTCAATAATATATATTAGCATACAAATTACCTAATAAACAATATTTAATAACAAAATTTCAATATTTGATAACAAAATGATTTTTAAGAAAGTAATTGATTTGAAAATGTCATCTAAACAATTGGACTTATAAGTACGAATATGAGCACTAAATATGAAATATCAATGCAAAAGTATATTAAATGGATAAAAGATTATGATAATAGGTTTGACGTATGACTATAGAAATAAAAGATACTGATATTCTTACTCCAATCAAGGAACAAAAGGATTTTATGTATTATTCGAAAAAATTATTATCTCTTCATGCTCTGATTTATTGCTGGAATATATCGAAAGGGTTGAGAAGGATCAGTGTAGTAGTATGTATACACATGGAAGAAATGAATATATTTTATAAATAAGTGGAAGAGTATTCGAAGGAATGTAATATAGTTGAAATTCAAGGGATTAGAAATGTTTCAGCAATTGTAGGAATGTTCAAATTCGTAGATTGTGAAATAATTAATCCTTGGTATGAGGAATATAAAAAAAATTTAATGAATAAATTTTGTGCTGGATTTTTTCAGAGTACTTCCGCAAGACAAGATTCTGTGTATTATCGCGGAAAACAATTATTTGATACTCCGAGCAGGGTGATAATTATGGAATACTGATTATACTGAGAAAGATTTTTTAGTAATTTTATAAGTAAATATTTAATTTCCTATTCCAAGGGTATAAATTTAAAAATTATGTGAATGAATGTCGTAAAAGGATAAAAAGGGACTATTTTTATAAATATAATGATTATATTTAGTAAGTGATCTTGCCGATAAAATTGATATCAATTTTTTGTAAGAATTAGTCTAGAATGAATTATAAAACATGTTTTATGATAAGACTAAAAATTATCTCTAGATCCAATAGAAAATAATATATTATCAGGAGTATGGATAAGATAGGATTAACTCAATAAAAGTTGATTCCCATAATTTTGATTACCATATTCTTGCCTTAGTAAATTCTGTTCATAAACTCTCCTGCAGATGGATAAATTCTAGGGCAAAATTGGGAAGATTATCGGCAGAAGATAAAGCATTTTTCGAGCTCAATTATTTTCTTTATGATATATGAAATATCCGGTTATTGATTATAATAGTAATGTTTCCAAACATTCACACACTTATTTTTTTGACGAAAAAGCTTTTCTAAATGATTTGGATAATAAATTTTTCAACCAAACAAATGATTGTATTGATGATTTAAACGATGATTCTAATGACACATCCTCTATATCCCCTCATATATTCATTCACTATCCTCCCATAGATACGTTCGGTAATAATCCTCCTCGATTAAAATATTCAAAATATTATAATAGTCCGAAAATGTATTTTTGGACTATAGATCAAATGGTTATATTGTTTTTACAGAAGGTAGACCTACATATAATTATTTTAGTAAGATTACGGTTGGGAAAAAAAATCTTTATACTATCCGAGTCTAAATTTGTATTCGGGCTGTATATGCTATCTATCCATCATTTAATATACCAAGCAAGTTTTTTACGGACCTATCATTTTAAAACCATTATTATTATAACCAATAAAATATTGAATTATTTATACGATTTGTATGATAATATATGGATGAGGGAATAAAAGAGTTTTCGCCTTCATGGATAATTATACTGTAACGATGTTATTAATATTATTGAACGAAATGTTTCGCAGTAGCATGTATTATAGATTATTATATGAATTATGGATAGATATTAATAATTTTTCTAATAAATTGATTTCTCCTATATGAATTTCATCGCTAATATAAATATTTTTCCATTAATAGAGTTTTATTCGAGAAATATTTCATGAGTATGTATTATAGAAAAAATTATTATATTTAAAAACTTGAACATTTCGTCGATTAAATAATCAATACGTAAATATTTTAACCTTATATTCGGAAAAAATAATGACTTTTTACAGAGTATGTTAAAATTTCTAATTATAATAAGTTAATGTTTGAAAAAAATTTATACATTTTAATTCTTTACATACTGAAAAAATTCATTATATAATGAATTTTTCTACTCACTCTATATGATTTCGAATCAATGAATTTTTTCAATGATTCGTAAAAATATGGAATATGAATTGGATCAACTTATTATAAATTTTTGAAATTATATCAATTTTATTTCATGAGAAAATATTTAGCATCTAGTGCTTTTTCACGGGATATTTACAAACCTTAGAATTACTTTTATCTGATAATATAGAATCATCAAATCTTGAAAATATTATAATTATAATTCTTATTTTAAGGATTTATTACTGCGAACAAATATATTTGTTTCTACGTATACATTGGATTTTATCAGAAACATTATCCCGTGAGGATGAGAAGAAGAATAAACATAGATCAAAGTATAGTAATTGACATTTTCCAAGAAATTTGCATTGAATAAAATTTTATTAAAACATTATGATCTAATCCTTTGTTCAAAGATTTCTATAAATTATATCAATATATAATAGATTTGATTTTAATAGACGTTTAATATTTTGCCCATTTCCTATATACTGAATTATTATAAATTGTGTCAAATATATTTTCTCAATATTAATAACGTATATTATCGGAAAATTTTTTCACTATTCCAAAATCCAAATTTAACTCTAGGTTTATTAGCCTATGATTTTAATCAATTGGATTGAAAAAAGGGTGTAAAATTTCTCCAAAAATTTATTCACTCTGACGAAGCCGAATAAATTTTTGGAGAAATTTTACACCCTTTTTTCAATCCAATCGAATTTAAATTTAAATTTTTGAAAAATTTATTAAAATATGAATATTATTACAATTCGGAGAAAGCTTATGTGATTATAAATATCGATATAAATATGATGTAAATTTGATGAAATTATCGTGGGATAAATGGAATAAATATTTTTTATATTTGTGCAAGTTATATAATTTAGTACTATGAATTGGGGTTTGAATAAAACTATACTAATTTTCCGACAAATAATATATATTTAATAAGATTAATCCTTATTCTTTCCAACAGAAACAGCTAATGTGGATTCTAATATTATTCCTTTTTTAAATATTTAATACCATTCATTTTCTAGCCATTTACTCTACGAAAAAATTAAAATGTCTATAATAATGAATAAACATTTTGGATGACAATAAGCTTGGCTTTATCTTCCATATCAATGATAAAATATTATTACATTTTCTGAGCATAGGTAATAAACGTGTAAGAAATATGGACTTTATAATAGAATTTTTGATTTTAAAAAAAGGAAACATAAAGGAATTTGATATATTTCAGGCTTAGGTATAGAAAGAAACGGAAGAGAAATTATGTAAAAGCTCCTAGATTTCATGATATATTTATTTCAAAATTGCACTTAGATATTTCAAAACCAATACAAATGATTCATTTATATGGTATATAATTCTAAAGATTCTCTATGGAATAAATTATTTGAATATAACTTATTAAATAAATTTGCAATTAATTTAATTTTTCAATCTATCATAAATCGTTAGATCAAATTGATTAGAAAATTGATCTAATTTTTTATTTCAGAATCATTATTAAATCTAAACTTTATTTGGATATTTTTTCATTAAATGAGAATTAATAAGTTTAAAAGATTTGATTCAGTGAATATATTAAGTCTTTTAGAAATATTCCATATGAAATCATACAAATTTCAGTCCATTACATATCCTTACAAATTCGTGAAAACATTGAAGTAAAATTATATCTGAATTATCAATTACTTCTTTATCAAAAGAATCAATAGGTTTTTTCTTTGCTGAAAATCAAATATAGGTCTGATAAAACAATATGGTATAAATGTATTAATACAACAATTGATTCCTGTTAACTGTAGATAATTTAATTAATTATTCATGATTAATTTCCAGGAATATAATCTGGTTATTCTTATAATTCGTTCATGTATAACTCTTTCTCTGTGTTAGAAAGAAGAACCGTTATAGAACGTATATGTTGAGACAAATGTAATGCATTATGACGGTAAAATTTGACCTTTTATCGCAGATCCAGAACAATTGGAAATTATAGGTTTGGAGATATCTGATAAATGATCCAGTAATATTAGATAATTAGCTTTTATTAAGAAAATGAATAAACTTTGGATAAAATTGAATTAAAAGAATTTTTTCATTCATTCTCAAAATTATATGTCGATTTAATTTCGGATATAGGAGTAAACAAATAGAGAAATATAAAAAAGTACTAAATTTAAAGAACAAGATGAGATGCTTTTGGTATATCTGATCAGAATAATGATATTTTCCACTTCTTGAGGGTAGATGAATTGATACTTATATTTGGAATATTGATCTCCTTAATATATGATTCAATAATTGATAAAAAGTATAACATTATATTGATTGGTGATATTTCTTTACAAATCATGTAGGGGGAAGATCAAAGTAGAATATTTAATAATAAAATAATTAGTCGTTTTGGTAAAGAACATATTGAATCTACATATGGTAAATATGATGATGAAATTACTCGATCAGATTATGCAGTAAAGGATTTGCTGAAAAGTAAAAGTGTGGATGATAATTCGGATAAGGATGAAAACTCTGAACCACAGAGATGGAGTTTAATAGATTGAATTTAATTGATGGCATAAATATAGTAGTCTTGGATTAAGTTATTCAGGAATTATTTAGATGTTTTCAATTCGAAAGTATTGAGAAAAATAATTGGTTTTTTAAATATCATCGAGAAGAGATATTTGATATGAAAAGTTGGAAAAATTCATCCTATTTTTGGTATGTATGAATATTGAAACCTTTAACACGTCGTATTCTTCCAGAGAGAAAACTAAACGTATGGTAGTAAGTATGACCTTTCAAAAACTAATCCTCCATTATCACACTTCCCATGAACAATACAAGCATTGAATATTGAATGAATGGAAGAAACATTTGAACAATTCTTATTACTCACGATAAAGGAATGAAACAACTCAGTTATTTCATAAAGCTCATAGGGTTTTCGTTACAGAGCTTTTGATAAATTGTGGAAAAGAATTTATCTCTTTCCGAAAACAACATTGATATTATGATTTGATGGAATATAGTTGAATAATAAAGGTAGAATATTCTATGATATTTACCTTCATCACACGTAAATATAATAATTGGGTTATTTATCTAATATTATCCATTTTTAAAATTTTATCCTTATAATGCTATCGTAATAAACTAATGATTTATAGTATAAAGTGCCTATACTTTATCAAGGAATTATAGATTATATACAAACAGTGCATTTTCTTTTATACGTTCACGAAATTGAGGAATTATAATTATCGGCAAAATAGATTAAACCTGTATTAATGGAACCAGATTTTTTCCATTCCATGGAGACAATTTATTCATTGATGAATTTGATAACATCAAAAGCGTAATCCTATAGATTTTAAAAATCTAAACGTAAAATACCTTTTTTATGATTTATCATATAGATCTATCAATTATGTCAAACAATTTAATCTTTCTTAGAATTATTCACAAGTTCAAATCATCAACATTTTTCAATATCTTATTCGGAGGAAGAAAATTTTAGAGATTAAAATGATGGATCAATAAACAATTCAGCAATGTTTCATTAGATACTTTATGTAATGATATTCCATAAGTCTATTAGATGGTGAATATAAATATATGTTCGAAAATACTGTGTTAAAGAAATTAATCATTTACATTTAGAACCAATTCTTATCAAAATAAGAAAATTATTGCTGCATATGCTAAAAATATGGATATTAATTAGTAAGAATGATTAAAAAATATTCTTTCGCTTATGATCTCAAACATTTTGCACTTCCGTTATAAATAAATTTAATAAATTAATGTCAAAATGGATAGAAGGAATATTTATTGAGATCAAATTATTAATGGATCAATTCATGTTCATATACGCAAAGTTTTTGAACGACATATTCAGAAAGAATACAAACTTTTTTAAATATGTTTACGGATGAAGAGTATTTTACTCGGTACAATGCAGATATTTTTGATTCGTATATGAACAATATTATAATAATTATAATATATAAATCTTGATGAATTTTTGATCTTTTATTGGGAAAGCCTAAGTTATAGCCTTTAATAAATATACAGATTTTGGTCAAATAGTCTTGATGGTAAGATTTATGATCGAGAAGATTTAGAGGAACTGAATTTCTACATTAAAGCAAGCTATGGATTATATTGATTCCATTGGATTGATGAGTATGAACGGAAGATGAAATAATGACAGAATTCTGAATGAATCGGATTTTATTTTCAAAGGTACGTTATTGATAAAGGTGAGGAATAGAAAGTTTTAAAAAATATTTTCGCGAAAATGTAGATATTCAATGACAAATTATCCACAATTGTTAAAATATGCTATTTCGATGCTTTCGTAGTGATAGGTTTGAATTATTGAAAGAACGGATAGAAAAATTTTAGATAGATTAAATTTTCTTAATATGGGATTTATAATTATCTAAATTTGGTCGATTTTCCATTATCAGAAATCTTACCTATGCATGAGAATTAAATGATAAAGATTTATTCACTATTTCAAATTGTTTTTACTGAAAGAAATATATCCTGAACTGCTGATGAGTATATGCCTAATTGGAAATAGCTAAGAATTTATACAATGAAAAATTTGTAAAAAAACTTTTTCGGAGAAATTGAAATATACTTTTGATTCATTTTGTTTGCGTTACAAAACAGTCAACTAGCACCATGAATAAAAAAACTTATAGGCGTTTAGTGGAGGTACTAAATACGCTGCAGGATTTTTCAGGAGATATAGAGTCCTGATAAAAATCAAAGATTTGATTTTTATCCATATAGGAGAATGATATATTATTTGATAAATTTGAGAGAAGATTTATATTCACATTTTAAGTTATTCCAAGCAGTTCCAAACATTTCAAATTTAATATAGTTTATTATTCAATTATTATCTACTGGATAAAGTTATAAATAGAATGTTTTGGCAGATTTTGGAATGGATGAAGATATGCGTGAAGATTTGGAAGATATGAAATTGCATTTGTTGGAGGACAACCGCACTTTCAACGTAAAGGTAGTTGGAAAAAAATTTATTATTCTTTCCTCGAAGATTTTATAAATCCTACGTTATTAAATAAATTATTGAATGAAAGAGTCAAAGAAATGATGTATTTTTGATTTTAAAGATATTTCAATCAATGTAACAATTTTAATACTTATGAAGGATTGAATTTTTTGAATCAATAGATAAAGATTTTATTGATTTAAATCTTTTATTCGAGAAGAAGATATTTTAGTAAAAGATCTTTTTTTTAATGATAACGGTTATTTCGATTTAACACGTTTATTAGTTAATAAATTTCTATAGATCCTGTGTTTGAAATTATGCTAATCTTTGCTATATAGACAATAATAAACTAGATCTATTATCTCTCTACAATCTATATACTATATATAAACATTTTAATTTTGATAATTTATTATCGGATAAATTTATTCGAATCGAGATTTTAGATTTTATACATCTAATGATTATATGATTCAAAGGGTTTACTACAGGAAAAATTTATCAAAATTATATTAATCAATTCTTTCACAATTTTCTAAATGATATTGGTTTGTACAGTTTATCATCCATTTTAATAAGGATTAAAATATATTATATTCTAATAGGCTTTTCATATATATTACCATTAAAATAAAATTTATTATTTTACTATTATAAATGGGTTTGTTTTCAACGAACGAATTCGATTTCGTAAAAAAATATATGCATTTTTTCTAACAAATTATACATTAATATTAAATTTATTCAAATTTTTATGTCAAAAATTTATGGTTTTAATCATTCGCCATAAATGGAGTATTATAAATTCGTCAAGGAAGATATCTGGGGTGTATTAAAAACAACATTTTTTAAAAAAATTTAATATGTAAGTTTTTTTTCTCAATTTTCAAAGTAGGAGGAGGGAGAGAATTGAACGAATGCGTAGATATATTTATAGATTGGATGAGAGTATAAACCTAATAAGAAAAGAAAAGTTTTCCAAAAATTATTTCTTTCCGATTGGTAAATTTTTTTATATTATTTATAGTTATAAATGATTTAATAAAATGGCTATTTTGGCGAGGAAAAGAGATGGTTATTTGAGATGAATTATATTTATTTATAGAATGTCGCATTACATCCATTATATATAGAACAAGTTTTTATAAAACTCCTTCCGAATTTTATCAGTTATAAAAGATGGAATATTTTAGTAAATAGAAAGTTTATATTTTATAATAATTATATTGTGAATTTATTCACACTAATTGGTTTTAGACCTTCTTACAAAAAACGTTTATATTCTAATCCACTGTCTAGAATCAAAAAACGTAGGATTTTATTCATACTCCAAAATTCATGTATATATCCTATAGATTATTATCAGCATATATTAAATGTATTCCTAATTCAAAGAATTGATATATCCTTCATCTGTGGATATATTCCGTGTTATAGGTTATATTAATCGTATAAAATCGTAATGAAATTTTACAATATTTCCTATGTCAATTAGTTAGAGTAGGTGTTCATTCAGGTTGTAAAGTAAAAATTCTAATTTTTATATGTCATGAATAATTCGTGTATACATAGTATATATAATAG
>Ga0116230_10007542_pt1 | contig 10739 bp, 10 predicted proteins | sample S1TSphfallax_3_FD_88678 | JGI IMG/M metagenome (GOLD analysis project Ga0116230, IMG submission 88678) | Host-associated microbial communities from peat moss isolated from Minnesota, USA - S1T2_Fd - Sphagnum fallax MG | ecosystem: Host-associated > Plants > Peat moss > Unclassified | place...
CCTCAAGATTCTTGATAGATTTGTGTTCATTCTTATTGGAGGTGATAGTGGCTCTTTGTCAACTTAAAAAATGGTATCGCCATTAAGGATTACCCCTTCACATAGTTTTTATAATATTTAGTGAGCCCAAGAAAAGTACAAACATTAGTGATAGATGTAAGCATTGGAAATTCTGTCATCCCTTTAATTTTTCTCTAATATGGTTTGAATTCTTTCTCTATTAACAATGTGTCTTTAAAAACAAATGTTAGTTTTTAAAATTCAGATATGCATGGGTTGAGCTTTAGATTTACTCCCCTAAACTTCATTACTACAAAACGCAAATGTTCCAAATGTTCTTCTCATGTCAAATTGTGTATGTTGAGGTCATTAACAAACACCTTCAAAAATTTGTCCATAAAGGCGTCAAATACATTAGTCATTGTTGTGGTAAAGGTTCTAGTTGCATGTATCATGTCAAAAGGCATGTACTCTAATCAAACATTATTAAGACTAATTTTCATACATTTTCTAACATCATCTTTATTTGATAGAACCTTGACTATAAGTTTAATGCATAAAACCATTAAGATTTCCCTAGTTACATCAAGACATCTTCAACCAATTGCATTGGAAATGCATCATGTTTGGATTGTTGATTTAATAGTTTATAGTCCCCACAAAATCTACAATTACGATCCTTCTTAACATGTAAATTTACTTCACATGCATACTAGGATGTCTTAAGCTTCATCTTTCCCAATAGCACCAAAACATCAATTTGCCTTTTGACCTTTGCCTCTTCCCAAAACATTATGCAAAAATCATGTCCATTGCAACTTGTTTATCTAGTTGTAATATAGTTGTATTGGACACTTTTGAATTGCATCAAACAAGTTGCAATGGACACAATTTGCTCATAATGAACTAACAACATGCTGGGGGGTAGTTCAATAGGGTGGGAAACCTTGTGTGTCCATAATATGCTCCCCAATTTTGTAACAACCCAATTCGCTTTTATGGTAGGCAATCATATCAAGAAATTGTTCTAGTAATTCCCATAATTGATCAACCCTCCATTGATCCAACGTTGCATCTATATTAATTTTAAACTTGATCTCCAATTTGCTTAGTTGTTTTACATCAACTTTGTTGTGTGCATTTGTAATTCCTTGTGCCTCCTTATCATTTCCCTTCCCTAATTGGAACACAACCAAACATTCTCGTGATTGTTTATTGAATGCCTCATTCCACATATTGTCATCTTTCACAACACATCTCATATAATTTTCAAAATCTTCATAATTAGAAAGTTGTCGAAAAATTATGTTATCAATTTGTTCCTCCAACAATATATTTATAATTTGGTTGGGCCTTTCTTGCATCACAAAAGTATATAGTCTATTATCTTATAATTTTTTCCAAAACTTCCTAATCTTCAAAAAAATCGGATTCATCCAGTTCCATTGCTTTTGTTTCATCATTTCCATTCTTAGAAATATCTTGGCAAGAATCTCCACTAGATTGATTATTCTTAGGAGAGTAATCAAGAATTTGTACATCATTGTTGAGATCCATATGCTTTAACCTTAATTTAATCATTTTTGTTGTGTTAGAACCTTGCTAGGCTTTATCTTTGACCACTTGCAGCATGTTAATCGTGCATTTAGTGGGAGCATTTGAATATTGTTCCCAGGACCTAATTGTCTAAGTTGAATCATACCTTTCTCCACATTAATGATAGTTCATATTTTGATCAAAAAACCCAACCCTAAAAGTAAATTATAACTGTTGGTGTCAACAACCATGAACATCATAAAACATTGGATTTCTCCAACCTTTGCATCATGCATTTCCTTTATTCTCCCCAACACTTGGGTAATCACACTTGAAGCAATCTTGTATGATTTTGTACCAATAACCAAGTGAATGATCCTTAATTCTTAAACAACACCAATTGCAATGATAGACATGGAGGCTCTTGTATCAATTAAATCTTATTATAATGGCTTTTGATGATGCAAATGTTGCAAAAATCCCACTGTTCCTTTAATTCTAATCACATTACTTAACTTCAAATTCTCATCCTTCTTCCTTCTTGCAAGTTTCACCATGCTCTCAAAATGTTTTAATTCACTATGGATAGAAATAATTATCTACATAGGAGACAATGAAATCTTGCCTTTGATGAAGTGTGTGAAATTTTTTTACCTAGAGGAGCCTTCCTTTGTATCATCCATTGGCTCTAATTCCATAGCCCTATCATTTATTCATTTGTTTCAATACTTGCATTTCCACATGCAATCTCTTCCTTGGCATCTAAGTTCCAAAAAAAATGTCATGTTTAGTCCCACATAGTCTATTCAATTGTTCCAAAATAGCCGCCTCATCATCAACTAGAACTATAAGTAATTATTGGTTGGGGTCTTGACATCCTTCCCGTTCTTCTAACACCTATCTTTGATATGATCCATTCTTGAGCAATATCCACATCAAATGCTACAGTTTTTTATCCTATGAAGGAGACCACATTTACCACATTTGGGTTTTAAATCTTTTATTTTTGGACAAATCATAGCAACATGTTCTATGGAATTTCATATTTGACATGTTGAAGAGTTATTAGTTTTAATAAAACCTCTTCCATGATTTACAAAAACATTTTGTTTAAATTTTTTTATGAATGAGTCATTGAAAGCACTGACATGTTTCTCTACTGCCATTTCATTTGTCATTCCATCATCTTGTTCTTCCTTTAATGGCCAAAAGGAGTTTCACTAGCTCTATTAGAACGCATTCCATTTCCAATGTTGCAATGAACATTTCTTCCATATTTGCATGGTCCCTCATCACACATAATTTTCTAATCTCAAGACAGAGTTGGAATAGAAACCTTCTCCTTTGCCCCACATCTTCCAACTTTCCCCTTACAAACAACTTTTCCATCCTATCGTAATAGGCTTGGACCCATTGCTTGGGCTCTTGTTTAAATAAAACCAACTTAATTTTAATTTCTTCCTTATCCATTGTTCCATTTAACAACATGGTTCTTTCATGGGTTGCCAATTAGTAGGGGTATTAGCTAGCTTTTTGAACCATTCCTTAGATTTATTTCTCAAATTTCTCAAATTGAGCCTACCAATTTTGAATAAATTCAACTCATCAATACCTTTCATTTCAACTGCCAACTTTAACCTTTCAACCCAATCATGAACGTTTTCAAATTCCTTACCCCAAAACAACTCATCCATGTCCTTAAGACTTGTCATCTTTAGGCACATTTTGAATTTCTAAAAATTAAAATTCTACCTCTATTGCATATAACTTGATCAAAGGATAATCCCTCTTGATCCGAACCCATAGCAAAATCAATGCTTTCTAAATTCTTTTTTATCCACTTCCTTATCGTATCCAACCTCCAACTTGACATTTTTGACACTATCCCAAAATGATCAATCTTGATTATTCTATGCCTTTCACTAAACATCTTCTCCATACTAAATATATAAAACTTAATGTAATATTGTTCTATAATTGCAATTGTTGGAATCCATTTTCAAAACTAGGGATTTCAAAATACAAAATGGAAGGATCAAGAAGATTATCTTGATTGGAGTTGCTCCCAACTTGACCATGCATTGTTATCCTTAGTAGGACTCATCATAGAACTTAAAAAATGAGTCCTTAAATATGATTGATCATCTTGGTTTTGATCATTATCAATGTAAGATACAACTAATAATTGCTATAATACATAATGCATCTTCTTTTCATGCTTGAAGTTCCATAACCATTCTCCCTCAAGATTCCTTCCCAATCTCCAAATCAAACAATTTATCTACTCCTAGAAAGAAAAACCTCACTTTGTCAAATGTGGGGAATGGAAAATGAACAATCCTAATATATATATATAATTTTTTTCCACAAGATCATTCCTCCTTTGGTCCATAGCCATACCATTGGCATTCCGAATTATCTAAAGACATCAACACCCAACATAGTTCAAAGTTTGATAATTAACCTTAATTCCCTAGAAAAAACTAATTTGATACCAAAAAGAGGGGCAGAACACGATCACTCATTACAACACATGAATTTTTCCATGAGCACATATGCATAGGAATGTCATGTAGAAGTTACAATGTTGGACTTGTTCAGTGTAAAATAATCATTCTACAATTTGCAAGTAGGCAAACTATAGACTTTGACCTAAGGACATTAGATGGATCAAATCCCTTCAAATCTCCTTTCAATTGGCGTATTATGATTTCCTTATTTAGCAATCAACACTAAAAATTATGAACCAACCATAGACAATCCCCTTTCCTCCCTCCATTACATCCCAAGCAAAAAAGGATATTTTGTCTCTGCTATAACCGCAACCAAGAGGACACTAATAAACACAAGTTTCAAACAATTGGAACCCTCAAAACTGGTCTAAAATTGGCACCCCAAAATTTCCCAAATAACCCAAAGAATACGCCCAGAGCTACCATAAACTAGGTACTCGATCCCTTGTTGCTTCATAGAAACACCATTGCTGACATAATGGGATCAACAAGACTTAAACAATGTTTGCCACAAATAGATTAGCCCTTTCTTGATCCTTTAGAACTTATCATCATCTCCATCAATGTCCTTAAACCTATCTAAATCCATCCACCTTGCATGGCATCTTCTAGGTAGCGAAAATTAGAAATTCTAATGCATGAGCAAAAAAAATGAACACACCAAGGCATTCTTCCCTTCAATGTGCAAAAGCCAAAAGCCAAAACATTCAAAACAACATTTCTACAATTTCAAGCCTTCTACTCTGATAAAAAGTTAGGAAAATTGATATTTAGTTTCTCAACATCTCAATTCTTATGCCCAATCTCCACCAATCCAACTCCAAGGTCTTTACAACCACACACACACACCAAAACAAACCAAACAAAAAAACCAATTAACTTCTATTCGACAAGTTTTGCTCTTTAATGACTTGCGCCTTCATTATCACAACTTCCACGAATTACATCCCACTCAAGTGAATGATAAATGACAAGATACAAGTCGGTTGTCGACACTTAGACAAAGATAGACAATCCCTATTGAGATTGTGAACCTTGGAAAACAATAGGAAATATTTTTGGGCCATAGTATCACCGAGGTGGGTTCATAGTGTTTAGAGATATGGTTTAAGAGTTCTTCAATTTTGAACATTTTTTTCATTGAAAATTCAATTAAATCAAAATTAAAAGGTTTAGGGAAATTGGAGTGCGTTTTAGATTTTGTGGGAAAGTCCTAAATAATGAGTAGGGTTTAACAAAAGAAATTTTGTAATTATTAGACCAAAAGTATGGAAGATATTGAATTTTGAATTTTTTTGTCATTAAAAATTCAACTATATTACAAAGATTGGTTTTGGAAGAAGGAAAAATTAATTGTTTGTCAAGTATGTTCACACTTGAGCCAATGGTAGAGGGCACACTAGTGATTAATCCTAGTGATGATGGTTACATTGGAATTGGTCTAGTGGATGACTATATTAGGTCTTACATTATTTCAACTTACCAAAATAAATTTCAATAAAAAATACGCTTTGAATAGAATGAAAAGGTGTTTCTTTGCATCAAAACTACTTTAGGGGGATGATTATAAGATCTTAAACTACTTCATCCTACCAAAGTAGATTTTGATTTGAAATTTGAACTGAAGTGAATTGAAAGATGTTTTTTTTAAATTATTTTTTGAGACTACTTCTGTTCTTAACAACATAGTCATGACAAATGAAAATGATGACCAAATTTTGAACATTTTTTACATCCCATTTTTTTTTCAATTGAACTTGAAATCAATTCAGTTGAATCTAAATTCAACTAAATTTAATTGAATCTTACCTCAATTGAATTTGGATTGGAATTAATTGAATTTGGATTGAGTTGGAATTCAATTCATATCAAGCATGCAATATGTCTTTCCGTATTTTCATTCGAATGAAACTTGGTTTTCCTTTTACTTTCATCAATTCATGGTCTTGGTAGTGTGTAACAACATAAAGCCCAAGTTAATAAGATTTATGGATGATCTAATATTGAATAGTATGGACTAGGTAACCCACTAGAGGTCATCAATTACAGAAAATAGCAGCTGTGTAAGTTTTTTTGCAAACCCATTTTGGAAAAACAAACAAACAAACAATAAACTCAGCAACAAAATTGCAAAGGAAATATAGAAACTTTAGAGTTTTTGTGCAAACGCCATTTTGGTTTAAATTTAAAAAAAAAAAACTCCTGAGGAACCAGCAAAACTTGCAAAGCAAGGAAAAATAGAAACTTTGGTGTTTTTGCACAAACCCATTTTGGAAAAAATACCCCCAAAAAAAATCAGCAACAAAATTACAAAGGAAACACGGAAACTTTGGAGTTTTTGTGCAAACCCATTATGGTTTTTAAAAAAACTTTAGATGTTTTTAAATTAATTAATTAATTTTAAAATTTAAATTTTAAAGAAAAACCTCCTGAGGGAAAAAAAAATTGCAAAGGAAAAATAGAAACTTTGGAGTTTTTGTGCAAACCCATTATGGTTTTTTAAAAAACTTTAAATGTTTTTAAATTAATTAATTAATTTTAAAATTTAAATTTTTAAGAAAAACCTCCTGAGGGAAAAAAAATTGCAAAGGAAAAATAGAAACTTTGGAGTTTTTGTGCAAACCCATTATGGTTTTTAAAAAAACTTTAAATGTTTTTAAATTAATTAATTAATTTTAAAATTTAAATTTTTAAGAAAAACCTCCTGAGGGAAAAAAAAATTGCAAAGGAAAAAGAGAAACTTTGGAGTTTTTGCGCAAACCAATTTTGGGGAAAAAAAAAAAGGAAAAAAGATTATAATATACTTCTGAGTAACAAAAAAAGAGAATTACAAAGGAAGAAAAAATAGAAACAACTTTGGCACTCTCTGTTTGCATTTGCTGCATGCCCCCCAGTTCCCGTGCATGTCTCCACAGGCTGCGCTTTTCTTCACCTGACTCTTTGTTTGTTGCCACTGCAGCAGGAGGAGGAGGACTAGGACTATTACTAGGAGGAGGAGTTGGAGGAGGAGGATCTGCAGCTGGCCACTGCAACAACACCAGCAGTTATATACAAGTGCACTGTACAAAACTCCTGCAACACTCCTTGTTCTTGCTTGCTTTTGTCCTTTTGAACTATGTGTTTTTTTTTTCCCCCGCTTGCTTTGTCTATGGTTTTCTTGATCCCGCTTCGCTCCATTGAATCCAGCTTGCAGTAGAGACAAAACATCCATCTTAAAAAATATGATCTCTGGTACTAAACTAGTGGATGTCTAGAGCTTTGAAAGATCAATATTCACGCCTGGCACATAGGCATAATGATTTCTAAAGCCGATCATCCGACCGGTGTTTTTTTGTTGCAGAAATTATTCTAAAGCGAGATCTCATGTTTGTTTGCAGACTGACTGATGATCTGATGCTGTGTGCATGTGCCGTCTTCAGTAGTGGAAATTAACTTTGTTCACGCCGGGGGGTGGAGGAGGGGAGAGCATTTCAATTACACTAATTTGTTGATTCGAGTCCTCTTTCAGACAGGGCCGTGCAAGCCGCCACACGAACGTTGTTGCACCTTTGCTGCATGTCTGCAATAGAGAATTTGGAAGTTGTTTTACAAGTAGCTAGGTAATGACCTACTTGCATGCACCTTGCTGGTTTTGCTAAAACTAGATATGTTATGAGAAGTGCCGTTGCTGCTTGCATAGAATGTTAGGAACAGCTTGCAGATTTCTTTCTCTTTCTTTTGCTACATTAATGTTTTCTTGGAGTTCTTGAACAAGAAGATCTGGTGTCTTGAAGGCTTCCAGTCCTGAAACATTTGCAAAGCTCTGCGATAGACTTTTAGGTGTCGATTCTTTCTTTGTCAAGGACACAAAGAATGATCCCTCGCAATTATCCCACGTACTTGCATGTTGTAACATCGCGCGGAACCTTGTGATTTTGTTCTTGCAGCAGCAAGCCTGGCGCATGCGGCTGGACATATAATCATTTACAGTGATATTTGAACCGGCCAGTCTAGATATCGAGCTCTGAGCTTCAAGAAACAGTCCGGATCAAGAACAAGATCCAAGACTGAGTCGAAGAAGTTGCAGCGCGACCTGCAAAGATTGAACATGGCACTGGGAATCGGAAGGAGCCTCACCTTGCCTCTGCTGGTACTCAACTTCTGTCTGTACCTCATCGCCGCTTGTCTGGCTGGCTGGGCCCTCAACCACAACATCGACCATTCCGTCGGCAGCAGCTACTATATTGGTAGGATACACCGCACATGCAGATCCCGCATCCTCACAAGAATTCATGTTATATCTGCTTTGCAGAAATTTTCTTAGCAGATATAGCGATCTTGAAACCAAGAAGTAACGCGAGAGAGAGAGAGAGAGAGAGAGAGAGAGAGAGAGAGATCATGTTGTTGTTGTTGGCGGGACACCAGAGAACTTAGATCTTGAGCATTTTGATGATGCCGTAACATCAGCAATGTTGTCAGGGCCATGATCTTGTTATGTACCTATGTGGGAAGAACAAACAAGGGTTCAAAGCTTGTGCAGCTCTTGATTAGAGCATGATTTGAAACCCTGAGCTGCTGCTGCATGCATGTGTTATTGCAGGTAATAGAGCGACCAATTTTTACTTGCCTTTGGTGCTGGTGGCGTGCATGGTGGGGCTGGCATCCTGCTTTGCGGGAATCCATCATCTCCGTGTGTGGCGCAGCGAGAGCTTGGCAGGCGCAGGCACTGCAGCCTTGATTGCATGGCTGCTCACTCTCCTTGCTCTCGGGTAGTACCTAATATCTAGCGTTGCAGCACCAGTTGTCATGATTCTCTATCACGATTTTGTGAAGTCATTGTAACTATTGTTCTCGAATCCTTCTACAAGAAAGAAGAAGATGCACTAGAGAATCGTGTCTCCTCATCAACGATGTTCTAAGTTGTCCAACCCAGCAGTGGATCTGCAAGAAGGTGCTGCAGGGTACACTTCTTATGTTCAAATTGGAGAGCAGTTTGTATATACCAAAGGATTGTGATGTGATTTGATTTGATTTTCTCCTGCCTGTTTATGCAGATTGGCTTGCAAGGAAATTCACATTGATCATCATCGCTCAATAAAACTGGTAGGTTTATTATATATTTTGATGAAACCTGTTTGTATAGTGCCCCTATTGCTGGACATGCATTCATTCTTCTTCGTCGCACATGGCTTGTGACCACTTGTATGCTAAAAGATGTTCAGCCTGAGATTACTCAAGGTTGTCAATGATATTGATTTCTAGGTCACAATGCAATGAATCTCAATGTGTAGCTATCTATTTTAAGTGTTTCCTATATTTTTCTAAAGTTTGATTCGGTTCACTAACATGAAGGTGTGACATTCTTAGTGATATCACCCAAAGATACTTTTTGCCCTTGTAAATTATGGGTGACTAATTATGAACTTGAGTGACTCTCTAGAATTGGAAGTAGCATCAGAGTGACCTACATTGCTCAGAAACCACTGAATAAGTTTTTGAGAAATTGGGCCATATCCTGCATGGAAACTCGATGTCAGGCAATCTTTAGATGAGTGGTTTTGTAGTGAACTCTGGCTGTAGCAGATTTGACAATGATGATAAAAACTGCCAAAACCCTAAACCCATGAGGTTGCAGTGAACTGTCGGTACAAAGGATGTGCAGCTGATTGGGGGCTGATTCAAGCTTATGGGTTGGTAATTCCTGGGTATTTTTGGATGGTTCAGAGAGTGCTCGAGGCTTTCACAATCATATTGGCGTTCACCCAGCTCCTTTACTTGCTGTCACTGCATGCTGGCCTCCTATTTGATAGGTATGGACCTCCCACCAGCAGGGGTGGCACAGGCACAGGCACTGGTTCAGAATTTGGTGAGAAGCATCAGCATGGAACACCTGCAGCTGCAGCAGGTGTGTAAACAAGGCAACATACCATCTGCTCCAATCAGAAGTTTACAGGTTGTGGAGTTTTTAAATGGGTCTTGCAAGTTGCAACTAGCTAAATCATGTGCAGGGATTCAAGCAAATTTGCAACTTTTTTGATCTTCAAACTTCGCTTGCTTGTTGGGCATCTTCTAAATTTCAGCTTCAACATGGATCTAGTTGATGGATCGTCACAACATTGATGGTTTTTCTCTTTTTTCCCAATGTAGTACATACTAACACATAATATAAACTCATGCGATTAGACTTGGGTCGTTGTGTCAATTCTGCATTTAAGGATCCAGTTCAAGGTACAAAATTTGTGAAGCATGCTGTTCAGAAAAAGACTGTTTTGTGGATGTCAAATGTTTCTCTGCTAAAGTTGTGAGACAAACTTTGGTGTACAGACAGACTACAAGAAGTGAAGTGCACCTGTGAGGCTGATTAAATTTCCATCACTGCTTTTCACATTATTAGCTGTGGACTGCAAAGCTTGCAAACAGTTTGTATAATTCTGGAGATGTGATTTTCCCATCTTGGTTAAATGTACATATCTAATTCTGACAGTAATTATTCCGGCTGCAACACTCACGATCAACTTTTTTGTCTAGTTGACTCTTGCTGTCAGAAGGCAGGCTTGTTCAAGACCATGGCTGAAATCATGGAAAGAGATCTATATTATCGGATCATCACTCTGCAAATTTTCCAGAATTATAATTGGACAACAACTCTTTATTGAATCAGAAATCTGGAGTGCTGATTCTCACAAGATCTTCATGTACATGATTGTTTTA
>Ga0116230_10007543_pt1 | contig 10739 bp, 8 predicted proteins | sample S1TSphfallax_3_FD_88678 | JGI IMG/M metagenome (GOLD analysis project Ga0116230, IMG submission 88678) | Host-associated microbial communities from peat moss isolated from Minnesota, USA - S1T2_Fd - Sphagnum fallax MG | ecosystem: Host-associated > Plants > Peat moss > Unclassified | place: USA...
TTATCTACATCGGTTCCTCATCAACGAGCCAATAGTCACCCCCACTATAGTGGGATTGAGGATAGCGGAAAAGAGACAGTAGATTAAATAAAGATTTATGAGTTATATGTCGACATGCAGTGCGCTAATGCCTACGAACAGTCGGCATTCCCAGCATTTATCTATATGGTTTAAGATCGCAGCCTTATTACCCATTGCAGCGGCTTTATTTCTATTTTCAGGCTGTGGACTGTCAGCCCCCAACATTACAGCAGTGACTGTTAGCTGCTCACCCTCACCCATCTCTCTTACTCAAACAGCCACATGTAAGGCATATGTGCAGGGTAATGGAATTTTTGACACAGATGTTAACTGGTCTGCAACTGGCGGTACGATTACTTCATCTGGTGCATTCACGCCGTCCTCCAGTGGATCAGCAAAAATAAACGCGACTTCATCTGAGGCTCCTGCAATCTCAGGCTCCGCTTCTTTTATTGTTGCCAGCAGCAGTCAAACTCCTGCAATTACAAGCATTCAGGCAAGCTCTCCAGCGATTACAGCAGGTAGTGCCGCTACTGTAACAGCAGACTTCATCAATGGTGTGGGCGTAATAACTCCAGGCAACATCCCCATCGCCAGTGGCACACCTGTTTTCTTATCACCAAGTGTCAGCACCGTATACACACTCGCTGTCACCAGCAGTATTGGAATTGTGGCAACGCAAACCATCGCAATTACTGTGGTTCCACCACCCGCCATTGAGAGCTTTACTCCAAACAACAGCATCATTGCATCAGACACTTCTGCCAGTCTCACCGCTACATTTACCAACGGGACTGGTATCATAACCCCCGGAAATATTATTGTCACCAGTGGGGTACCAGTAGCTATAACTCCCACCAATACGACAACTTATACACTCACAGTAACAAATCCCGCTGGCAATGCTGCAACTCAAATGACCACCGTTACGGTAACTGGTGCACCAACCATCATCAGTTTGGCAGCAGCCTCTCCCACCATCTCAGCTGGCACCTCTACCAACCTGACCGCTGTTTTCGCTAACACTAACGGAGTCATAACTCCAGGCAACATAACTATTCAAAGCGGTGGTGCGGTACCCGTATCACCAGCAACGACTACCACCTACACCCTCACTGTAACCAATCTGCTCGGGGTCACCACAAGCAAAACAGTAACAGTGACCGTCATCCCTGCACCTATAATCAATAGCTTTGCCTCCAATGTTGCAGCCATCACCACTGGCAATTCCGCCAGCCTGACTGCAACTTTTTCCAATGGTACTGGCGTTATAACTCCGGGCAATATTGCTGTCACCAGCGGCACTCCGGTCACCGTCTCTCCCACAACCAACACTACCTATACCCTCACTGTCACAAATTCTGTCGGTAGTGCTGTCAACAAAACAGCCACTGTTACCGTTGGCTCGGCACCTGCTATATCCAGCTTCGTCACAAGCGCCTCGACCATTACAACTGGCAGTTCTGCCAATCTCACCGCAATTTTTTCCAATGGCACAGGAGTTATCACTCCCGGCAATATCTCAGTTACCAGTAGCACTCCAGTAAGTGTCTATCCCTCATCAACAACCATTTACACACTCACAGTGACAAACCCCGAAGGCACATCAGTTACCCAAACCACAACCGTTGCCGTCGATCCCGCGCCCACAATCAGCAGTTTCATTGCCAGCCCCACATCCATTACCACGGGCAATTCGGCAAGTCTGACTGCCATTTTCTCAAATGGCACTGGGGTTATAACTCCCGGCAACATTGCTGTAACCAGTGGCACTCCGGTCACGGTCTCTCCCACATCCTCCACCACATATACGCTTACAGTAACGAATTTCGCTGGCACATCAGTTACATCATCGGCAACGGTGGCAGTTGGTGCCGCACCCGCCATTACCAGCCTCTCTACCGATAATTCAAACATTACAGTGGGCGGCTCTGTTAATTTGACCAGTATCTTTGTGAATGGAACTGGTGTAATCACCCCTGGTAATATCAGCGTCACCAGTGGCATCTCAGTCAGCGTTTCACCCACCAGCACTACCACATATACATTGACTGTCACAAATCCTGAAAATATATCCGTCACTCAAACTGTCACCATCACAGTTGATCCCGTTCCAACTATTACTAGCTTCTATCCAGATAACACCACCATCACTGACGGATCATCAGCCAACCTAACTGCTGTCTTTTCCAATGGCACCGGCATCATCACTCCCGGCAATATTTCTGTTGCCAGCGGCACGGCAGTAAGTCTGTCGCCAACCAGCACGACCACCTACACTCTCACCGTCACAAATTCAGCAGGTTCCTCAGTCACTCAAACAACCTCGGTTACAGTAGTTGGGGCACCCTCTATTAGCAGCTTCACCGTCGACCTTTCAACCATAACCGTAGGCGGCTCCGCAAATCTAACTCCTACTTTTTCTAATGGCACAGGAGTTATTACTCCCGGCAACATTACTGCCACCAGCGGATCGGCAGTAAATGTAACTCCCACATCCACCACCACCTATACGCTTACAGTAACCAATTCTGAAAATACATCAGTTACACAAGAGATCACGGTTATTGTAGACCCCATGCCTTCCATCAGCAGTTTCACTGCATCTTCAAGCACCATCTCATACGGTAACTCCACTAATCTGACTGGCACTTTTTCCAACGGCACAGGAGTTATTACTCCCGGAAATATTACCGTCACCAGCGGAACAGCAGTTAGCGTGTCTCCTGTCGTCACCACTACTTACACCCTCACCGTCACCAACTCTGCGGGCACACCGACCACAGTCACCTCAGGTGGCAATCAATCCGTCACCATCACGGTGAATGCCTCCAATGGCTCTCCAGTCCAATTAGGAATTAATATCACTCCCGTCAGTGATCAAGACCCATCACAAATGTTTGCCGATCTAATGAAGCAGGCCCGCAAGCCCGGCAGCACCGCCACCCCCACTGATGAAAGCGCCAGCGTTGACTCCTATGGATGGCCAACGCAGGACGCGGGAATTTCATTCCTCAACGGCAACATGGGCACTTGGTCGCTCGGCACCTACGCACTGCAATTTACCGGACAGGCAACCGTGCAAGCGGATGACCCCAATGTTTCCGTGGGAACCGTTACATATAACAGCGCCACCAATATCAGCACTGCCACAGTCACCGTGTCATCTGGTTATTCTTATCTAGACCTTGTATTCACCAACACACAGCGCACCCCCACCAGCGCCGTGGGCAGCGGTATCACCAACATTTCTTTGCTGCGCCCCACCATCAGCGGTACTCCCCATGCAGCGGGCACTTTGTTCACAGACCGCTTCCTTGCGCGACTCAAATACTTTACTGCAATTCGCGCAATGCAGTATCTTCAGATACTCGGTTCAACAGAACAAGTATGGACCGACCGCTCTATCCCTGCCTATGCCAGTCAACAAGAAGAACCGTCCCACACATCTCAGAACGTCACATCGGGTACTGGCTCTGGCTATATAACAGGCGCAGCCTATGAATATGCCATTCAACTGGCCAATCAGACCGGCAAAGACCTGTGGGTTAACATCCCGCTTCTCGCCTTTGGCGGTACATATCAATTTACCTCTACTGCATGGGCAACCGATCTCGCTCTTTTGCTGAAATACGGCTCAGATGCAACCGGCAATCCCTACACTGGCATCTACGGTAGCGGCGGCTCTAACCCTCAACCCCTCTATGGCCCCGTAAATCCTCCACTCAACCCAGGCATCCATATTTATTTGGAGTGGTACAACGAGTTCTGGGCAAACGCACCAACCTGGATGCTCCCTGAAGCACAATTAGCCATCAATGCCCAAGACCCAGACGTGGATTATGATGGCAGCACCGTTCTGTATGATGTCGGTTATAGAATCGAAGCCAAAGGTGTTATGCTCATGGAACAGGCATTCGCTAATGTTTATGGGTCTGCAAACTTCGGTACTGTGTTCCGCCCCATTTATAGTGGCTATCCGGGTCAGCTCTCCTCCTATGATGGCTTCCCTTATCTTGACTCGCAGCATGGCGGCGCGAATAAATATATATGGGCTGCTGATACAGAAGAATATGACGATTATGCCGGAGATAACGGCAACAACGACCTGACTAATGCTGAATATATAAGTGCGTGGCAAAGTAATCAAACAAATTACGTTGATGTCAATCTCACCGAGCCTTATGCAAACGGCGGCTCGGTCGCGATGAACTCTTATGAAAATTTCGCCGGACCGCTCACTGCCCATGAAGGCGGCCAATGGGAGATAACCAACACTGGTAGTTCAATTCTTGCAGTGCAATTGGTTCCAGGAATGCGTGGTATTACGACTGCAGATATTGATGCTTTCTATAACGCCGGTGCAGGCACCTTCTTTTATTACACACTCTGTGCATACAACGCATTCGGCCTTTCAGATGACATTAGTTATGACATTGACGCCGACACTGGCTACAACGTCAATCCTGCTATTTCAACCGAAACCTATCCCAAATGGGGCGCCATCAAACAAATTGCAACCACAGGCCGCTGAGTTATCCAACTGAACTATGTCCCAAAATGAGCCAACTTACCACCACATATAACTCTTCGTTCCCTGCGGATGTATCTAGGGCCTCGGATGCATTGTCCGCTCTCACACGATAGTATAAAGAATGTAGTTTGACTAACTTATGGAAGTTTCTCAAAATCCGTTGCCTTACTCTGAGCGTACTATCAATGGCCAGCAAGGTCCAGGTGACGATCTTTTGCTAGAGCGCGTACGCAATAGGAATTCAGCGGATGAAAAGCATTTGGCAGAAGTTGCGATGACCGAGATTTTTGATCGCTACAGCAGTATGGTCTACTCCGTTGCAATGCGCGTTCTAAAAGACCCTGGCCAGGCAGAGGATGTAATGCAGGAAATCTTCTTCCAGCTTTGGAACAATCCAAAAGCTTTCGTCGATGGACGGGGTTCGCTGGGAGGTTGGCTTTTGGTGGTTGCACGTAATCGCTCGATCGATCTTATACGGCGCAGAAAACCAACCGACTCAACCGATGACGTTGTGCTGCTTTCAAACACCAACATAGCGTCAGAAATTGAGCGGACTATGATGATGGACAAGGTACGCGATATTTTGAAAGACTTACCTCCTGAGCAACAAAAGTCTCTTGAAATGGCATACTTTGAAGGACTCAGTCACACGGAAATTGCAGAGAAGACAGGCGACCCACTCGGCACCGTAAAGACCAGAATTAGATTGGCTTTAATCAGTGTAAGAAAGGCACTCGCAGTATGAATGCTACGGCCCACATTTCGCAGGAAGACCTCGCACTGCATTCTCTGCAGGCGCTATCTCCTCAAGAGGACGTGGCCGTGCTTACTCATCTCTTGCAGTGCGCCGAGTGCAACCACCAACTCGCCGAGATGCGTGGCGATGTCGCTTTGATTGGCCTTGCAAGTGAGCAACATGCCGTCCCCGCTGGTGCGCGCCAGCGTTTCTTAAACCGCATCGCAGCGCCAACAAACTTTATTGTTTCATCTGCCGCAAACACTACAAAACAGACCAAAATAACTCCCTTTGCCAAGCCACAGACCGTTTGGCTCCCATGGGCAGTTGCTGCGGCCTTCGCCCTTTTGGCCATTACGCTTGGCGTAAAACTCAATATAGCCAATCAACAACTGCACAGGGCTTCGGAACAAATCGCCAGCCTCACTGAAACTTCCGCAAAAGCGCGCCGTGTCCTTGATGTGCTCACCTCGCACTCCGCACAGCGCGTTCTGCTCACTGCCACCAAGACACCGCCATTGCCTTCAGGCCGTGCAGTCTATATTGCTGAAAGTGGCAGCCTCATTTTCCAGGCCAGCAACCTTAAACAAATCGCCGCAGATAAGACTTATGAACTTTGGGTTGTTCCCATGAATGGCAAGCCCATGCCCGCCGGACTCTTCCGTCCAGACGCTTCCGGCAGCGCCAGCATTCTTCTGCCCAACTTGCCGGGCCATACGCCTGCTGTTGCATTCGGCGTCACCCTGGAAAAAGCCGAAGGCTCTGACACTCCCACTATTCCCATGGTCATGGTCGGTGCCGCATCATCCGGCGAGTAACTCGCAAGAACTTCAATTTACAAGTTACATTAAAACTGAGTTAGTAACTCAACCGTGCCCCTGGTTTTGCCAGCAATAACTGCACATCGCCTATATAGTGCTCCATGAATCCGCCTTCGCAATAGGCCAGATAGAATTCCCACATGCGAATGAAGCGTTCATCAAATCCAAAGCGACGCACCTCTTCAAGCTTGCTCATAAACCGCCTACGCCATTCCCGCAGCGTCAGCGCATAATGTTCGCCAATCTCCTCCAGCCCAGACATTTGCAACGTGCCAACACGTGCAGAAGACCGCAGCATCTCTGACACTGATGCCAGCTCCGCACCCGGGAAAATATATTTCTTAATCCAGTCACTCTGCTTTAGATAGACCTTGAAGTGCCGCTCATTCATAGTGATCGTCTGGAGCAGCATCCTTGCATGAGGAGCCAGCAACCGATCACATGTTCCAAAAAATTCGTCGTAATGCTTGTGGCCCACGGCCTCAAACATCTCAATACTTACCAGCTTGTCGTATTTGCCTGTCAGCTTGCGATAGTCCTCTTTCAGCAAATTGATCTCAGCACCCCCAGCAATCAGCGGCGCAAACCGCTCCTTGCTAAATAAATATTGCTGCTCGCTGATCGTAGTCGTGGTGATCTTGCATCCATATTTCTTCGCTGCGTAGGCTGCAAATCCGCCCCATCCGGTGCCAATCTCCAGTAAATGATCAGTCGCCTTAAGATCAAGCTTGCGACAAATTACTTCAAACTTTTTCTGCTGCGCAGACTCTAATGCATCTTCTTCTTTGTCGTAATAGGCGCAGGAATACGCCATCGACGGATCCAAAAATAAGCTGTAAAACTCATTGCCCAAGTCATAGTGATATGAAATATTTTTCCGACTGCCCGTCTCTGTGTTGTCATTCCTCAGATGGCGAAAAAAATTCAGCGTCTTCGTTATCGCCGATATTATCTGGTGCTGCGCGTCCAGTTCTTCCGTGTTCCGCACCGCAGCCCGCACCACACTCACCACATCCGGCGAACTCCAGTCACCATCCATATACGCTTCGCCAATTCCTATGTCGCCACCCAGTATGGCCCGCGTAAAAAATCGTTCATTGTGGATGACAATCTCCGCCTTCAGGTCACTCTCAGCATCACCGAAACTTTGCACACTCGAGCCATGTCTCACCAATATGTAGCAATCGCGCAGCCCGACCAGCGATCGATAAAACAGCTTCTGCGCCAATCCACCCTTAGTGGACTGCCCCCCCACTGTCACCTTGGCAATTGTCTCTTCCATGCTCATCTCTCCATCAAAACATTAATCTGATAACTAAACTTTCTGAATCTAAACCTTCCAAGATGCGCCAAACTCACGCACATTTCTCTTGGTAAATTTTCCTGCCCCTGGATGCGGTATGCTCCGCACTCCCTTCACAAGCAACTTCACCGCTTCCCAATGAATGCCAGTAATCACCCGCGCCGTCATCAGCGGAAACTCTGCAATCGCGCGATGCAATTCATGCCGCGTCCACTCCCGCCTCTCAAGCTTCAGTGTCGAGTCAAATACCATCTCGCCTGCTTCATAATTCATGCACTCAACCACTAACTCGTCACCCGGCGCAGTAAATGTCCAATCATAACTCTGTTGCATCACCATAAATGGAGATACATGAAAGTCCTTGCCAAACTTGTATCTCCTACTCACTCCAGTTGCAACTGACACATCGTCCGTTAGCCAATAATTATGTGTCTCGCAAAAAGTGTTGTTCACCTCAGCCATTACTGACGCAAATTCTTCATCACGATAACAGTAATAGAATGAAACTGGATTGAAGTTATATCCAAATGTCCTCAAATGCGTCAGCATCATCACTGGCCCATCCGGAGCCGTAACTCCCTTGCTCGCTGCATCTCGTTCCACGCGCTCACGCAGAGTTATTGATGTATCTCCAAAATGGTCGCGCTCTTGATAACTAATTACATTCGCGCTGTTATAACTCGCTAGCGGTGATACCCGCATCAGCTCCGGCAATTTGTCTATGTCCAGCAACGCCAAAAATATTGGATACGTAAATTCATGCCGTCGTGGCTTCAAGCGTCGGTGCCTCAGTGTCCCCGCATATATGCCCGACTCAACCATCGTTACCAATCCACTCCCAGCGATTTCGCCACTCGAATCCCCGAGTTCAACCCGTCTTCATGAAACCCATAGAACCAATAAGCCCCGCAAAAATGCAGGTGACGCACTCCACTCACTTCAGCCCATCGCTGCTGCGCCTGCGCTGCATCCATTGTGTACAGTGGATGATAATACGTCATCTCGCGCAGCACTTTTGTTTCATCAATCTGGCCTGCATCATTCAGCGTCACACAATAATCTTCCGTCGTGTCCAGCGATTGCAACCGGTTCATGTGATACGTCAGAGTTGGCGCACTGCTCTTTCTTCCGCCATAATAATTTCCCAGATAATAATTCCACGAGGCGCGTGCATCTTTTTGTTTCGGCAAGAGCTTCGCATCTGTGTGCAGCGTGGTCAAATTCCTGTTCGTCGCAAAGCACCCAAGCACTTCGCGCTCCAACTCCGTCGCATCCCCAATCATCTCCAGCGCCTGCGGGGCATGGCATGCAAACACCACCTCATCAAACTTCGCTTCTCCGGCTTCTTCAAATTCAATCACCACTCCGGCACGCGTCCCACACACTCGATTTATCTCGCTACTGGTCACAATCCGCTCGCGGTACGGCGCAGTGATCGCTGCAATATATTGGCTGCTTCCACCCTTCACCACATACCATTGCGGATGGTTATTTACCGTCAAAAATCCGTGATTCAAAAAGAACTTCAGCAGCGTCATCGCCGGAAAATTTTCCATCTGGTCTAGCGATGTCGACCACACTGCCGATGCCATCGGATACAAGTACAGCCGTGTAAACTCAGCATCATACTTCTGCTGTCGAAGATACTGCCCCATTGTCATTCGCAACGCGTTGCCCTGCTCCAACAACTGCGTCGACTCGCGATTGAACCTCACCAGCTCACTGAAAAATCGATAATGCGCCGGCTGAAATAGGTTGCGCCGCGTTGCAAAAAATCCCCGCAGACCACGGCTGCTGTACTCCATGTCGCCCGCTTCATCAATCACGCCAAATGACATGTCACTCTTCTGCCGCTCCACACCCAGCTCGGCAAATAACCGCACTAGGTTTGGATACGTCCTGTCATTATGCACAATGAAGCCGCTATCAATCGCGCGCAGCCCAACACTTGTCTCAATGTTGTGCGTGTGTGTGTGGCCGCCGAGTCGTGGCTCGCGTTCATATAGCCACACTTCATGTTTGCGGCTCAATAAATATGCGGCGGACATGCCGGCAATTCCGGCACCAATGACTGCAATTTTACTCATGATTGGCTTGGTAGTTCCGTCGCAAAGCTATCTGCATCCACACGCACCTGTCGTATGTCGCGCACAATCCCGACTGCCTCAAGACCGCGCAGCAGGTAGTAAGTCATGTCAATCTCCCACCAACGCAGTCCTTGTCGGCACGCATACATATATTGGTGGTGATTATTATGCCAGCCCTCGCCCATCGTTATCAGCGCAAGCCAAAAATTGTTTCGGCTCTGGTCGGGCGTATCAAATCTCCGCGTCCCCCACACATGTGCCATAGAGTTAATTGCAAACGTCCCATGAAACAGCATGACTGTGGAGATCACATATCCCCAAATAAATCCGGTCAGTCCGCCGAAGCCCAGCATCACCGCACCTAGCACCACTGGCGGCACCAAAAAATTTCTGTCCAGCCAGCGCAGCTCTGGATACTTGGCAAAGTCCTGTATCAGCCTCGGATCATACTCGTCATATTCATTCGAGAGCACCCAGCCTACATGCGCCCACCAAAAACCTTCCTGCTCTGGGGAATGGATGTCTTCCTCCGTGTCCGATGTCTGATGATGCACACGATGGTGCGCCGCCCACCACAACACGCCCTTCTGCGCCGAGGTCTCCGCTAAAAATGCCAGCGCGAATTGCATCACCCGGTTCAGCTTAAAACTCCGATGACTAAAGTAGCGGTGATATCCCGCCGTCACCCCAAACATGCGGATGTAGTACATGGCCAGCGCCAGCCCAACATATTTCCAGTGGAATGGAATAAAAAATGCACTCAGGCATGCCACATGGATCGCGATAAACAGCACCACTGCGCCCATGCGGGCTAGCTTATTTGGTGCCGTGTCTGCTGGCATTTGCGGCCCTGACGCAGCTTTCCGTTGGACCGTTTCGATCTGTGCCATTTGCAGCTTTCCCCTCTGTTGATAATTTTCTAGTGATTTATTATTTCAGTAAATCCCAGTTGAACCTAGCAGTAGACTTTCATCCACTCGCAAATTCCACATCACAATGTTGATTTCGATAAAAGCCAATTTTCCATTATGTATACATTTTTGGCGTTCAATCCATAGTACGCTGTAGAAAATAATCTAGATTCATTTGTACGTAAAATTTGCACCGTAGCTTACATCCACTCTCTCACAGCACTCGTATATCAAATGTATACTTACGCATTTATTACATTCACTCGTGTACCAAATAGTTCATAGTCAAATCAGGGAGATACCCAGTCATGAAGCTGTTGCTTAAA
>Ga0116230_10007544_pt1 | contig 10738 bp, 12 predicted proteins | sample S1TSphfallax_3_FD_88678 | JGI IMG/M metagenome (GOLD analysis project Ga0116230, IMG submission 88678) | Host-associated microbial communities from peat moss isolated from Minnesota, USA - S1T2_Fd - Sphagnum fallax MG | ecosystem: Host-associated > Plants > Peat moss > Unclassified | place...
ATCTGAGAATTAGAACGCGCCCTCACGAACGCATGGCAATGGATCAATCTCGTATTGTGTTTTTCTTTCTCGGTGGAGCCTGGAGAAAGATTGGTGTGGAAGAATGTGCGGCACGCCTGTTAGATTGCTTCCTAAAATGGCCGCGCAATGTGATTTGGCTGAACGTGGGCGATTCGAATTGCCTCCAAATGCCGGTTCGAAATTGCGGCCTTACAGGGATTAATTTGGTTTCTTTGCTTAAACCTCGATGAAGCACATCAGTATTTCGCCGCTAAAAAATCCCCAAGCGCCATCTCGAAAGCCTCGGGCTTTTCGATATGCGAAATATGCCCCGCGCCTTCGATCTCGACGAGCTTGCCGTCGGGCAGGTCTTGCACCGCCGCACGGCCGAGCACCGGCCAGTTGCCGAGTGACTTGGTCGATTCCGGCGAAGCATAGCGGCGAAAAAATGCGCTGCGGTCGCCTTGGCCGATGATCAGCAGGACCGGCATTTTTAACAGCTTGTATTCATGCCGGATCGGCTGCTCGTACATCATCTTATAGATAAGCGCCGAGGCCTTCGCCAGGCGCGGATATTCAGGGCTTTCGAGCACGCGCGCGAATTGTTCTGCGGATTCTTCGGCGAAGGGCGGCCAGCCCACAAAAAAGGCTTTCAAAAATGCCCGGTAGCTTTGGGGCGTTTGCGACATCTCGGTCTTGAATAAGGTCTCCAGCGGCTGCGGGGGGATCGCTGAACGGTAATCTTCAAGTCCGATCGGATTTTCGAGCACGAGAACTTGCGTCACGTCTGGATAATCGCGGGCGAAATAAACCGCGAGCATGCCGCCGAAGGAATGGCCGACGATGGCCGCGCGTTCGATACCGAGCTTATCGAGCAGGGCCTTGGTGTTACGGGCCAAAAGATCGAAGGAATAGCGAATGTCGGGCTTGGCCGATTTACCGAAGCCCAGCTGGTCCGGCACGATAACGCGATATCCCTTGGCCGCGAGAATTTTGATGGGTCCAGCCCAATAGTCGCCGGAAAAGCTTTTGCCGTGCAAAAGCACCACGGATTTTCCATTGGCGGGGCCTGACGGTGCGATATCCATATAGGCCATGCGCAGCAACTGGCCTTGGATTGTGAGATCGAGGAACTGCACCGGATAAGGATAGGCGACATCTTCAAGGCCGATCCCCATCGGTTTTGGATGATCGGCTTCGTCTGCGGAAGCCCCCGCTGCGATCAAGCAGACGGAAGCGGTAAGTGCCAACCAGCGGGCGAGCCCCGCGAAGGCCTTAAGGAAAGAGATCATTAATACGGACCTTAGAGAAATGAGGGGGTTATTGCGAGCCAATGGGTCCGGCCATAGTCCGTCGCTTGCGACGGGCGTCGTAAAACGACACCCTATGGCCGGCCCGATGATAAACTTCGCGAAGCCATTTAGGCGGCGGCTTGGATGATGGATGGATTGCTTCGTCGCTCGTCTTCTTGCGATGACGGTTTTTACACGATCCGCACCGACAGTTCCGGCAAGCCCTCGATTTTGCCGGCCAGGAGATCGCCTTTAAAGATCGGTTTCGGGCCAGCCGGAGTGCCGGAATAGATAATGTCCCCAGCCATGAGTTCGTTGGCCTTCGACAATTGCGAAATCTGCTCGGCGACGTTCCAAGTCATCTCGGAGAGATCGCCTTTCTGTCTGATCTCGCCGTTCACGGTAAGCGAGATCGCGCCCTTGGCGAGGTGGCCTATGCTTGCGACGGGATGCACGGGTCCCATGGGCGCTGAATGATCGAAGCTCTTGCCGATCTCCCATGGCTTTTTCTGCGCACCCATCGCGCGTTGGAGATCGCGCCGGGTCATGTCGAGGCCAATGCCATAGCCATAGACATGATCCAGAGCCGTTTCGGCGGGAATCTCGCGGCCGCCGGATTTCAAAAAAGCGATGAGTTCGATCTCATGCTGATAGTTGTCGGTGAGCGATGGATAGGGATGATCGGCAATCGTGCCAGGCGCCACGAATTGTACGGCATCTGACGGCTTTTGAAAGAAGAAGGGCGGCTCGCTGCGCGGGTCGGAACCCGCTTCAATCGCATGGTCCGGGTAGTTGCGGCCGATGCAATAGATGCGGCGGACCGGGAAATACTGATCCGTGCCCATGATTGGAACAACCGGCAACGGCAATGCAAAAGCCAGTTTCTGGGGCATCTGCGCCGCGCGCGCCGAGCCCCAAAAAGCGAGAATTGCGCCAATGCCAAAAAAACCGCGGCGTGAGCTTTTCATTCCGGCTTGCCCTCTTTCGAAGATCATCGCGCAGATTAAAAGCCTTTGTTCCGCAAAGGCGATTCAATCTCTCGTTATTGGACTGAGACAAATAAATCGCGAGAAGACAAGGTCAAAAATACGATATTTAATTTATTTATATAAATATACTTAAATGTATAGCTGTCTAAAGCTTCCAGATGTTTTGAACTATGCTAATATGCAAATAGCTAAATGCTAGGCTTAGTGCTGCGCGAGTCCATATTGCGTTGAAGCACCAAGAATCTCAGAACTCAAGGCTGCGCAAGAAAACCAAGGGGATGTTAAATGGCTCGTACAACCACCATTGTCGAAGTGCAGAAAGACATTATTCATATGGCCGATAAATCGGTATGGCGCATCGCACCCGGACATTTGTCGCGTATCGCCGATTGGGCGCCGGGCAAAGAGATCACCATCGAGAAAAGCACCAACGCGATGTGGCAAGTTACGCTTGCAGCGCCCGGCAGCACGGTTCTCGTCAGCGCGACGCCTTCGTCCGGCAAGCTGGTCCTTGGCTCTTCGATGCGCGAAGTGAAGCCCGCGGCTCTGATGCCGGTGGCGCTCGATAATCAATAATCACGATGACTTTGGATGGACGGATCCAAAGTCATGTCAAATAACAATAAGCCGCGTGCTTCGGAATTTGCTTGAAAGTCCCGGGCAGGCGGCTTTTTTGATGGCGGCTCAAAGCCCTTCGAGAAAGACCATGGCACGCTCCCAGGTCTGCTCGGCGGCGGCGGCATTATAATCGGGCGAGGTTGCATCCGTATAGAGATGACCAACGCCGTCATAAGTATAAATCTCGGCGGCCATGCCGATCCGGAAGGCGGCCATCGGCCAGCTTTGCGCTACGTCGCCGGAAATAAATGGATCCGGTTCGGCGAGATGGACTTGGACGGGGATACCGGAACGGACCCATTTCGGGATGTCGCCAAGTCCATGGAGAAGCAGCACGCCGCCCGTCTGGGTTTTTTTGGCCCATACTTGGCAGGCGAGATGAGCCCCCATGGACAGCCCTGCGATGGCCGTATTGGCGGGAAGTCCCGCACACGCCTTGAGGGCACGCTCGGCCAGTGCGTCCGCGCCAAACGTCTCCATCAGGGCGAGGCCTTCAGCGAGCGATGACGCGGTTTTTCCATCATAAAGGTCTGGCGTATGAACCGCGTGGCCAGCGGCGCGAAAACGCTCAGCCGCGCCCCGTTCGAGGTCGCGAAGCCCCATAGCCGTGTGAAACAAAATGACATTGGCCATAGGCTCCCTCCGTTAACCCCCAATCCAATACATCAAACCAAGCGCGCAGCCTATGAAGCGCGCCGGCCAGCTACCGGGTTTGAAACTTGACTTTCCGGTGAAAAGACGCACAAAAGCAAACTTCGGTCATCCTTGTGATAACCGTTTCAAGCGGATTCCGCTTGACGCACCCGTGGTCGCCTTAGCGTGGCCTGTCGGCCAGCCATAAGCTGGCAGAGGAGGGCGCGGACCTCCCCAACAGCCGGGAGAGACGCGGTTTAGCGACGTGCTTCGCACGGGCGCATACTCGTCTTCGACCCAGCCTTTTTTAAAGAGGACGCGATGACGAAGCGCGCAGAAGCGAAGTATAAAATCGACCGCCGCATGGGGCAAAATATTTGGGGCCGCCCGAAGAGCCCCGTGAACCGCCGTGAATATGGACCGGGCCAGCATGGCCAGCGCCGCAAGGGCAAACTGTCGGACTTCGGCACGCAGCTGAAGGCCAAGCAAAAGCTCAAAGGCTATTACGGCAATATTTCAGAAAAGCAGTTCCGCAAATATTACGAAGAAGCGATCCGCATGAAAGGTGACTCGGGCGATAACCTGATCGGCCTGTTGGAACGCCGCCTCGATGCGGTCGTCTATCGCGCGAAATTCGTGCCGACAGTGTTCGCCGCCCGTCAGTTCGTCAACCATGGTCATGTCAAGGTGAACGGGCGCCGCGTCAACATCGCGTCCTATCAGGTGAAGATTGGCGATGTGATCGAGGTGAAGGAAACATCGAAGCAGATGATTTTGGTGTTGGAAGCGATCGGCCTCGCTGAACGTGACGTCCCGGATTTCTTCGAAGTCGATCATACCAAGATGAACGCCAAGATGACGCGCATTCCGTTGCCCGCGGAAGTGCCTTATCCTGTCATGATGGAACCGAATCTCGTCATCGAATTTTATTCGCGGTGATATAGGCTTTTTGAACTTTCGAAGGCCGCTTTCGAGCGGCCTTTTCTTTGAATAAGTTTTACAACCCCGTTCTCGCTATCTTGGCTGGAACAGCAGCGTGAGCGAAGATCAATGACCAAAATCACATTCATCGAATATAACGGCACTGAACATAAGGTCGATGCCGAAGACGGCATGGTCGTGATGCGTGTCGGCCGGGCCAACGATATCCCAACCATTCGTGGCGAATGCGGCGGTATTTGCGATTGCGGTTCCTGCCATGTCTATGTCGAAGCGCCCTGGGAGCAGAAGCTCGACCCGCCGATTGAACTCGAAGAGATGATGATCGGCAGTTTGACCTTCACCAAGAAGGAGAACAGCCGCTTGAGCTGCAGGATCACGGTCAGTCCAGAGCTCGATGGGCTGGTCTTGCGGCTGCCGAACCCGGATCTGTGAGCAGTTTAGTCAGATTGCTATCTTAGTTTTACAATGTCTTCATAAAGCCCGCGAACCGCATCAGCCCCTCGGGCCAAGGGCCATGACCGCTGTCGCCATTAATATGCCCCGACGACCCGGCGTCAACGATCTCTACGCCCAGCGTCGAGGCAAAAGCCTCACTTTCCTCATAACTGGAATAAGGATCGTCGCGGCTGGCGATCAGCAGTGCCGGAAACGTGAGTTTGCGCGTGATGGGCGCCGCGAAAGCGGGGTCGATCTCTGCGATTTCAAGAACGAAACGCGGTGCTGGCGGCGTGACAAGAAAAGCCCCTTTGATTTTGGCCGCCACATCCTCTGGCACATGCGCGACTGTCAAAGCGCCAAGACTATGGGCGATGATGACCGGCGGGCGGGATGCTGCAAGAACGGCATTGGAGAGATTTCGCACCCATCCTGTTAAGACCGGATGCGCCCAATCGTCTTGCACGACACGTTGCGCTGTCTTCAGCTGTTTTTCCCAGCGGCTTTGCCAGTGATCGTCGCCTGAGCCGCCAAGCCCAGGCACGATCAGAATATCGGCGTCCGACGTGCGCATGAGATCAGGCGGAGCGTGCCAAAGACGAGTGGGCGGGATTTGCGACTTCGGCTTCGAATGCGCTCAAAATCTTTTCATAGAGCTCGGCTTCAAGCGCCGAAAATGTCTTAGAACGGGTGGCAAAATCGGGATCGCGCTTTTGCAAGTCCTGAGCGACGCGGCTCAAATGCTGCGTCTCCTCAGCGAGCAGTCCCTCAAGACCTTGCGCGCCGCCAAAAGACGCAACGGCTTTGCCGTAGATGCTGTAGACCTCCAAAGCCCGGATTTCGACGAGCCAGGTGACATAGAGATAGACAAGCGCCGCGCGCTGCTCTTCGCCTAGATCTTGTAAGGCCTCGTCGCAGGTATGATCGAGCGTCTGGAAATAGCTCTCTGCTTCCTCGCCGCAGAGCAAAGCCTCGGGCAGGTAGGAATCGAAGGCCTTGCCGCCGATCTTCAAGGCAAGCTTTTTTAGGCTCATGGCGTGGCGGCCTTCTTCCAGCGCATGCGCGAGCACCTCGGCCGATAAAGTTTCAGCCCTCTGGCTTTTCACGATTTTGCGGAAGCCGACATATTCCAGAAAGGAAAACGTATTGACCCAGCGCGCATGAAGCTGCTGGTCGGCGACGACGCGCGCGACGAGGTTTTCAAACCGTACTTGCAAGCTCATGAACGTGCATCCTCTGCCGCTTCTCCAAACACGCGGTTGAAGATCGTATCGATATGTTTGAGATGATAGCCGAGATCGAAGAGCTCTTCGAGTTCAGTACCGCTCAGGGCTTTTTTCACATCTGGATCGGCTTTGAGAAGGCTCAAGAAATCCCCTTCGCCGCGCCAGACGGGCATGGCATTGCGCTGAACCAACGCATAAGAGTCCTCCCGCGAGACGCCTTTTTGCGTTAGCGCCAAAAGCACACGCTGCGAATGCACAAGTCCGCCAAGCCGGTCGAGATTTTTTTGCATATTGGCGGGATAGACCAGCAATTTATCGATGACGCCGGTGATCCGCGCCAGGGCGAAATCGAGCGTGACTGTCGCATCGGGGCCAATCATCCGCTCGACGGAGGAGTGCGAAATATCGCGCTCGTGCCAAAGCGCCACATTTTCCATGGCGGGCATGGCCATGCCGCGCACAAGCCGGGCGAGCCCCGTCACATTTTCGGTAAGCACAGGGTTGCGCTTATGCGGCATGGCGGACGAGCCCTTCTGGCCTTCCGAGAAGAATTCTTCGGCTTCCAGCACTTCGGTGCGCTGCAAATGGCGGATCTCGATCGCGAGCCGTTCGACAGAGGATGCGATAACGCCGAGCGTTGCAAAAAACATCGCATGCCGGTCACGCGGAATGATCTGGGTTGAGACGGGCTCCGGCACAAGGCCGAGCTTTTCAGCGACATGAATTTCGACGCGCGGATCGATATTGGCGAATGTGCCGACGGCGCCTGAAATCGCGCAGGTGGCGATTTCTTTGCGCGCATTCACGAGTCTTTCGCGGGCGCGGGAAAATTCGGCATAGGCCTCCGCCATCTTCAACCCGAAGGTGACGGGCTCGGCATGAATGCCATGCGACCGGCCGATCGATGGCGTCATCTTATGCTCGAAGGCGCGGCGTTTCAGCGCCGCCATCAGGGCTTCGATGTCGGCGATGAGGAGGTCCGACGCACGCGCGAGCTGCACCGCCAAACACGTGTCGAGGACGTCGGAGGAGGTCATGCCTTGATGGACGAAACGCGCCTCCGGGCCAATGAATTCCGCGAGATGCGTGAGGAAGGCGATGACGTCATGTTTCGTCACTTTTTCGATCTCGTCGATGCGCGCGGCATCGAAGGTGACATGGCCTGCTTTGTCCCAGATGGCCTTCGCAGATTCTTTCGGGATGACGCCGATTTCGGCGAGCGCATCGCAGGCATAGGCCTCGATTTCGAACCAGATCCGGAAGCGCGTTTGCGGCTCCCAAATCTCAACCATGGCAGGGCGGGCGTAACGAGGGATCATAGTGCGCTCGGCAAGAATTTGTTTTTTTGCCCTCGCCCTTCGAGACGCCCGCGTCGTGGGCTCCTCAGGGCGAGGGCGAGGTTGATATTTGTCCTGAACCCTTATGCTGAGGAGCGGTCTCGAACAGACCGCGTCTCGAAGCATGGCAGGACAGGCGGGGTCAAGGGCGCCGAAAATCACCGGTGCCACATGAGTTGCGCGATCGAGAGCAGGATTTCCGCGAGGATCAAGCCGACAATAATCACTTCCAGCCGCGTCGCGCGATCGGCATCTATCATATCGTTCAAGGCCCGCGCCGTTTCCGCGATCACGTCGAGCTTGTTTTTCAGGGTTTGAGCGCGTTCCTTCAGCTCATATTCGTCTTCAAGGCGCGCATAGAGACGCTCTAAATCTGGCCGGTCCCATAAAACGTCGGGTTTTTCTTCCACGGCCACACGGCCCGAAACGCGATGCTGGACGAGAAGTGTCTGGCCGATGAGTTTCAGCATCGAGCGGCGTTTCCACGGCGGCCTGCCTTGGGCGGCAAGTTTCGCGGCGAAAGGTTCGACAATATCGAAGACAGCGTTTACTTCGCGTTCGTCGCGCCCGAGCGAAACGCTTTTGGCGAGCGCATCTGCGAGGACAAGCAAACGTTCAGACGAAAGATCTTTCATCGTGATCGCGCCGCCAGGCGAAATCTTATCGTCCTGATCGCCCGAAATTTCGAGAATCGCTATTTCGTCATCGACATGCGCGTGCGGGCCCGAAACACGCAGCTTGACCCGTTGCAGCACCTCTTCTTCTTCGAGCGGCGACAAGCCGACCATAACCGCGACACCAAAACGATAAAGCGCCACAAAGCCGCGCGTGCCGACGTGAAACGCCAGCGGATTGGCGGAGATCATATCCGCGCGCTCAAGCCCGGCCGTATCCAGCCGGTCGCCAAGCAAAAGCGCCCGTGCCGTCGTTTTATGGATGCTGAACGCATCCGGGCTGAGAGACGAAACATTGTTCATGGAATTAGGCTTAGGCGCGGGGAGCAGGGTTTGGAAGACCTAACCCCATTGAAACTTCGTGCGCCAGGAGGGCAACGCCTCTTTAAAAGGCAAAGGCTCTGCTTCAAAGATGGCGCGCGCGATGGCGCGGGCAAGGCAATTTGATGCAATCAAGCCGATTTCCGTCTGATCCCGGAGATTTGGCGGCGTTTTGGCCTGTCCGGTTGAAGCTGCGAAGACGGTATCGCCATCCATCGCCGCATGGGCCGGGCGTAATGCCAAAGCAAGGCCATCCTGCGCCATAATGGCGAGACGTTTGGCCTCTGCCTTGGTCAAAAGCGCATCTGTGGCGACGATGGCTATCGTCGTGTTTTCAAGACTATCGCCTTTGATCCGCATTTTAAGGGCGTCTCGCGGCCATGGGGCGGGCCAGCCGCGCCCGCCGAATTCCCCATTTTGTTCATAGGGCGCCGCCCAGAAATGCGACCCGTCACCGATTGTCGCTTGGCCCAGCGCATTGACGGCGGCGAGCGCACCGACCTTGTAACCGGTTGAGGTTTCGGCGCTGGCAGAGCCGATTCCGCCCTTGAGATTGGCCGTCGTCGCGCCCAAACCGGCACCAAAGCTGCCAAGACGAAAATCCGTGCTAACCGCGCTAGCGGCTTCAAAACCGAGCCGCCAATAGATGGGGTCGTCGCCCCAAGCTTTGTCGCCGCCGTTTATCAGATCGAAGAGGATGGCGCCGGGGACGATCGGGACATGGATGTCGCGAATTTGAAAGCCGCGCCCTTTTTTCCGCAAAAAGGCCTGGGTACCGCCCATGGCGTCGAGGCCATAGGCTGAGCCGCCTGATAAGACGATGGCATCGACTTTCTCGACGCTCATTTCAGGTTCGAGAAGCGCGGTATCCCGTAATCCCGGCGCACCGCCATGCGTGGCGATCGAAGCCACGGCGGGCGCGTCGAAAATCAAGGCTGTGACGCCGGACGCAAGCCTTTCGTCCTGCGCATGCCCGACCAAAAGGCCCGGCACATCGGTGATCAGGTTTTTGCGCCCGGTCTTGCTGGTCGTCTCGGCCATGCGGCACGGTCCTCAAATCGAATGCGGGTGCATTGTCGGTGCGAGCCTCTTCATTCTAAACAGACTTCCATGACGCCCGGAGCCGCCGCAAGCGAGATCGATTTAAAAAAGGCCGCAGCGGTCCTTATCGCGGGTCCGACGGCGAGCGGCAAATCGGCTTTGGCCATGGATCTCGCGCTTCGCTGCGATGGCGTGCTCATCAATACGGATTCCATGCAGGTCTATCGGGATTTGCGCGTGTTGTCGGCGAGGCCCCCGGTCGAAGACGAACAGCGTGTTCCGCATTTTTTATTCGGGCAGGTGGATGGGGCCATCAATTATTCGGTGGGCCATTGGCTGAAGGATGTCGCGCTGCTTTTGCCGGAGATTCGAAACAGCGGGCGCTTGCCGATTTTCGTGGGCGGGACGGGACTTTATTTCAAAGCGCTGACGCAGGGGCTATCCGCCATCCCGGATGTGCCGCAAGCTGTCCGCGCAAAAGTGCGGACAGAGGCTGAGGGGCTTTCGCCCGCGCTTCTCCACGAACGGCTTACTGAGTGCGATCCGGTCATGGCCGCGAAGTTGCGGCCAAGCGACCCGCAGCGGCTTTTGCGGGCGCTCGAAGTCTTCGCCGCGACCGGGCAAAGCCTCGATACGTTCCAGCGCCTGAAAAGCCCGGCACTGCTCGACGCAGCGACATGCGAAATGCTGTTTCTTGTGCCAGATCGCGTAATTCTGCGGGCGCGGATCGCGGCAAGATTTGATGCGATGCTGAAACAAGGCGCGTTGGAAGAGGTTCACCAGCTCGCGGCGCGCCAGCTCGATCCGGCCCTGCCGGTCATGCGGGCACATGGCGTTCCGCATCTGCTGCGCTATCTGCGCGGAGAGATTGGGCTTCAAGACGCGGCTGAGCGCGCGATCACGGATACGCGGCACTATGCAAGGCGGCAATTTACATTTGCCCGGCATCAATTACCGGCATTCCGGCTGCTAACTATTTAGAGCGACCTTTGCCGTCTTGGCGCGGCGCCGCCTTCCGGCTATATCACCTTGAGCTTTTCAGGCTTTGCACATAGCCTGACATGCTGATCAAGCGGGCGTGGCGAAACCGGTAGACGCAACGGACTTAAATATTTGAGTGCTCCACGGGAAACCGGGGACGTAGAACTGCCCAAATTCGGGGAACCCTTTCAAATGGCAATCCCGAGCCAAGCCCGAAAGGGAAGGTGTAGAGACTAGACGGGCAGCACC
>Ga0116230_10007545_pt1 | contig 10737 bp, 8 predicted proteins | sample S1TSphfallax_3_FD_88678 | JGI IMG/M metagenome (GOLD analysis project Ga0116230, IMG submission 88678) | Host-associated microbial communities from peat moss isolated from Minnesota, USA - S1T2_Fd - Sphagnum fallax MG | ecosystem: Host-associated > Plants > Peat moss > Unclassified | place: USA...
CCTCCAGGTAATGGCGCAAGATCGCCAGATAGCGGGCCGATAGCCGCGTTCGGGCGTCTTTTATCACTTGCCATGGTTATATACCCGATCCGCCCAAAAGGCGATGGGGTAAAACCCGCCTCGTCCCGCCCTCCGGCGCAGCCGAATTCGGGGGGGCGGATCAGCCGGCCAGGGGCGAACCGCTCAAAACGGAGCCTGAATCGCCATAATGGGGATGCGCGGCCGCGGCGGCCCGGACCGCCCCATGCAAGCGGCCGGCGGCCTCGGCGACGAGGGCCTGGACGTCGCCGACGGTCCGCAGCGGCCTCAGGTCCTCGGCGTCGAGGGACAGTTCCAGGACCTCCTCCGCCAGCAGCCCGATTTCCATCCGGGTGAGCGAGTCGAGCCCGAGGTCTTCGGCGAGCCTCACCTGACCGTCGGATGGGTTGAGCCGCGGACGCAGACCCGGTTCAAGGTAGCGCTCGATCAAGCCGCACACGAGCGGCGGCAGGCAGTCCGGATCCCCTGTTTGGCGAAAGGTCCGGGCCGCCGCCAAGGTGGCGGGGGTGCAGCGTTTCAACGCGATCCGCAGTTGAGCATCGGCTTCGGGCGTGAAGGTCTTCATGCGAGATTCGGCGCGTCGGCGGGGTCGCTTAGCGCCGCCCGGTACGACACTTGGACAGCGATCACCCGCCATCGGTGGCGAAAAATCGTTCAAAACTTCGCCGTGACCGAGAGGGAATAGACCCGGCCCCGCCAGTCGCCGTATTGCTGCACGCCGGCTCCCGATGGATCGTCAAAATAGGCGGGGGGGCGGGCGTCGAATAGATTGTTCACCCGCAGCTGGGCGCGCAGGCCGAAGTGGTCGTGGCGCCAGGGCAACCAGCGGCCGAGGTCGGCCTGGACATAGCCGTCGAACTGCCAGAATCGATCGATCTGATCGGCGCCCTGGTCCGCCCATTCGTCGGTCGGCAGTTTGCGCGGCCCGTAGTAATGCCCGTCGAGGCCGAAACCATAGGCGGGTTTCGACCACCCCGCGCCAAAGTTCACGCGCTGCTTCATCAGGGCCAGCCCCTCGCTGTCGGGATGGTTGATCTCATCGACCGCCGGCAGTCCGGGCACGAGTTCGATTTCGTAGCTTTGGAAGTAGACCCAGCGGGCGTAGAGATCGAGCCGGCCGCCGAGGCATTCGCTCCAGCTGTAGTCGATGGCGGAGGTCCAGTTCTGGGAGTGGCGCCACGCCAGGTTGAACACGCCCGTCAGCACCGAGGTGATGGGGCCGACGCTGTACGGATCGCCCGGCGCCGGCGCCGCTCGCGTCACTCGCCCCGGCAGGTCGCTCTCCAGGTCGACGACGGTCTGCGGCTCCAGGTAGACGATTTCGCCGGAGGTCCGCGTGTCGACGAAGTCCACCGAGAGCCTGAGCCGCCGGACCTTCCCGCGCTGGAAGATCGCCCCGACGCTGCGGGTCGCGGCGGCCTCCGGCCGGAGACTGGGGTTGATCTGGTCGCTCGAGGCCACGCCGTAGGCGGCGCCGCCCCGCCGCGGATCGACGATCTGGGTCAGACTGACGGCGCCGCCGCCGCCCGAGGCCACCGGCGCGGTCGACACGTATTCGCTCAGCTGCGGCGAGGGAAAGCGATTCGCCGTGGCATAGGTCCCGCGCAGCGAGAAGCCGCCCGCGAAGTCGAGCTTGAGCGCGGCGGTCGGCGCGAGGCTCGTGTCCTGGGCCGCGTTCGCCGCCACGTAACGGGCCGCGACGTCGGCCTCGACGTGGGTCAGCCACCAGGGCAGCCAGCGCTTGGGCCACAGGGGCGCCTGGACCTCGCCGAATCCACTGTACTGGGTCAGCGTGCGTCCGACCCACTCCGCCGGGGCCGTCGCGGGCGTGCCGTCGCCGTAACGTCGGACATCGTAGTAGTTGGCGAGCTGGTCCCGCTCATAGTCCCCGCCGAAGTCGACCTGGCCGGGCCCGGTCGGCCAGGCCACGGCGCGATTGGCGACCCGCAGCGCCGAGTCCAGCTCGTCGTAATTCCCCAACGTCACGAAGCTGCCCTTCGCCCCGTAGTAGATCAGCGCCTGGTCGTAAAAGGCCTGCGGTGGCCCGGAGACTTCGGTGTCGCGCAGCGGATTGTAGAGCCCCGCGGTGACCAGATTCTGCCAGCGGGTGGGATCGACCCCGGCCAGCCCCCGGTAGCGCGTGACGCCTTCCCCGTATTGGGCGTCCCATGACACCGACCAATCCGCCGGCAGGGTGAGCAGGAGGCTGCCCACGGCGGCGACGGAATCGAGGCGGGCTTCGTCGTAGCTCTGGCCCAGGGCGGGGGCGGTTTCGTTCAGGGTGACGTTGACGTCCTGCGCGAACGGATTGAACGGCGAACCGGCGGGCAGCAGCAGATCGCCCTCGAACACATCGTAACCGCGATTGACCACGGTATGAGAGTAGAGTCCGTCGAGTCCGAGCTGCAGCCGCGGCAGCACGTCATACGTGGCGGAGCCGAAGAAGCTCTCGCCCCGTTCGCGGCGGCCGTAGGGATAACCCGAACTGTCCGGCGAGTTAGCGAGCCCGCCCCCGGGGGCCTGGAACAGGCCCAGGCTGGCGACGCCGGCCCGGCCCGCGAAGGCCCCCAGGCCGCCGCCGCCGTCCGCTCCCGCCGGCACGGAGGTGAAGTCCGGCGTGCCCGGCCCGAACAGAGGCGAGAGGTTGGCGCTGGTCACGTTCGGCGTCGCCCGGTACAGCGGGGCCGCGTTGAGCAAGTTGGGATGCGCGGCGATGTTCGCCTGGATATAGCCCAGCTCGGCCTCGGTCGGCGGCGTGGTTTGGGTCACGGTCGCATTGAGCCGGAGCTGGAGCTTGCCGCCGAGCAGGGTTTCCCCGTGGAGCAGCGACGCGGTCGATTGCGGTGCGTCGAAGCCGCGCAGCGCGTTGGTGTACGTCCCGGTCACCTCGGTCGTGTTGAAGTCGGGCCGCAGCACGATGTTGATCACGCCGCCGACGGGATTGCCGCTGTAGATCGCCGACGCCGAAATCGGCAGCACCTCCACCCGCTCGACCAGGTCGAGCGGTATGAGGTTCACGTCCGGCGGCTGGCTGTAGTACCCCGCGACGACGTTTTGCGGCAGCCGGCGGCCATTGACGAGCACGATGGTCTCGTCGTTCCCGAAACCGCGGAGATTGAGGTTGGTGCTGCCGGACAGGAAGCTGCCGGCGATCGACGCCGCGCTGATCGCGCCGGTGCCGGCCGGCCCGGCGGTGTCCGCCCCCGCGCTCTGACTCGGCGGCAGCGTGGAGGCGTTGCTCTCCAACAGTTCGCGCTGGAGAAATTCGTCCAGATTGGCGACCCCGCTGCGCACGATCTGGTCCCGATCGTAGATCTCGTAGGGGAGGGCGTCGTCCGCGCTCCGCGGCAGGTCGATGTTACCGAGCGCCGTGCGCGGCGGCGGATAGGACGGATCGTCCCAGCGGGATTCCCCTTCGGCGGAGTGAGCCTCTACCACGAAAGGCTCCAGCCGGTGGGGATCGCCGGCCGCGTGCAGCGTCTCGGGCGCGAGGGTGAGCGTCTGCGCCGGCCTGACCACCACCGCTTCGATGATCAGCGGCTGGTAGCCGGCCCCGTTGATGGCGATCCGATAGGTGCCCGGTTCGACCCCGGCGAATGCGAACGCCCCGCCGCCGTCGCTGGTGACGACCTGTCGGGTGCCCATGAGGTGGACGGTGAGTCCGGCGGCGCCCAGGCCGTCCGGGGTGAGCACGCGGCCGCGGACGGCCTCCGCCGGCCGGCCGGCGCGGGCGACCGCAAATTTGCCGCGCGCGTTGCGCTGGGCCGTGAAGCCGGTGCCCTGCAGCAGGCGCGTGAGCGCGTCAGCCGGTTCATACCGGCCCACGACGGCGTTGGCCCGGACCTCGCTCAGCTCCGCATAGGAAAAGAGCAATTCAACATCCGCCTGCCGGCAGAAGCTGAGCAGGGCGGTGGACGCCGGCTGGGCCGGGAGATTGAAGTCGACCGGGGTGGCCAGCAGGCGACCGCCGGTGAGACCGGCCAGGCCGAAGGCGAGCCACCCAAGCAGGCGCATCAATTCGGGGAACGGCGCAAGTTCACCTCCAGTCCGCCCTTCCCGTCGGGCGCAACCGTGATGTGCAGGGACTGGGCGACCTCTTCCAGGAAGCCGTCGACATCGTCGAGACTGTAGATCCCTCCGACGGTGATTTCCGCCGCCGCCGCTGAGACGGTGATCGACCGACCGTTGTATTCGGCGAAGCGCGCGAGGGCGACGCCCAGCGGGGTGTTCCGGCAGACGATCTGGCCGCGGCGCCACGCGAGCGCATCGTCGAGTTCGCCCCCGGACAGCGCCTTGACGGCGACGGCCGCCGAGTTCGCGTCGAGCTGATCGGAGGCGACCAGGGACACCACCGCGTCGGGCCCCCCGCGCCCCATCGTCGTCGGCTGCACCTGCACCGACCCTTCCACGACCGTCACCTCCAGATTCGTCGGCGCCGCGCTCCGCACATCGAAGACGGTGCCGGTGACTTTCACCGTGCCGGCCGGCGTTTCCACGATGAAGGGCCGGGCCCGATCCTTGGTGACCTCAAAGAAGGCTTCGCCGCCCGAGAGGCGCACATGGCGTTCCCGCCGCCGGTTCTCCACCCGCAGCTGGGTGCGGGCGTTCAATTGGACGCGCGTGCCGTCCGGCAGCACGAATGAGCGACGCTGGGCGGCGGTCGTGGCGAGCTGCTCGGTTGCGCCGACCGGATGGTTCCACCAGAAGGCCACGGCGACCCCGGCGGCCGCGGCCAGCGCGACCCCCGCCCAGATTCGCCGCGCCCCGCCTCGGGCCGCCTGGGGTGCAACGGGCTCGGGCCCGGCGAGCGGCGTCAGCGCTCCCGCCGCGGCGAGCGCAGGGAGCTGCGTTTGGAGGTTGAGGGAGAGCTGGCAATATTCGGACAGACGTTCGCGATGGCCCGGCGCCTCGAGCATCCACGCGTCCAGCCGGGCGCGGTCCGCCGCACTCAGGGCGCCGCCCTCGAGCCGGGCGGCCCAGAGCGCGGCCTGATCGTCGAAGTCCGCGGCGGGCGGGCGGGGCAGGGAACTCATGGGCGAACTCCCGCGCTCGGGGAGGAAGGGGGTGAGTCGGGGCGAGAGGCGCCCTCCGCCTCCGCCGCCAGGGCGGCCCGCAGCAGCCGCAGCGCCCGGGCATGCTGTTTCTCCACCGTGCTGACGGAGATGCCCAGCCGTTCGGCGATCTCCCGGTGCGGGCGCAACTCGAGGCTCCGCAGCAGCAGCACCGCCCGGCAGCGTTCCGGCAATTGCGCGATCGCCCCGGCGAGCAGACCCAATTCCTGCCGCACCATCACCTCTTGGGGCACGCCCGGACCGCCCGCGGTGCCGGCCTCGCGCCCGATGGTTTCGTGGGCGGCGGACGTCACCCCCCGATGCTTCAGGCGATTGATCGCCAGCCGTCGCGCCGTGAGATACAGGAGTCCGGCCGGTCGGGTCGCGGACTGGCGAACCATGGTCGGGTAGACGCGCAGATAAGCGTCATGCGCCACGTCCTGCGCCTCGCCCGGGTTGCCCAACAGCCGCGTGAGATAGCGGCGCAGGGGTGCCAGCGTGCGCCGATAGAGCGAGGCAAAGTCATGATCGGCCGGTTCCCCGGCCCCCTCGGCGGGGTCAGGCGGCGGCGGGGCCGACATCGCGCCGAGGGGCCAGCCGGTCTCCGCTCCCGGGGCGGGAGACGGCGTCGGGCTGGGGCGAATCAACGGAGAAAATGAGTTCACTTCCAGCCATCACGACACCGGACGATGGCGGACCCGCCAGTCCCGTCAAAAATAATTCGCCCACCGGCCCGCGCGGGCCTTACTGGCACTCCGGGATGGAGCTGCCGTGAAAAAGATCACCGTCGGGGGCCGCACACACCAGTTTGCCGACTTGCGCACGCTGCTGGCCAAGGCGTCGCCCCTCCGCTCCGGCGATGTGCTGGCCGGTGTGGCGGCCGCCGATGCCGAGGAGCGGGTGGCGGCGCGTCAGGCGCTCGCGGACGTACCCCTCGCCGAGTTCCTGGCCGAGCCGGTGGTCCCCTACGAGTCCGACGAGGTCACCCGGCTGATCCTCGACACCCATGACCCGGCGGCCTTCACTCCCGTGGCCGGCCTGACGGTCGGTGCCTTTCGCGACTGGCTCCTCCGCTACGAAACGACCGCGGCCCAGCTGACCGCGCTGGCTCCGGGACTGACCCCGGAAATGGCGGCGGCCGTGAGCAAACTCATGCGCAACCAGGACCTCGTGCTCGCGGCCGCCAAATGCGAGGTGGTTACGCGGTTTCGCGACACCCTCGGACTGCGCGGCCACCTGGCGGTCCGGCTCCAGCCCAATCATCCGACGGATGACCCCCACGGCATCGCCGCCTCGATCGTGGACGGGCTCCTCTACGGCTGCGGCGATGCCGTCATCGGCATCAATCCCGCCACCGATTCGCCCGCCCGCACCGGCGAACTCCTCCGCCTGCTCGACGACCTGATTCAGACCTACCGGATTCCGACGCAGAGCTGCGTCCTCGCCCACGTGACGACTCAGCTCGCCGCGCTGCGGGCCGGGGCTCCCCTCGACCTGATGTTCCAGAGCATCGCGGGCACCGAGGCGGCCAACGCGAGTTTCGGGGTCAATCTCGCATTGCTGCGGGAGGCGCAGGCTGCGGCCTTGAGCCTGCGGCGGGCGCCTCCCGGGGCGCAGGTGATGTACTTCGAGACCGGCCAGGGTTCCTGCCTCTCCGCCAGCGCTCACCACGGCTGCGATCAGCAGACCCTCGAGGCGCGCGCCTACGGCGTGGCCCGCGCCTTCGCGCCGCTCCTGGTCAATACTGTCGTCGGCTTCATCGGCCCGGAGTACCTCTACGATGGCAAGCAGATCATTCGCGCCGGGTTGGAAGATCACTTCTGCGGCAAGCTGCTCGGACTCCCCATGGGGGTGGACGTCTGCTACACCAATCACAGCGAGGCCGACCCGGACGACATGGATACCCTGCTGACCCTGCTCGGTGCCGCCGGCGTCAATTACATCATGGGAGTGCCCGGGTCGGACGACATCATGCTCGGCTATCAATCGACCAGTTTCCACGACGCCCAGTACCTTCGCCAGGTCTTCGCCCGCCAACCGGCGCCCGAATTCGCCGCCTGGCTGGCGGCGATGGACATCCAGGCGCCCGACCTGCGTCTCCGGCCCGTCTCCCCCCAGCATCCGCTCCTCTCCGGCGATGGCCTCGGCTGAGCCAGCGGATCTCTCTCTCCCGGACCCCTGGTCCCATCTCCGCCGCCACACCGACGCGCGCATCGCCCTCGGCCGCGCCGGCGGGAGCCTGCCGACCCGTGAACTCCTGCGCTTCGCCGCGGCCCACGCCCTCGCGCGCGATGCCGTGCATGCCCCGTTCGACGCCGAGGGTCTGGCGGCGGAGCTCCGCGCCCTGCCGGCCGAGGTGGGCGTGCTGACCAGCGCTGCGCCGGATCGCACCGCCTACCTGCTGCGTCCGGATCTCGGCCGCCGCCTGTCCGATGCCTCCCGCCTCAGTCTGACCCGCGCGGCCGCGTCCGCGGGCCCCTGCGATCTCGTGATCATCGTGTCGGACGGCCTCTCCGCTCTCGCCGCGCATCGCCAGGCGCCCCCGTTGCTCCGCGCGCTCCGGCCCCGCCTGGAGGCGCTCAACTTCCGGCTCGGGCCCATTTGGGTCGTGCGTCACGCCCGCGTCGGACTCCTCGACGAAGTCGGCTCCGCGCTGGGCGCCGAACTCGCCCTGATCCTGCTGGGCGAGCGCCCCGGTCTCGGCGCCCCCGACAGTCTCGGCGCCTATTTCGGTTACGCGCCCGGTCCCGGTCACACCGACGCCGACCGCAACTGCGTCTCGAACATCCGTCCCGCCGGTCTGCCGCCCGAAGCCGCCGCGGCCAAGCTCGCCGACCTCCTCGCCGCCGCCCGCCGCGGCCGCCACAGCGGCACGACCCTCAAGGATCCCGCCGGTCCGTCGGCCCCGTTGTCGCCCGCCCTGCCTTCGCCGGCGGGTTAAATCCAGGTCACGGACCGGCGGCGGGTTGCCCCGAGCCGGGTTTTGGCGCAGCCTCGTCCGATGAGTTCCGCCTCCGGGGCCCCCGTGCCCTTGCGCTCGCTGGTCGGTCATAGCGAAGCGGTGGCGGCCGAGACCCCGCTGGAGGAGGTCCATCGGAGATTTGCAGAAACGCGCCGCGACTTCCTGGCGGTGCTGGCCGGACCTGAACTCGTGGGCGTCTGCGCGCGCCGTTCGATCGCGATGCTGCTCGGCGCCCGCTTTGGTTTTGCCCTCTACGCCCGCCGCCCGGTGCGCGAACACCTGCTGGCGGATCCCCTTCGCCTCAGCGAGAGTTCGCCGCTGCCGGAAGTCCTGGCGGCGATCGCCGGGCGCAGCGACGAGTTGTTTTTCGATGACGTGGTGCTGGTGGACCCGGTCGGCGCCTTCATCGGCTTCATCTTTGTGCATGCCTTGGTGCGGCTGCAGACCGACCTCATGCTCCGCAACATCGCCGCGCTCGAGGCTTCCCGCCGCGACATCGCCGATAAAAACCGGGCGCTTGAGGCCGACCTGGCCATGGCGCGCGAAGTTCAGCTGGCGATGCTGCCGGCCGTGGGGGGCGCGGCGGGACCGCTCGACCGTTGGCGCGGCCACGCCTACTACGCGCCCGCCAGCGGCGTCGGCGGCGACTTTTTCCAGCTGCTGCGCATCTCCGAGACCGCCGCCGGCCTGCTGATTTGCGACGTGATGGGCCACGGCGTCCGTTCGGCCCTGGTTACGGCCCTCGTGCGCGCCTTCGCCGAGAATCTCCGCGCCGAAGCGCTTGATCCCGGCGCCCTGCTCACCCACCTGAATCAGGATCTAATGGGCGTCCTGCGCCAGACGGGACGGCTGCTCTTCGTCACCGCCGCGTACCTCGTGATCGACACGGCGGCGGGGACGCTGCGCTACGGTCAGGCGGGACACCCCACGGGTTTCCTGCGCCGGGCGGCGGGCACCGTCGAATTACTGCCCGCCGAAGGCGAGGTTCCGGGGCCGGCCCTCGGGTTGATCGCCGGCTTCCCCTACGCCGCCGGCACGACGCCGATCGCCGCGGGCGATTGGGCCGTGGTCTTCACCGACGGAATTTTCGAAGTGATGAACGCCGACGGCGAGGAATGGGGCCGCGACCGCCTGCGCGCGGAACTCGGCCGGTCCGAGGTCCCGCCGGGCGAGGAACTGTTGCGCAGCGCCGTCGCCTCCGCCGCCCGCTTTGCGGCGACCGGGACGTTCGAGGACGATGTGTGTCTGGCCGCGCTGGAGTTCGCCGCCGGAGTCTGAATCCCGCCGCCCCCGCCGCCTCGGCCCGACCCTCCCGGACGCGCCCGAACCAACGGCACCGCTCCCGACCTCGCGCCCGCCTTCGTCGGGGTCAGCCGCTCGGCCCGGCTACGCCGCCGGCGGTCTTTCCGCGCGCTGAAAACGATCCTGCTCGGCCATCACCAGCGCCGTCAGCCGCCGCCCGAGCTCATTGAATTCGACCGAACTCGGATCGCGCGGCCGCGGCAGCGCCACCGGCACGATCGCCTTGATCGTTCCCGGCCGGTAGGTCAGCACCACCACCCGGTCCGCCAGATAGATCGATTCCTCGATCGCATGCGTGACGAAGACGACCGTCTTCCGGAAGGCCGCCCAGATGCGCAGCAGCTCGTCCTGGAGCGAGCGTCGCGTCAAGGCGTCCAGCGCCCCGAACGGCTCGTCCATCAGCAGCACCGGTGAGTCGAGCGCGAGCAGCCGCGCGATCGCCACCCGCTGCCGCATGCCGCCCGACAGATCCTTCGGGTACCGGTCCGCGAACTCACGCAGGCCCAGCTTCTCCAGCAGATCGTCCACCCGCTGTCGGCACTCCGCGGCCGGCCGTCCCTGGATTTCGAGCCCGAACGCCACGTTCGCCCGCACCGTCATCCACGGAAACAGCGCGTATTCCTGGAAGACCATCCCGCGTTCCGGCCCCGGCCCGGTCACGCGCTTCCCGCCCACCGCGATGCTGCCCGCCGTCGGCCGCGCGAAACCCGCGATCGCATTGAGCAGGGTCGACTTCCCGCAGCCCGAGGGGCCGAGCAGGCAGACGAATTCACCCGGTGCAATGCTCAGGTCGATCCCCTCCAGCGCGACGACATCGCCCGCCGCCGACGCGAAGGTCTGATGGACTCCCTGCACCTCGATGGCGGCCGCGGCTTCCATGGTCGCGCGGCTCAGCTCGATTCCAAACTGCGGTGCCAGCGCAGCAGCCGGCCGTTGATCAGCTCCATCGCCGTGTCCAGACCGAGCCCCAGCAGGCCGATCGTGAACATGCCGGCGATGATCTTATCGGACCAGAAGAACTCCCGCGCCTCCAGGATCCGGTACCCGAGTCCGCTATTCACCGCGATCATCTCCGCCACGATCACCACGATGAACGCGACGCCCATGCCGACCCGCGTGCCCGTGAGGATCTGGGGCGCCGCCGCCGGCAGGATCACGCGCAGAAACAACGTCGCGCCCCCGGCCCCGAGATTGCGCGCCGCACGCAGATAGATCGAATCGACGTTTCTCACTCCGGCGATCGTGCTCACCAGCACCGGGAAGAAAGCCCCCAGGCTGATCAGAAAGAACGCCGGCGGGTTGCCCAGGCCGAACCACACGATCGCGAGGGGCACGTAGGCGATCGGCGGAATCGGCCGCAGAATCTCCAGCAGCGGATGGCCC
>Ga0116230_10007546_pt1 | contig 10737 bp, 5 predicted proteins | sample S1TSphfallax_3_FD_88678 | JGI IMG/M metagenome (GOLD analysis project Ga0116230, IMG submission 88678) | Host-associated microbial communities from peat moss isolated from Minnesota, USA - S1T2_Fd - Sphagnum fallax MG | ecosystem: Host-associated > Plants > Peat moss > Unclassified | place: USA...
AGGGAAATGTTGTTTTGGAGCAAAGGAATTTGTTTTTTTTGGGGCATGTGGTTAACCAGTGGGGGTCTAGGCTAGATCTAGCCAAGGTACATGTAGTGTCATGTTTTCCAATTTTTCTATCTATTACAAATGTGCATTTTTTTGTAAGGCTTATGGGATATTACATGTCCTTTATATACCTAGGTATGCCAAGATAGTTGCACCATTATTTGATTTGACCGAGAAAGACTTGGTTTTCACTAGACATCGCAATGTTGAATAACTTTTGACACACTAAAATAGAAGTTGTTATAAACTTCGGTTTTGATTCAACTTAATTTTTTCAAATCTTTCATTTTGGATGTGGATTAGTTGGTGAAGGGTGTTGGAATAATCCCATCATAGAAAAATGGTACATGAGCAAGTCATTGCATATGCCAACAAGGGATTAAGTTTTCTATAAATATGTTATCACCCAATCGAAGGGGAATGTTATGCTCTCATTTGGGGTGTCATGCATTTTCGACAAATTTTGTACCATATTTTTTTCTTGTTAAAGATAAACCGCAAGTATTTAAAATGGCTTACCATAATGTTTAATGCAAATGGAAAACAAAGGAGATGGATATCCATGTTCTAGGATTTTCATTTCAATATCATTCAAAGGCCTAGAAACAAACATTCTAACATGATGTTTTAAGTAAAAACCATGTGTTTGTTTCAAAAGAGGACGAGGATATCCAAATTAAGATACCAGACCAAGCATTGTTTAACTCCAAGGCTACAATATAAAGCAAAGTTAGTACCATGGTTCATTAAGTTGAATTCCGTGATGTACATAGTATATTTACCTTGTTTAAAGTCGTAGGAGAGGCTAAAGGGAATCAACAAGAGCAACATGAAGATCCCCATCAAAGTAAACAGCTTGGGAAGATACTTCCAAGATTCTTTACACAAAATGTATATGTTGTTGTATGTGGATAGATGGTGTTGGAAACCCAATAGTTGGTGGATGAAGAGATGAAGATTGAATAGATGGACTATGAATTTGATCATTGAGACATAGGAAGGGATAAATGTTTGGACATATAGAAAGATGTTATTTGCATGGAATTGTTCACTAGCACTACAAGAAATCATGATTTTTCAAAAGGTTCAACTTGATTAAAGTGTCCACATTGACCAAAAGGATGTTCACTTTGACTAAAGGCATGGGGCATGAATGACACATGGTTTTTTTGGTTGGTTTTTTTGACTAATGTGACCATTTTGATGTTCTAGGGTTGGTGGTGTTAAGGCCATAAGAAAAAGGAAGAATTGTTGACTCAATTCATGAGAAAATTGGTGATTTTGGTGAACATAGAACTCTAGTTGAGATAAAGAAAAAGTATTTGGGTGAAAGCACAATAGTGACCTTCTTTGGGGTGTCACATTGTACTACTTTCCGGGGATGTGCATGTTTGAGTGTATCCCACTTCAAACTTTCAAAAAAAATTCACAATATTTTTGCGTATTATGTTAAAATATAATGTAGAGGTAAGAGATTAGAAAATAAACTATTTCATTTCATTTAATAAAATGAGAGATTGGAGTATATTTATGGAAATGAATATAATGTACTTGTGTATTCAAAAACAAAATATATACACCAAAAATAATTTAAATGATTTTTAGTCTTTATGAAAGTTGAAGGTATATTGAACCATGTCATTTCACATAATATGAACCATGTTTGGATACCATGTGACTAATTTGAAGTTTTTCATTTAAAAAAATGAGTTTTTTTCCAACAAAGATGCGATAAATGTGTGGTAAATTGAAAATTTGACAAGAAATCACATCCACATAGAAGATGATAAGCATAGCTAGATGGGCCATTTTCAAATTTTCATTAAAATTGATTATTTTAATGATTAACGAAGCCTTAAAGTTAGTGCAATTAAAATGAGACTATAGCCCTATTATACCAATGTATATTATAAATATACTCCCGGATCCTTCAATATAAATAATGAAATCTATTATTATTATTTAAATGATATTGCATAACATTTGTTTTGCAAAAAATTGGTGTAGGGCCCAAAAACCAAAATTGATACACAAAATTAAATGTGCCATGCTTTTGAAACAATTATATTATATGTACTATAATATTAGACCCAAAAGTGTCCCAAAACGGGTCACCATAGTGTGCTTTCACCCATTTCTCACATGATTGGACAAAATTAGTGAGAATGACAGTCAAAAAATGTAAACATTGTCAATTGGTTAAAGAATCTGACAATATTCAATCTAAGGTTGAAGAGTTAAATAACATCCCCATTTGTGATCTATTATACCATGTGGAACTTGACATTACAAGATCACCACCAGAGACAGAAGATGGCAACAAATATGTTATGGTTGCCATTGACCATTATTCGAATTAGTGTGAAACAAAGTTAGTCAAGGAGCACACTGAAATAGTTGTTGCAAGATTTCTTGAGGATGAAATAATTTGCAGGTTTGAGGCTCTTAAATATTTGCTTATTGAGAATGGTGGGGAATGGATCGCAAAATTTGACATGATGTGTAAGAATTATGGAATCATTCACCAATTCATTACTCCACAATGGCCACAATGTAATGGAATGGGAGAAAGGACGATTAAGACTTTGAAACATGGCCTTACAGTTATGTCTGTTGAACATATCTAGAGATGGGATGTTCAAGTTTTCAAGATACTTTTTGGATACCAATGTGGTATTCAATCGAACACCAAATATTCACCATATGTGATTTTAATAGGGAGAATTCTAAGATTGAACATTGACAACCAATTGAACAATTTGACATAAATTGTTGATGATCAAGTTACTCTTGAGGAATTGGCTTTATAGATGGTAGCTAAAATGAAGTTAGTTGCTAAACTTCATGAATCTTTGTTGAAAAATATTAATCTGGCACATAAGAAACAAAATAGGACATATGTAGCCAGAAAAAGGAAAATCATGTTTCATTATTTTGAACAAGGTGAAGTATATGTGAAAATGCGGAAACCAAGAAAGAAGAAATCATTGTTGGCAAGTTGGGAAGGACCTTCCTTATTTGTGAGTTACAAAGACAAAAAGGGTTCTGAAAAATAAAACAATGGAAAAAAAGTTTGTATTCTCAAGGACAATAAGGGCCAAACTTGGCAAAGAGCAAAATGGGATTTGTAGATTTGCCATACCACTTGAAGTGTTAATCTATGAGGACATAGATTTTTTTATGGGGAGTGGTTACATATGTGACCTAAAAAAAACCCTAAAATGAAAAAGGAAAAAAAGGTGGCAGATTACATTTGGCGTTGAATGGCTATTATAATCATGTAGCATCGTGTGTTTATCATTTTAGATGTTCTTGTTTGTTTTGTTTTATGTTTTTAATGTGTGCATTCATGGGAGAAATTAAATTGTGGGCATTTGGTTTGGTGTGTTTATGATGAATTTATTGGCTTATCAACATTGTTTTCTTGTTCTTCATGGAGTGGCTTCTAAGATTAGCTATGGAGATTTGGTGATGGATGGAATGCATGCCATTTAGGAGTTGATTTTGGTGCAAGAAGTGGTGAAGATAAATGGGCGGGAAGTTTGCAAGTGATTTTTGTTTGTTTGTTTGTTTGTTTTTTTTGGCAATTTATTTTCAAAAGCACTCATGAGAAGAATGCTTGTGTGGTGTTCCTGGTCTTCCATTTTCTTCCATTACATTGTAAGGCTAGGATTTTAAAAATGTTCATAGACTGGTGGTGGAGGTGATGTAGAATCATAGGGGGTTTGTTGAAGGGTTTTTGATGGCAATGTTTTAAGAGATGTTGGGCTTAAGCAACCTCATTTTGGGAAACAAGTTGGGTTAAATAAAGGGAGTGAGTACCTTTTTGGCATTCCAAGAAGGGATTTCAAGAAAGTTCCAATCTGAGTTTTGGGCTACATTTGGGATCTTGTATGGCTATGGGCTTGGCTTGGGATCTTGATATTGTGAAAACTCCTAGGATTTGATGTTATTATTGGGGATGAGAGTTTGCCATTAAAAACCATGTGGTACTTCAATGAGAATGGATTTAGAGATATTTTGATCCACTTAGATCTTTAACATTTTCTTCGAGCAAGAAGCAGATAGTTAATGTAAGGAAGTAGAGAATTGGAAATATATCAAACCTTGATTTCATTTCTTCCCTTTTGTACACATTATTTGTGGAAATACAATTATAGTTCCCCTCCTTTCTTGGCTACAACAACACCTCATTAAACAACACATTAAGGAGTTAGGGAATGGACAAGGAACACTAGATGCATTGCCTTGGGAAAGTAATTTTCCTTGGGGAACACTTAACCCTAGATCATAAATGTCCACACAAACAAATGTAATGCACACTTAGTGTGCTTAGTTTTCATATGAGATCATAGCACCTATGTAGTTGATTGGCAGAAAATACTTTAGTCCTACTGTGCTTGCTCGTAAAGCCAACCACAAGCTGAGGGCCCATTTATTAATAACATTATTATTTTACATGATATTTTTTATGGCTAGGCACAAAGCAATCAATCATCTATGATAATTGATGGCGCTGGCAGACAAAAAAATGTACCTATGGTGCATTCAGTTTTGTGATGTCATTAATATTTTAAATAAATGAAAAAAGCAAATACACCATGATGAATAGTTGCTGGAAGGGAAAAACATTGAAAATTTTGACTTTTGGTTTAAATAGGAGGTCTGCCGGGAGAAATTCATTAGGGTGTATTATCGTTTTTCATTGTGTAAAGTTGCACAAGGAAGGTGGTGATGTTGCTCATGGAAGGTGGTTATGTTGCCCAAGGAAGGTATGTCCTTAAACAACATTACTTTCCTAAGCCAATAGTTATCTTCCTTAAGCAATTTGGTCAAGGAATGGTGCCAAGTTCCCCTTCCCTCTCCAACCATTTTCTTGCCAAATTATCTAGGGAGGACCATCTTTTTTTTCTTTCTTGAATGAAAGTTGCTAAAAAAAAGAAAATATGATTGTAAGAAAATTTGAACTCAAAAACTTGGATTCATAAAATTGATTTTCCACCATTGCATCAAACTTCTTCAATTCAAAAATATGAAATATCATTAATAGTTAAAACATCTATCATAACTCAAGTACAATAATGTTTTTTGATGAAATGTTTTTCAATGGGAACTTGTCCTACAAGAGTTCAAGATTAATGGACGATAGTTAGTTTGTTGCTCATGTTTAGTGCTTGCTAGTAGGTGTTAGAAAAGGCTCAACAATCTTGAAATGAAAGTTTAGAAACATTTGGAAAAGACCTTGTTTGGAGGGACTTACTTGGCATAAAGTTTAATCCTCAAACTAACAAAATATTGATGGTGAAGATCAACAAAACAATACATTGGGCTCTTACACATCTATGCAAAGGGCAACAAATAATTGTAATGCCATTGTATTTCCCTTTATAAGGGGGTAATAAAAGCCCACAACATAAAAGCCTACCTTGCCTAGGGAAAATTCCGATAAGTAAATGCATTACCATTTTATGCTAGAAATGTTTTTGGAAGGGTAAATGGGAAAGATAATATGTGTCTACTAGGTGTTTCTAAAGGATGACACCTAGTCAATTAGACAATGGATATTAAAGGGTGCCAATCCTTTAGAGTGGCACAAAACGATCAAGGATTCAGTGATTTTATATTTGGGAATATCGATTGGTTAATTGCAAAATGAAGGCCATAATTGGGAATGAAATAACCTTAGTGAGTTCACATAATTTGTAATGTATATAATCATCAATTAGGGGACCACATTTCAAAACTTTAATTGCATGGTGCCTTTTATTATTTCCAACAAGTATTCACAATATTTAGCAAAGAATAAGGAAAATGACACACAAAAGTCAAGAAATTGGTCATTATGCCATTTGATCACTAAAAGTTCTACTTGAAAACTTTATAGGGCATTAGTGAAAATCATTTTGAAATAGATAGAGAGATGACAATGTCATAGACTACAAAAAAATGAGTATTTTGAAAGGTGGAATTTTTTTTTCAATTAAACCAATTTGTAAACATTCTAATGGGTTGTTATTGGTCCTATTGGGGTTAATGCACAAATCAAAAGATGCACATATATGTTACCTATTCATGGCCTAATTTGTTGCACAAAATGATTTATTTAAAATAATATTTTCATATGATGCAATGAAGGTGTGTTGTTTTGGACAAACATAAAATATCTATAAAATACCATGCAAAATTAATTTCATTTAATCCACCTTTTGAAATTATGATGTTCTTATTGTGCTTTAAAACAATTTCCATATAAAACAATATAATAATCATTTTGAAATTGTTATTTATGGTGTTTTCCACCCAAAAACTTGTAAAAAGTTACATAGGACGATATTTTTGGGTCACTTTAAAGGACTAGAATCCCAAATATATCCTTGAAATAACCTTATTTTTGGGCCCCTCTTTCATTAAGAAATCTCTTTTTGCTCTTAAATATTGCTTATTTACAAAAGAAAGCGAACTTAGGGCAAAAAGGAACAATTTTCCCGTTAAGGAGGGTGAAAAGCAATAATTTTTTTCATCAAGGGGCATTTATTGCACAACATTCAAATGAGTGACAAAAAAAATGAAAACAAATTCAAAACATAGGCTAAAACTTGTTTTATCACCAACCTAGGGGGAAAAGGAGTTTCAAGCCATGTTTATCACTATTGTATTTTTGTTTTTGTCAAGTGTCGATTTGTCCTTCAATTCAGCCCTTTAATGGGAAAACTATTATTCTTCACCTTGAGTCATCTTCCTTTATAAAACATCTTCATTATATGCATAGGGTAAAATTCAACATTGGTTGCCCCTAGGGATCAGGCTCACTGGTATAGCCCCTTTTGGGACCTTGGGACTTGACAAGGCTTGGGTTTAAACCTAGTGGCATGCAAGTGAAATTCCTATTGACTATCTTCTACTAGGCTTGACTTAATTGGGGTCTTCGCCAATAGTTTGTTAATCAAATTTGTTGTTGTGTGTCACCCAAAAAAATCAAAAAATCAAAAAATCAACATTGGTTTTTAACACTATGGTCACAAAAAGAATTATTTAAAAAAAAATGTAAGTTTGAAAATAAATTCTGAATTTTTGGAAATTTTGAACAAAATTTCAAAACTACAAAATTGGAAAAAGAAAGAAAGAAAAAAAAAACCTTGGTAAAACCATAGGTTTTTAGGGTTTTCTTTATGCTAGATTTTGGCAAAACAATTACATAATGTTTTCACATTTTAAAACTAGGTAGTTCAAAATAAATAAGAATGCCTTATTTGTTATGGATGATTTAGTCATTTTTGGCCATGCTAATATGGGTAAATCACCACTTTTGGGCTACATCACAAAACAAACTCGTTAAATGAAAGGGCAAGGAATTTGAGTTTTTTTTTAATGCTTATTTGGGTGAATAGATGGAATTGAAGACTATTTATGAATAAAATATAATTATATCCAAAATTTATTGTAATGTTTGAGATCAATTCATTTTTTTGTGGGAGTAGTTAAGGGATTAATGGTTCATCCACAATGTTAATTTGTTTGATGCTAAGCAAAAACAAAATTGGATGTTTTTAAGTTGGTGTCCACATGCATATTGTTAATTAACTAGAAATTTAATTATCCTAATTTAATTCAAATAAATTGATCCATCATAGGAAGGGATATCACCTTATTTTAACAATTTTTTTTTTGTAGCAAATTTTTATATTGTGGCAAAAGAAAATTGGTGTACTATCAAAGGGTTGTTTTTTTAAAAAGGCCCCAAATAACCATATTTTGAGGAAACAATGTTTGAATTTGCCATATTTAAACTATAGGTTCCAACAAGTCACCAAACTAAAGTAGGAATATATATTTTTTTCCAATTTTCCTCTTTAACCATGTAGCCAAATTTGGTTAAATCTTCTTGTGTTTAATCACTACAACACCTACATCACAAAGTTGTAAAAAAAAAAACCTTGTTTTTGGAACACAAGGGATTCAATTATATTTTTACAAAAATGGAATCAACTAAAAATAAGGTATTTGTTTGTAAATTGGGGTGTAAATATTATTAAAATAAAAAAAAATAAAAAGCTATAAAAATCTTGAAAATATTTATGAAAACATTTAGGAATTTGAAAATATAGTTGAAGATTTTTATTCATCTATAAATAGGTTTAAATGTTTATGAATTTTACGAATTACTATTCATAAATAAACAAGTTGGTAGATAATAACATGCATTACTTACATGAAACACTCTTTTACATTTTAATCTGAAGTCGTAGAAATAAATTGTTTGGTATATCATGAAGTAGTTGAATATGAATGGAGTGCCAAAACAAATGCACACAACAACATGATAGGGGACCCTTTTTAAATAACAAGATTTGGGATTTTGTGTGTGAATTGGTGTTGCATAGCTATGGAATTTCCATATAACTTATTGAATTCATTTTTTTGTGACCTACTTCAATTTTCAATATATTGTGGTTCAAATCAAGAATAAATATGTTTTAAATTGTTATTTGTTTATTTCAATCCCATTTATGTTTTCCATTTTGATTGAATAATTGCCATGTGGATATTGTGTCTAGTTGTCTAGTTTTTAGTAATTAGAATTAGATTGATTACCTCCAAGTTCATATTTTGTAGATCCCTATAGTTTAATGCCTTTTTTCCATTTTTATTATGATAAAAAATTGAATCACAACTTTGTGACATATTGATATTGTCATCATACATCATATATGTCATAAATTCAAAGAACAAAGTTAATTCAATTAGGTAACCCCTAACCATTTATGTGCATATCACAAGGTAAAACAACCATTCTATGATATTTAACATTGTCAAGGTACCAACATTCTTATTTCAAGTTTGGTCCCAAACGTCCATATAAGGCCAAAAACAACCAACATTCCACCATCCCAATTTAAATATCAAACTCAATTGATAACATCTTTTGTTGGTTGTTTTCATTTTGACACAAAATTCATAAGTGTTATATAACAAGTTCCTTTCTAGGGGCATAAACATAGTGAAGTAAGTTAGAAAAAATGTCCCAAAAGTAGACATAATTATGACATAAACATGCAAAAACCTATTCAAAACCTCTTTAGCTTTCATTATGAGACTTAGGCTAAACTAAACATTTTATAAACTTTGGTGAACTAAAACTTGGTTAAACCTTAGTTAAAGTAAAACTTGGTCATACCTTGACAAAGTATTGGCTTAACCTTAATTAAACTAAAACTTAGTTAAACCAATACTCAATTAAACCTTAGTTAAACTAAAAGTTGGGTAAAATTTAATTAAAATTTGGTTAAAGTTCAATTAATATTTGACAGCAATATTATGTTTTCACAACCATTTCTTTTCTATACATGTTGGTACAATCTTGAGTGGCAACATAATATATCAACATTAGACCTAATCACAATAAATCTCGATAGAACTTGAAAATACATTTAATAAACTTAATACACCTTTAATAACCTAAATAAAAACATAATATAAGTTATGACCTTAATAATAAATTTTAAGAATATCTTTAATTTATTCTTAATATAACTTGAAAATATGTTAAATGTAGTTTTAATACACCCAAAAATATATACCTTTAATATATTCATAAGATAACCTATACAACATATTTGTGATTACATTTTGGTTGCAATTAATGGGAATTAATAGCCTATTTATGAATGAAGCACATTTAAAATTCATTCACATGGAAGGATGAAACTTCAAATGATTACAATGTATTCCCAACATAGTTGCAAAATATTCTCAAAATTTTCAAGGTGGTTTAATAGGTGTTGAAAACTATATAATTGACATAAAGTCACATGTAGTTGTAGAATGATTGGTTGCAAAATACAATATTCTTTCTAATGTGAGAAAATCACATTAGAAGATGAATAAAAAACATTTTGATAAACAAAGGCTATTTTCAAAAAACATGGGGAAACATTTAAAATGACATGCCCTTTTTTTATTAGAATGAGGAAGTTCATAAAATGCCACAAAGGCTTTTATAAAATGGAGGATGTTGAATTCAAAGCTACAAAAGCCTCCTTCAAAATGACCTAAAAACTACACAAATCAAAATATAAAAAGCAATATTAGACCCCAACATGCAACAAGAGGTAAGCAAAACAACTAAGAAAGAGCAAGAATTAGAGAACATTAAGTTGGCTAGGAATAGGATCAAAGTTCACATTAGATGGAAAGTGAAAAGTAATGCCATGATGAAGGAATTAAACTATGATCCCAATACTAAAAACTAGTTGGTCCTTTCTAGGACCTAGAGTGGAGGTAAACCTAATGCCCAATTGTATGAATGGTATTCATATTTTTCCCTTTTTTATTGTTGGGTATTTTTTTTCTTTTTTCTACCAAATAAATTGGATGTGCAATGCATGGTCATAGCCAAGAAGGAACAAAACAAAATTTTGTGTCAATACCTTTTTAAATTGATGTTCAATAAATATAATAAACAATGCAAAGTGGGTGAAGGGCATCTCAATTCATATTTTTATAAAAAATCAAAATTCTATAAGGTGTGTAATGATTTTAAAAGTAATGCGTGTTTTAATATTGTGGTTGGTTTTGGAAATTGAAACACCAAAATCCAATTAACACTCATTGGAATTTGCGTATTATTGATTTTATGAATTAGATGTGGCTACATTTCATATTAATTCTTAAAAAATCTAAACTTTGAAA
>Ga0116230_10007547_pt1 | contig 10737 bp, 10 predicted proteins | sample S1TSphfallax_3_FD_88678 | JGI IMG/M metagenome (GOLD analysis project Ga0116230, IMG submission 88678) | Host-associated microbial communities from peat moss isolated from Minnesota, USA - S1T2_Fd - Sphagnum fallax MG | ecosystem: Host-associated > Plants > Peat moss > Unclassified | place...
CTGGGTTTCGCCGGGCAGGCCCATGATGAAGGTGCCGTGGATGGCGATGCCCAGCTCATGGCAGTCCTTGGTGAACTTCTCCGCCACCTCGATCCGCATTCCCTTCTTGATGTTGTGAAGGATTTGCTGATTGCCGGACTCATAGCCGACGAGCAGGAGGCGCAGGCCGTTTGCCTTCAGCACTTCGAGAGTCTTGCGCGGCACATTGGCCTTGGCGTTGCACGACCAGGTCACGCCGAGCTTGCCCAGGCCCTTGGCGATCGCTTCGGCGCGGGGCAGGTCGTCGGTGAAGGTGTCGTCGTCGAAGAAGAATTCTTTTGTCTGGGGGAAGGCCTTCTTCGCCCAGGCGATCTCCTCGATCACATTCTCCACCGAGCGGGTGCGATAGCGATGGCCGCCGACGGTCTGGGGCCACAGGCAAAAGGTGCAGCGGCTTTTGCAGCCGCGGCCGGTGTAGATCGAGATGTAGGGATGCTTCAGATAGCCGATGAAGTAGTTCTCCATCTTCAGGTCGCGCTTATAAACCGGCGTGACCCACGGCAGATCGTCCATCTGTTCCAGGATCGGGCGGTCCTCGTTGTGGACGATGACGCCTTCGCCGTTGCGGTAGCTTAACCCCGCGATACCAGACAGGTCCTGCTCGTCGCAGACTTCCTTGATCGTAAAGTCGAACTCGTTGCGCGCGACGTAATCGATCACCGGCCCATCCCGCAGGCTCTTGTCGGCGTCCACCGCGACCTTGGCCCCGATCATGCCAATCTTCAGCGACGGGTTCACGGCCTTCATGGCTTCCGCCACCTTCACGTCGGATTTGAACGACGGGACGGAGGTGTGCATCACCACATTGTCGTAGTCCTTGGCGATCGCCAGAACGTCGTCGAGCGTGGTCTTATGCGGCGGGGCGTCGATCAGCCGGCTGTTCTCGACCAAAGCCGCGGGCTGAGCCAGCCAGGTCGGATACCAGAACGACTTGATCTCGCGCTTGGCTTGATAGCGCGATCCGGCGCCGCCATCGAAACCGTCGAAGGAAGGCGCTTGAAGGAACAGGGTGCGAAGCATCGAAAGACTCCTGGGCGGGGACGAGCGCTCCATTGGAGCCGACCCGATATCGGCGCCCACGCCAGCTGACGGAACGGCCGGAAAAGGCGCTTAAGAAGACAGCAAAAGAAAACAGATCACGCAAGGGTAGCATATAAAGCGGAGCCGCGCGCGTCTCTGTCGCACGATCCACAACGCTCGCCAAATGGAGCCGAGCGGCCGCGACTGCAAGAAGGGCGATGACCGCAGCCGGACTAAACGCCAGCAGACACCCGATCAGCGCCCAGGGCAGCGCGTAGGTCACCGCCGAGCCGCAAAAGCCGAAGGGATCGATCAGGCGGATAGTGCGCGACCATCGCGCCTCATGGCTCCAGAGCTCTTCTCCGCGCCGCTCGTCGCACGCGTGGACCACCGCGGTCTGCGCGACATGGCCGCGGTAGCCGGCGTCGCGGATCGCGCGGCCCAAGTCATAGTCGTCCGCCAACTGGTTGGCGAGGATGGCGAAGCCGCCGATCTCGTCCAACACCTTGCGGCGCAGCGCCACGGTGGCGCCGAAGCAGGGATAGGCCATGCCCAGCCGCAAGCCCGCCAGCACATTGGGCAGAAACTGATAATTGATCCCCATGGCCGACAGACGCGACCACAGCGAGCCCGTGGCCGCGCCCGTGTAGAGGCAGGTCACGAACCCGACGGCCGGATCGGCGAGGGGCGCCACGACCTCCTCGAGATAGGTGCGCCCGACCCGGATGTCGCTATCGGACAGCACCACCACCTCGCCCCGGATCGCCGACTGCATGTTGACCAGGTTGCAGACCTTGCGGTTCTGCCCGTGCAGCCGGTTATCGACGACGAGGGAAATATCGACGGCCGGATAGGCGCGCTGAAGGTCGCGCACGACCCGAACGGCCGGATCGCCGATATCGTGGACGCCGCAGACGATCTGGACGCGGCCGCAATAGTCCTGAACGCAAAAACTTTCCAGGTTGGCGAACAGACCCGGCTCCGCGCCATGGAGAGGTTTCAGGATCGTAACAAACGGACGCCGCATGCAATCCGGCCGCGGGGTGTGGCGCCCGAGGTGACGCTTGACTTGGCGGCTGGCGAAAAGGGCGTAGCCGGCGCCGATCAGTCCGAAGGCGAGGAAGGTCCAGCCGAGCAAAATCAACACGTCCGCCCGCTCCCTTGCCAGCTCGGCCGCAGTTCGGCCCTGTCGCGGGACTTAGTCGTTCGGTAGCGAAACCGATAGGGCGCCGCACGTTTTCCGCTGGCGGCGAATGTCCAATGTGACTGATGCGCCACGGTTAAGGCCCTTCCATCTTGCAACAAACGCTCGCAGCCAACGCGATCGCCTTAACGAAAGCGATAAACGCCGCTGGGGTTTCAGCTTGGCTGCGGGGATCGGCGACGGACGGTCATCAAGGCTCCTTGCCGGAAGACTCCTTGCGTGTCCGTCGCGGAACAGATTTAAATGTCCTTTGTTTACCCAATCTTAGGATTCGCAGAAGGCGGGTCCGCGCTCAGGCCTAAAGGCCTGGAGGCTACGACTCTGTCGAAAGCTATGGCGCCGCTGCTAATCTTCGCCCTGAAACATGGTGGCTCAATGAGCGGCTTCAACATCTTCAGCACCGGCGGCGCCGTTCCGCACGGGTTTTTCGCGGCCCAGACCGGCTTGCCGGCCATGGCCCAAGGGCGCGCCGACCACGCCAAGATGTTGGCCCATGCCGCGACTCGCCGCCGCGCGGCGCAGACGCGGTCGGAAGATACCGCTTACTGGAAAGCGTGCGCCCCCATCGCCGTGAAAAGGGCGATCGCGATCCGCTGTGACGCAGGGTTGGCGAAGCTGCCCTGAACGGCGCTGCGCGCCTCAAGCCTTCAACGCGACCTCGTCCGCCGAAGACGCGTCGGCGCCTTCGCTCAGCCGGCTGCGGATTTCAGGCAGCACCTCCTGCACTGTCTCGACAGAGCCCCAGGTCGAGGCGAGCCAGTCCGGCGAAACGCGCTCGGCGACCGTGTGGTCGATGAAATCAAAAAAGCGGTCCCAAAAGCCTTTCAGGTTCAGGAACACGATCGGCTTGCGGTGAAGCTCCAGCCGTCGCCAAGAGATCAGCTCCACGACCTCTTCCAACGTCCCTATCCCGCCCGGAAAGACGGCGAAAGCATGGGATTGCTCGAACATGATGCGCTTGCGCTCATGCATATTGGGCACCACCAGGGTCTCGACATCGTCGAACAGCATCTCGCGGCGAAGCAGAAAGGATGGCATCACGCCGAGGACCTCGCCGCCCGCCTCGTGCGCGGCCCTGGCCGCCGCGCCCATCAGACCGACGCCGCCGCCGCCGTAGACCAGCCGAACGCCCGCCGCCGCCGCCGCCGCGCCGAACTGCGTCGCCGCGGTCAGGAACGTGGGATCGGCCGAGTCGGAGGCGCCGCAAAAGAGGCAGACGGAAAGCCCCGACGCCGCGGCCTTGGTCGCCCCAGATCTGGTCGCCCCAGCCTCCGACGTCACGACGTCCCCTCGCCCATTCGCCATCCGTCAGACCTTCTCAATACGGCTATAGGAGCGCGTTTCGCCCGAAAACCGGTTCCCACTTTTCGGAACGCACTCTAGTGAGCGTTAGATCACAATACCGACGCCGCCCTGTCGCAGGGTCGCCCTCGGCAATCCTGAATCTAGATCGAAGCTGCAAGTTCCGCCATGCCGTTCGCGCCGCCAGCTATTTCGGTGTCCAACACCTGGGCGTCCAGCGCCCTTATCCTGCTCGCGTGCGCGTCACTCAGCGGCTGCGGCCTGCCGTCCCACGGCGCAGGCCGCGGCGGGGTTGCGGATCAAACGCAGAGGACGGCGATCGACAACGATGGGGCGGAAGCCGGCTATCTGCCGCCGCCCCGTCTGGTCTCCGTGGTCCGGTCGCCGAGCGCCGTCATGCTGATGGGAAACGCTGCGCCGAACGCCAAGGTGGAGCTTCTGGCGCCGGAAGGGGAGACCATGACCGTCCAAGCCAACGCGGCTGGGGCCTGGCGCCTCACCCTACCCGCCGTAACGCGACCGCGGATGTTCGCGCTGGAGGATCGCCTGAAAGATCCCGCGCCGACGGGTCGCGTGGTGCATTCCGAAGGCGCCGTGATCCTGATCCCTCATTCCGGACCGCCTGCGCTTCTGGTTCGCGCCGGCGCCGGCGCGCTGGTGTTCGCCGCCAGAACGGTTCGCCCGTCCTTGGATGCGCTCGATTACGATCCCGGCGGCTTTTCGGCGGCGGCGGGTCGGGCGCGACCGGGGGCTTCGGTCCGTCTGATGATGGACGGCGTCCTGGCCGGCGTCGGCCAAGCCGACTCCGGGGGCCGCTTTTCGATCCTGGCGCCCAACCGCCGACTCACCTTCGGCGCCCACGTGGCCCTGGTTCAGTCCGCCGATGGGCAGGACCAGCAGCGCTTCACCATCGACCCGCCGGACTCCACTTTGACCACCTACTATAAGGTCGATCCGATACCGGGCGGCTGGCGGTTGGAATGGGCTCTGACCGGCGGCGGCGTGCAGACCACGCTCGTCTTCATACCCGCCGGTTGAGCGTGATGGCGGATGTGTCCGCCCTGTACTGGCGCGCCTCCGGCCCATAGGCGGAGACGCGGCGACGCTGCACCGCAACTTCCTCGGCGATCGCACGGACGAGGCCTTCGGTGATGGTCTTGGCGGCGTAGAGCGCGCGACCGTGGCGCGCCAGCACCGCGTCGAACGCCTTGGTCGCCTCCATCAGCCGTCGGCGCAGCGCCGGCGGCGCACCCGCGATCAAGCTCGGATCGGCGCGAATCCTGGCCGACTCGTGGCGATAAAGGTTGGCGAGCCGCTGGGTCTCGGCGGAATTGGCGGCGGCGTCCTGAGGACGACGGGCCTCGAACGCCTTCAGTTCCGCGTTCAGAAATGTCGTCAGCCGTTCGGTCAGCACGATCAACTGCTCCACGCGCTGGGTTGGATCGCCGGCGAGCGCGCCCATCAGGTCAGCCCCTGCATCTTCAGCATTTCAGCCGTCACCGACTTGGCCAGACCCACGCCGCCGGCCTTGCTCATGGAAGTGGCGATGGCGTCGGTCATGAAGGAGCGGAACGCCTGCTCCCCCGCCCCGCCGCTGAAGGGCGCTTCGGCGTCGACATCGGTGAACATGTGCCCCAGCATAGACGACAGGAAGGACGCTTCGAACGCCTGGGCCGTCTTGGTGATCTTGGCCCGCTGTTCGGGCGTGGCGACCTTGGCGGGGCCGGATGCGGCCGGGGTTCTAGTCGACGCCGCAGCGATGGGGGCGGCGACCGATTTGACGAAAGCGGGCGGGACGTAGGTTGCGCTCAGCATCACATCACCTGGATTTCGGCTTGGAGGGCGCCCTCGGCCTTGATGGCCTGGAGGATGCTGATCATGTCGTGGGGCGTCACCTTCAGCATGTTCAGCCCGCTGACCAGAGCCGTCAATGAGGCGCCGGTGTTCATGGTGATCAGCTTGCGCCCCTTCTCCTCATCGACCTTGATCGCCGTCTGAGGCGTGACAGTGGTCTGGCCGTTGGAGAAGGGCGCCGGCTGACTGACCTTGGGCGTCTCGGCCACCGAAATGGTGATATTACCTTGGGCGATGGCGACCGTGGAGATGCGCACGTCGCCATTGATCACCACCACGCCGTCCGCCTCGTTAATGACCACCCGCGCGGGCAGGTCGGGGTCGACGTAGAGCTGCTCTACAGCGTCGAGATAGGCCACCATCTTCATGCCCGAGGGCGGCTTGACCTTCACCACCGTGCCGTTCTCGTCTTCCGCCGTGCCGGGATAGGCGGCGTTGATCACGTCGGCGATGCGGCGTGCGGTGGTGAAGTCGGGATTGTGCAGGGTCAGACGGAGCGATGTCATCAGGTCGAGGGAAAAGCTGGCGTCGTTGGATTCCAGCTCGATCGTGCCGCCATCGGCGATGCCGCCGGCGGTGGGCACGCCCCGCGTGACAGACGAGCCGGACGCGCCGCCGGCCGAAATGGCCCCGGTCTGCACCGTGCCTTTAGCCACAGCGTGGACAGCGCCGTCGGCGCCCAGAAGCGCCGTAGGGATCAGGCGGCCGCCCAGAAGGCTCTTGGCGTCGCCCATGGCGGAGACCTGGACATCGAACTTGGCCCCCGGCGCGGCGAACGGCGGCAGCGTCGCGGTGATCATGACCAAGGCGGTGTCCTTGGTGTCGATATTGGTGGCGTTGTGGGTCTGGATGCCCAGCCGCTCCAGCATGTCCTGGAGGGCCTGCTGGGTGAAGGGCGCATTGCGCAAGGTGTCGCCGGTGCCGTTCAACCCCATCACGAGACCGGTGCCCAGCAAGGCGTTGTCGCGCACGCCCTCGAACGACACCAGGTCCTTGATGCGCGAGCGCGCTTCGCTGGCCGTGGGCGCCGCCAAGGCGATGAACATGCTCGCCAGGAGCGCCAGGGCCGTGACGCCGACCCGTGCCGACGGCCGCACAAAGCTCCGCCCTGGCGACGAGCCCAGGGGCGCCGATGGGAACTTCGTGAACCAAGACCTGAAAAACATCATGGAGCGGCGAGCATCTTAAGAACTGAGCACCCTGAAGCCGTTGGGGCCGCCGCCATGCCGCGCGGCCCAAAATGCGCTTGCGATGATCGTGCCAGTCCGCAGCGCCCGCAAAAGGCCCCGAAAACGCCGCCTGCGCCAATACGCGGGGGCGGCGGAAATGGCCGGCGGGCAATTGTTGCCGGGGCTGTTAACCGGTTGCAAACCAACCCAGGCAAAACTCGCCCGATGATTATGGTTAAGGCCATCCTACCGTGAAGGTGACCGGCGCGGGGTCCACGAACGCGCTTGGGTCCGTGCGGTCGGCTGACCGCCCCGTCGATAGCGGGTTCGGCTCGGCCCTGGAGGGGGTGGGCGAGGCCGCGGCGCCGGCGGCCACGGCGCGGGCGGACGCGCTCGGCGCAATCAGCTCGCTCGATGCGCTCCTGGCGCTCCAGGAAACCCTGAGCCCGACCGAGCGTCGCCGCCGGGCCGTGAACCGAGCAGGCAAGATCCTGGACGCGCTGGACACTCTGAAACTGTCGCTGTTGGGCGGGGAGCCGACCGACACGGACCTGCAATCCCTGCAAACGGCCGTGAAGGAGGCCCGGGCCGAGACGGACGATCCCGAGCTGGAAGGGCTCCTGGAGCAGATCGAAACCCGCGCCGCCGTGGAGCTGGCCAAGCGCGACATGACCGAGGCGAGAATGCGGCGAACGGATGTCTGAGGCGGTCGCCCTTGACTTAAAGTCGCAGTCCACCCCGAATCCGCGAGCGACGTTGAAAGACTTCAAGAACGTTGGTACAGACCGGGCGCTCGATAGTGAGCGTTGTACTCGCGTGAGGGCGTCCAATGCAGGCGTTCGCGTCCATGACTGAAATAATCGAGCCCTCCTCGATGGAAGCTTATCGTCCTCGTGACGATGAACCCTTCATGAATAAGCGCCAACTCGCGTATTTTCGAAATAAGCTGCTGGCGTGGAAAGAGGACATCCTGCGGGAATCCCGCGAGACCATAAGCAACCTTCAGACCGATACAGAAAATCATCCCGATCTGGCCGATCGCGCAACCTCGGAATCCGATCGCGCCCTGGAGCTTCGCACCCGTGACCGCCAGCGTAAGCTGATCTCCAAGATCGATGCGGCGCTGCGGCGGATCGAAGACGGCTCTTACGGCTATTGCGAAGAAACCGGCGAACCCATCGGCCTCCCCCGCCTCGACGCCCGCCCCATCGCCACCCTCAGCCTCGAAGCCCAAGAGCGCCACGAACGCCGGGAACGGGTGCATAGGGACGATTAGGGGCGTCGCCGCGTGAAGCGCCCTGCGTCCTTCGAGACGGCCCTAAAGGGGCTCCTCAGGATGACGAGGGTGGGGGGACTGCAGAAAACGTCGTCATGCTGAGGAAGGCGATCGAAGAGCGGCTGCCTCGAAGCACGCGCATCGTTGTAGCTTACCCGTAGACCACCTGCTCTTGCGGCCACATCTACCCAGCCGATCTGAGGCCAACGCGCGCGGAAAACGCCGCTAAGCCGCCCGACGCCTGGATTGGGACGCTGCGGGCGGCCGTTTCACATCGCGCAGCGAGAAGCGCTCGACCAGCGTCGCCAAGGTCGCGGACTCCTGGGCCAGGGCGTGGCTCGCGGCGGTGGATTGCTCCACCATGGCGGCGTTTTGTTGCGTCACCTGATCCATCTGATTCATCGCGGCGTTGACCTCTTTCAGACCCGTCGCCTGTTCTGCGGCGGAGGCTGCGATGGCGGCGACGCGATGGTTGATCTGATCCACCAGGGCCAGCAGGCGCTCAAGGGACTGTCCGGTGCGGTCGACCAGGCTCACGCCCCTTTGCACCTGGCCAGACGAGGCGCTGATCAGCGCCTTGATCTCCTTGGCGGCGTCGGCGGAACGTTGGGCCAGCGCCCGCACCTCAGAGGCGACGACGGCGAAGCCTCGGCCCGCCTCGCCCGCCCGAGCGGCCTCGACGCCGGCGTTCAGAGCCAAGAGATTGGTTTGGAAGGCGATTTCATCGATCACGCCAATAATGGAGCCGATCTGATCCGACGAGGTTTCGATCGCCTTCATGGCCTCGACGGCCTCTTGCACCACCTGACTGGAGGCGCTGGCCTCTTCCTCGGCCTTCTTCATGACCGCCGCCGCGTCGCCAGCGCCTTCGGCGGACTTATGCACCGTGGCCGTGATCTGATCCAGGGCGGCGGCGGTTTCTTCCAGGCTCGCGGCCTGCTGTTCGGTTCGGCGCGAAAGGTCGTCGGCCGCCTGGGTGATCTCGCCGGCGCCCGACTTTAGGCCGCCGATCGCCCCGGCGATATTGCTGAGCGTCGTTTCCAGTTTGTCGAGGGCGCTGTTGAAGTCGAGCCGAAGAGGCTCGTAATCAGGCGCGAAAGGATGAGCCAGACGGAAGGTCAAGTCCCCTTCCGACAAGCGGTTCAGGCCGCCAGCCAGCGCGGTCACCGCCATGTCCACCGCCTGGCGCGCGGCGGCCCGCTCGGCTTCGATGCGATCATGGTCAGCTTGGGACTTGGCGGCCAGGTCCGATTGTCTGGCCTCCAGTTCGGCCTTTTCCAGGGCTGCCGCGCGAAAGACCACCAGGGCCTGGGCCATCTGGCCAATCTCATCCGTACGCTTCTGGCTGGCGATGGGCGACTCAAGATCGCCCGCGGCCAGGCCGCGCATGCGTTGGGTGAGGGTGCCGATCAGGGAGGAGCTGACCTTGTTCACCCGTTGGATGAGCCAAAAAGAGCCCATTAACAGGGGAACGATGATCACAGACACCTTCAGGCCAGCGTCGATCAGATTCGAGATGACATCATCGACGTAGACCCCGCTGCCGATCGCCCAGTCCCAATCCGGGAGGGCCGCGATGTAGGAAACTTTCGGCTCCGGCGTGGTGGCCCCGGCCTTGGGAAAGACATAGCTGACGAAACCGCCGCCCTTATGCGCCGTATCTACGAAGGCTTTCACATATTGAAAGCCGTGGGCGTCTTTTGCGGTCAGCCGGTTCGTGCCGATTTGTTTCGCATTGGGGGTCAGCAGGGTCATCCCGTCGCCGCCATAGGCGAAGACGTAGTTTTTGCCATCGTAATGAATAGCTTTCAGGGTGGCCAAGGCCTTGGCCTGGGCGTCCGCTTGGGACATCGCGCCGGTTCGAGCCGCCTCGACATAGGGCTCAATCACCGAGCGCGCGCTCTCCACCACATGCTGCACCTCGGATCGTTTCGCGGCGAACGTCAACTCAGCGGTTTTCTGCAGAGTGAGACCCGTGGTGAGCAGGACAAGGCCGAGCGAGATAACAGCGACGAGGCCGCGCTGTCTGCCAATCGAAAGGCGCGAAATAGAAATCATAGCATTCACCAAACCAATCCCACGACTGCACTAGCAAGCCAGGGTTAACGAGGCGTTTTTTCGAATAATTAGAGCATGAGGTTGGCGGCCGGAGCGCTTATGCCTGCACCCCATGGCGAGGGCCGCCGCCGCGGGGATGGACGGGCGCGGCCCCGTGACAACGTCATCTCTCGTCACCCGTTGCGTTAATTCTCCCGCACACGACATGAGTCCGTTGCGGTGCAGCGCGCGCCGCGGCAGAGTTCGTCCATGGCCCATTTCGATAACGCCTCCATCCGCGTGCGCGGCGCCCGTGAGCACAATCTCAAAGGGCTGGACGTCGACATCCCCCGCGGCGAGCTGGTGGTGCTCACCGGCCTGTCGGGGTCGGGCAAGTCGAGCCTGGCCTTCGACACCATCTACGCCGAGGGTCAGCGGCGCTATGTCGAGAGTCTGTCGGCCTATGCGCGCCAGTTTCTGGAGCTGATGGGCAAGCCCGATGTGGACCTGATCGAGGGTCTGTCGCCCGCCATCTCCATCGAGCAGAAGACCACCTCGAAGAACCCCCGCTCCACCGTCGGCACGGTGACGGAGATCCACGACTATATGCGCCTCTTATGGGCGCGAGTCGGCGTGCCCTATTCGCCGGCCACGGGCCTGCCGATCGAGAGCCAGACTGTCAGCCAGATGGTCGACAAGGTGCTGGCCCTGCCGGAGGGGACACGACTCTATCTGCTGGCGCCGGTGATCCGGGGCCGCAAGGGCGAGTATCGCAAGGAGATCGCCGACTGGCAGCGCCAGGGCTTTCAGCGCCTGAAGATCGACGGCGAGTTCTA
>Ga0116230_10007549_pt1 | contig 10736 bp, 7 predicted proteins | sample S1TSphfallax_3_FD_88678 | JGI IMG/M metagenome (GOLD analysis project Ga0116230, IMG submission 88678) | Host-associated microbial communities from peat moss isolated from Minnesota, USA - S1T2_Fd - Sphagnum fallax MG | ecosystem: Host-associated > Plants > Peat moss > Unclassified | place: USA...
AATGATGATTAAGAAGCCGATTGTTGCAAATGTAGTTTCATTACATTTTCAAATTAAAAAATTCATTTCTTTTAAATACTTGCCTTGTAATTGCAATAACCATTTTTTTGGACATTCGAATCCCTAAACCCTAACTGTTACTCAAACTTGGATCTTTAAAAAAAAATAAAACCCTAATACTTGAAAATCCCCTTTAATTAAAAAAAACATTGACCTTACAGGGAGGTTCTAGATTTTTTTTAAAAAATTCAAAAACCTTACCTAAAGGCTTTTTCAAAAATTAATAATTAAAAAGTAACCCCCAAGGTTTTCCAAAAAAACTAAAAACCACCCAACGTTGGTTTAAACGATATACTTACTTAGAAGTCAATTTTCCTACCTATTTGCCTATATATGAAACCTATTCCTATATAATTAATTACCAATATGAAAACAAATATTAATTTAGTTGAAGTTCATCCACAATAGAGTAATAACGAACATCTAACGGTGGGTGCTAATTCACTATTGCCCTATTTTGGTATTGCAAATACTAAGCTTCGTAAACTTTGATAATATCCAAAAAAAACCACTAAGGTGCTCAATTGAATAAATTTTTAAAAATTCATGTAAAATTATTGATTAAAAAAATCAACAACCGTTGAATGTAATTATGAATAAAACTTATGTTATGTAGGACAATGTAGTTTTAAAGATTTTCAATTTTAGTTGAAAATTTGATACAACATGCTAGCCCTCTACCATTGACCTTGACTTGGGGGTGCCAATGGCTTGTTAATAAAGTTTGCCATCGTGTTCCAAAAGTAAAAATATGATACGACAATACCAATGCAACCATAAAATCTAAAAAATATTAATTTATTGTAGATTTTTTAAATGCACTAATAATTGTAAAAATCTACCAGGCTGTTTTTATGTAGAACATCCCTAATGACTTGAGATGCATATTATGTTTGGATAAAAAACAATAAAGTTTATGTTGATTTGGGGCTATAAAATGTCTTTGGGCTAGTATTTTTGCATAAAGTGCAATGTCTTTTGCACATCTAACAATTGCTATTGATTGGGCATATAAAATGATTGGTCTAGGTCTAGGTGGTTTATTATTACAATGGTAGTTTCACCTCCAAATCCCACATTTCATGGTTGTGGGTGGGGTTTGGGAAAAAGTAAGTAAGCCATTTCGAATGTGAGAAGTATAGTTGGAGTCTCAAATGCCTACTCGGTATGGGTGGAGTTACTTTTTACTACTTTTTGTTTTGCACATTTTTCTTTTTAGATTTCATTCACATTATGAATATATGGAAATACTTAAATTATGTAATCATTGTTTTCAAAAACATGACTAAAAAAATTGAAAGACATTAAATTTTTCCATAAAGTTAGGAAAACACAACATTGAAACCTTGAGTTTGGTCCAAAACCAGGTGAGATTAAAAAAAAAACCTACAAAAATGTACATTAGCCTTCAATGCGGGTCAAATTCAAAAATGCAACCAAGTTCCATGGGTTGGGATGGGTTTCAATGTCCGATGTGTGGGTGGCTTCAATAGGAAAATTTGCATCCAAAAAGGAAATGGGTGACAAACTTGTGTTATCCCCAAAAGAGGAGTTGGGATATGAAGGGATTGTTATCAGGTTGGAAGAGGTGCAAGGGGGTTTTATTGAGAGGGGGAAACAATTGTTGCAAAAAAGGAGATTATATTGGTTTGTTGGAAGAGAATAAGGTGTTCTTGTTTATGGTTTGTCGTACTTCGTCTACCTTAAGACTTGAATGCAACAATGATGTTCAACATCTTTACATGTTGCAAGACATCAAGTTATATATTGTGGGCTTCCAATTAAGGACCTTGAATCTCATTAACGATGGAATGTCGGAAGGAATGAACAACCACTACTGGGAAGGTAGAGGATCAGTGGTAAGAATATCAAAATTATTGAAAGGCCTTAAAAATGTGCATTACTTAGTGTGTTCCGAAAGATAAACACATTAGCAGTTGACCTTAATGCCTATTCATAGAAAGGAAGGAGCCTTTGTTCTTTTTCACAACTACAATAAGGAGGAAAATGTTGAAAAACTCTAAACCAAAAAATAATGTGGTGGAAAAGAGGCGGGTAATGGTATTTCCTTTTACTTTCAAGCTAAGATGGATGAATATTTGATGTAAGATCGGGAGTAGGAAAGAGGTGGGCTTCATGCGGGCTTTGTGGAATAAGGCAATTACAATTAACAATTGGAAAGCTAAGGTGGACAATTTGATCAATCAAACTTGCCCATTGTGTGTTAATGAAAAAAAATCCACATTGCACAAATTTTGGGAGTGTTGCCATGCACAATGGGCTTGGGAGTACACACAAGTCATTGTGTGTGAGCTTGCCTACGGTTACAAGCCATCATGGGTGGTTGCCCCCCAACATTGGAAACAATCTGTTTTGGCTGCCAAAAGTCCAAGGCAAGTGCAGCATGTGGAGAACATACAGTCTTTGTTAAGGGGTATCACACTTTGCACTTTGTGGATTGAATGGAATGATTTGGTTTTCAACAATGAAAGATGGAATGTTATTAAAATTCACAAAGTTATTTGGGATGCCCTACTTGATTATGGTAGGGCAGCTTGGAATAGATGTATGAGGCTAATTAAAAAAATCCCTAAGATGAAAAAAAAACACTTTTTGAGAAGTTTGATAAGAGCTGGGGTAGGCACTTACTTACTTACAATTTAGCGTCAGTAGGTGGGCCAAAGTGCCTGGGCCAGAGCACCAGGTTATTTGTGTTAGAATATGTAGCTTTGTTAGGTGGTGTTATGATGGGTCTTGAAGGGCTTCATTGATTAAGGTTCCGAGCGCATGGTGGCGCTCCTTTGCTCTGGGGGCTCGCTGTTCTTGATTCTTTTTGCAATAAATTATTTTCATTTGTGCCAAAAGAAAAAAACAAAACTCAAAAGTGCACCACTTTTTGTGCCAAACTGAGTTTCATCCTGTTTTGATGCCCTATTTCCATTTCCCTCAGCGCCTCCACTGCTGCTACATATATTTTCGCTACTCTTACATGTACAATTACTACAATTACCTCGAATCATGTGCATCAAAAGCTGAGTTTCAGCATTTCATACCCAGATTTAATAAAACTTCCTTACTTCGCAGACCTCACTCAAAGAGGGGATAGGGGGTGAGAAAAGGCTCAAAGCACGAAGACAGGATGACTTTAAGGAAAACTCTATTTAAACTTACAACTCTAGGAATATATTTTCAAGTCTCTTCTCTACATGAATGGACTTAACCTGGATCCTAATTCCAAAGGAAACCCCTAGTATGAAGTGCAAAGGGCACCATCTATTAGTTTGTAAATTGTCTCTTCAAATGGTTGGGCCTTGGGCCTTGGGTTATGTTCAAAGTTCAAACCTTAGAAGCAAGATATATCATCCTCACCAAATGCTTTGGTTCAAGGGCGATACAATCAGATACACTAGGCTAATGGGAAAAGGGTATGAACTATGAACTTAATTAAAACCACAGCCTGAAAAAAAAGTGTGTACTTTTCCCCTCTCTTCATCCACATGATGAATAGCTCTGTATCCTTAGCCCAATAAGCATTTGGAATAGGAAAAATGCAGGGTAAAGCCCAAGGAAGATGGGTGGGGGACATTCCCAAAATGTTGGGAAGACTCGGTTTGTCATCTGACCACCTTGTCTTAGGCCCCTTAAAAGTTTAGCCATGGGTGAACCTACACTTGTAAAATCTAAAAATCTTGAAATTCATTTAAATTGCTTCTAAATAGTATAAATCCCATGTTTAGACTAAGTAAAACTCTCCAAGTCCAAATCTAACATTTATTGAGTTTAATATGGTCACTAAGAGGCCTCACTCAAGAAGGCAAAGGTTATCAATGTAGGCTAAAGGCTAAACCTTAGCCCCTTGTCCTGAGAACACCCCCACCCATGGGCCTTACCCATCGAAAAGCATGAGATGAAAGTTATCATGAACCTAAAGATATGAAGATCATGAGGCGTAAGAAGGGCAGGGTTCTTACACCCAGTCCTTAAAAGTGTAAAGAATCTCAGAGGGATCTTTGACTTACTAAGATCCGATCCACTCTTAATGAGTAGGTGCAATAGACATACCCATAAAGTCACCGTGTCTTTGGGCTCCCTCTCACCCCCTAACCCCTCTTTTAGTGGTATCCGCAAAGTAATGAAATTTTATTAAATCTAAGTATGAAATGTCGAATGTCACCATTTCATGCACGCACAAGGTTCGAGAGGAGTTATAGTAGCTGTACAGGTAGGAGCAGTGAAAATCTATGTAGCAGCAGTCGAGGCGCTCAGGAAAAAAAGAAAGACAGGGTGAAACTCAGGAAACCATTTACAGCCCCCTTGAATACTAATGTCCTTTTTCGCAGGTTTTTTAAAAATCTCACCTTGTGTATGACCAAACTCAGGATACTGGTGCTGTCTTTTCCTGACTTTACGATATCTCTAATGTATCTCTCCTCCAAAAGAGGAGGGATATTCTTAAGGAGTACGTGAAATGTATCTTTCCTCCAAGAGAGTAGGGATATTCTTAGATACAAGGTGCCTCCAAGTATGCTTAGGAGCTCAGGACTTTTGTTCAAGTGCTTTGACGGTGAAGATAATATCCTATCCTATAGCCATTACATGTGCACACCCAAATGTGACGAGATATCTATGTAATTGAAAACAAGACTAGAGTGAAAAAAAATCAAACTCGGGTCCTTAACCGAATCTAGACTCTTTCAATTGGAAAATCAAATTTGAGTTTCCTTTGAACGGAAGAGGAGGTTCTGTGAAAGTTCATTTTGATGCACACAACAACGTTGGCCCTCCATCTAGAAATATCGAGTGTCATGCACAAACTGCGGGTGGCTAAAACCGAGTTTTTTTTATATGGCCAAAAGAGACTTAAACCCCCAACATTGCCATTTTCCACACACGAAAAGAGAGGACAAGAACATGGTTAGGGCGCACATGGCCCGGCTGGGTTGGTACCACCCCAGAGAGAAGAAGGTGCAGGGTGAGTTGCACAATACTCCTCTACTAACACTTTGGAGAAAATTTCCAAGGTCCTTGTAGAGTGGTGGGTCCTTAAAGGGACCAGAATGACAACTGTAAAAATGCCTATCTCAACAACACTGAGGGCATCTTTAGGGCCTACTATAACACCCCACCACCATACGAAACGTTAACATTGCCCCCAAATCAAGGCCCTTCTTTGGTAGGAAGGGCCTCATACAAAGAAGGGCCCCTTGTGCCTTCTGCTGTCTAAGCTACTTGGAAAAAGCAGTGAGTTTCCTGATTTGGAGGTCTGTCTGACTCCTGGGCAGTGTTTTTTTGTTTCCGATTTTGTACATGTAGCCAAAGTGGCGATGATCCATAGGAAGATTTAGCCAAATTTGGCTACAAGCTAAATGTGGAAGTGAAAATTTGTAAAATATCCTTCTATATTTTCAGCTACATACTTGAACCATGTATAGAAATCTTGCATTTTTTCTTAAAATTTGGTCAAATTCTGGCCATTGAAAATCTCAAAAAGCACCTGATTTCAGCACTTTTATATTTTTAATATAGCTTATTGGCTATATATAGCCAGCAGGAAAAAGAGACTGCTCGGAGTGGAGGGGCCCTTAGTCTCCGGCCCTTAGCCTACAAATCAGGAGAAATGCCCTTGAGTTCATACCCTAAGAAGCAAGAGAAATCCTGAAAAACACCCTGGCTACTAGCGTTCTTTATTCTGTACTAAAAAACAACGGTCTCATCAAAGGCAGCTTCGCCACACTGCCGACTGAAGGCCACTTATGGGCCGAATATGAACCCTCCTTAAGGGCCGATTACTACGCTCTTATTGGTCGAACAGGTTACCGTTCTCGTAAAGCCGTTCGTTGTGCCGCGGCTTCGAAAGTCCAGCGCGTCGTTGTTCCTCGCGCGACGACGCCGGTCCCTTCGCGCGATTCTTCTCTTCAAATTTCGCGTTTTTCGTAAAATTGAAGCGGAGTTCCGACGCATTCTCGATGCGCACTTGGATGGGTAATCTTTTTTGTGGGAAGAAATTTTCGTGGGATTGGGAAGTGGTCAAAACCTTTGTCTTTCTTCCTCCGTTTCCCTTGGTTTCCGCTCTCATAAGCACACCCCTTCTCTCTCTTCTTCTTGGCTGAAAGAGAGAAAAAAAAATCGCCAGGTGGGAGAAGGAGGAGAAGCTGGGCTTGAAAAGCTTCCGTGCTCTTGCAGCGGAGAGGAAGGAGTTTTGGAGAAAAAAATCAGGTAGGGCGTCTTTTGTTTGGTTTTGTTTTTCAGGAAGTAAGTGTGTGCATGTGGGTTTTTGTTTGTTTGTCATGAGGATGTTCTCGGAGAATGAGATTTGGGTTTTGGGTCTCTCTCATTTTATTGCGTGCAAAATCCGCTTGATCATCATCAGTTGTTTTCTGAATTTTCTTTCTGAACGGAGTTTAGGTTTTCAATTGGGTTTTATTTTGTATGTGTATCTCTGGTGGGGGTGCAAAGTCTTGAAACTCTTTTCTCTGCTTCCACCACAAGGAGGATTTATGATCCCTCTGTTTGTTTGCTTTATTTTCTGGCTTTGCAGGGGACAGACATAATTTGGGAGAAGGAGATTTCCATGCAGTTATGGAGAAGAAGATTTGTGTGGTGAAGTTGTTGTCCCTTTTGGTGGAGATATGATGCAAATGACTGAAGAAGAACCTGAGCATGTTGAGGAGGTTGTTGGGAGTTCAGTCCCTTGCAAACAAACATACCCATGTCCCATTGTGGCCACCTTCTTCTTCTTCTGCTGCTGCTGCTGCTAACCAAGATGATGATGATGCAATTCTAGGCTTTCAGTAATGTCCTTGTCACCAAATTTCTGGCACAAGAAATCACGGAGGGGATAAGACTTTTTGCTTAGCATGGCACTTTAAACACATACTGCAGAAGCTGCTACCAGCATTCATTCGCTCACAAGGGTTTGCTCACAAAAATGCTGATTATGAAGACTACTTCCAGCCTGACTTGATCTCCTGCTAGTCTCTGCAGAGATTGGTGAGGGAGGGGAAAGTACTGCAGCAAGAAAGTGAAATAACCCATGAATACTTCCAATTTGACTTGATCTTCTGCTGGTCTCTGCAGGGATTGATTGGGGGGGAGTGGGGAGTGGGGAGTGTGGTGGACCAAGAGAGCAAAAGAGCCTGAAGAGGTGTGGCGAGAGAGTTGGAGAGGACTATATTTTTTAGTGAACCCTTTGGGACCCACCACAAAGAAGAAGAAGATGGAAGCAGGAAACAGTGATATCCAGGAGGGTACTGAGAAGGATACTAAGGGTTTTGAAGATGATTATAGGGAATGGTCTTTCCGAGAGCTTCTTGAAAGTCAGAGGAGAAACATGGAAGAAACAGAACTTGGGACAGGAGGAGCAGAGAGTAGTAGTAGTAGTAGTACTACTACTACTCCAAGAAGAAGCAGGAAAGTCAAAGCTGTCAAGGCTGGAATGGGAGCTAAAGAATGGAAGGGAGAACTGAGTGATGATCCTCGAGGTGAATTCAGTTCATTGTCTCTGACAGACTTGCTAGGAAGTCAAAGGGATGCTTTGGATGGATCTGAGATTGACCCCAAGCCTGTGAGTACACCCAGACACAAGAAATTGAGAGATTTGATGGTTGGCATGGCAAGTGGGCACAGTGCTGCTGCTGGTTCTAGACCATCATCTCCCATCGCAGAGAGCTTCATAAGACCTGTCAAAATGCTTCTGTCGCCAACAACAACATTTGTTCGGCTGAAAGATGAAAGTAAAGAGATGTCCAGGCAAACACCAGAATGGAGGGGAGAACTGAGTGATGATCCTGAAGCTGAATCCGGTTCATGGTCTCTGCGAGACTTGCTAGGAAGTCAAAGGGATGCTATGGATGGATCTGAGATTGGCTCTGAGCCTGTGAGTACACCCAGACACAAGAAATTGAGAGATTTGATGGCCAGTGGGCACAATGCTGCTGCTGGTTCTAGACCTTCATCTCCCATCACTGAGAGCTTTATGAAACCCATCAAAATGCTTCTAGCACCATCAACAACGTTTGTTCGGCTGAAAGATGAAAGGGAAGAGATGTCCCGGCAAACACCTTCTCCTCCAAAAGAGCCTACTGCTTCAAGGGATGGAATCACACTACCACTGATTGGAGAGGTGAAGTGGGAGTTTGTGAAGCAGCAGACCAAACTCTGGCTTCAAAATCCCAAAAATCTCGCACTCCTCATGTGGGTGATTGCAGTTGCAGTGTCAGGAGCAATCCTCTTCATGGTTTTGGTGGGGATGTTGGACAAAGTGATTCCAAAGAAAAGTGACAGAGATACTTGGTTTGAAGTCTCAAACCAAATACTGAATTCTCTTTTCACTCTTATGGTGCTGTATGTGCATCCGATGCGAATTCTGCACATGGTGTGGTTGATGCGCTGGCGGCCAAAAGACATCATCCAGTTGAGACAGGTGTATTCTAAAGGTGGATTGTGCAAACCCAATGAATGGACTCACATGCTTGTGGTTGTGCTTCTGCTGCATTTGAATTGTTTTGCACAGTATGCACTTTGTGGACTAAATTGGGGCTACAAAAGAGCAAACCGACCTGCAATCGGTGTGGCTATCACTCTCAGTACATCTTTCGGAGCTGCAGCAGCTGCTGGGATCTACAATTCTTTGAGTCCTTTGGCGAAGGATTTTGTGGTAGAAGGAGAAGAAGAACACAAGGAGGTGGTGGACAGAGTCAGGGAGAATGAAAGCACAGTCGAGCTGGCAGATAAAATCAAGAGAGGTCAAGGCTCCACAAGCTATCCTCATCATCATCATCACTCGAAATTCCACAAGCATCAAAACTACAAGCTGCTCAAGAAGAGTGTGTCATCTATATCTAGGGAGGGAAGACATGTGGAGAATCCGCAGTGGGAAGGTGGCTTGTTTGATTGCTATCAGGAACCTCGTATATCTTTATTCTCGACCGCTTGTCTTCCATGTGTGCTTGGATGGAATCTGGATCGAATGGGATTTGGGAATCGTTATGTGCACATTGCTACCTTTCTCCTCCTTTGTTCTGCCCCCTGTCTGGTGTTCATGGTGGCAGCAGTTAATATTGACAACAGGTATGGTGTATGCTCCCAACCAGCTTTTGTTGCCAAATACTAAGAAACTCTTTTAAGTATTATGGAACATGCCAGGTACAGGCAATGCCCAGTGAGTTGCCTGTGAGGAATTTGGTGAGCAAGCCTGGTGGGGTGAACCAAAATTTCCAAATAGGCAGCAAAATGGGCACAATGGTCTGTACCCAGCAGGCTCCATAACATAATGGTTTTCATGATTTGCACAAATGGGCATGTGGATTTTGCACAATGAGCATACATGTGGAAACAGAATGGCCATGTGGATTTTGCATGTTGGGCATACATGTGGATTTTGAACAATTGGTAGACCCAAGAAGACCTGTCCATTGTGTCTTGTAATGGGACTAAAAAGAGGCAGGAAAGGCCATATGAAAACCATTATGTACTTTGGAATGTGTTTGCAGCAACCGTTTCATGTCTCACTTACTTCTGTGGGGGTGGTAAAACCAAAATTTGCAGGGTGGTTCAGCACAGTTTTGCAGCAACAGGGATTGTTTTGAGTCTTTTTGGGTTACTCTATGGCGGCTTTTGGCGGATTCGGATGAGAGAAAGATACAACTTGCCTCAGACAAATTGGTGTTGTGGGTGTCCTGGGGTGACCAATTGTGCACAATGGTTATTCTGTGCCCCTTGCTCACTTTGCCAGGAGGTACGCACTGCAGAGGCATACGAAATTAAAGATGACAAGTTTTACATGAAGAAGACCAGCGGGAACAACACACCAGGAACTTCACCAGAACATCTTTTGGGTCATCATCACATAGATGTTGACATGCCTGTCTCATCTTCCTCTATTCAACCACTCCCCATTTCTAGTATGGTACCTATTAAAGAGATGGAGCTTGCACTATCTGAGCGAATGACAGCTGATGGAACAATGTTTTTACCTCCACCTCCTCAAAACCTGACCCCCTATCCAAGTTAGAAGAAGCTTACAAACCATGTATATTTTATGAGCTAGGTTTTACTCCCACCCATTGGTTTATCGGGCATTGTATAGTGGAGTTTTTGAAACCCTTACAGAAATGTGAGGTGCTTTCATAAAACTACCATCCGAGTCAAATGGGTCTGTTGTTAGCTTTCTGTTTTTGTTAATCCTTCTGACTTTGTCTTTGTTTTTTCTTATGTGATGATGACGATTGGGTGTGCAAGTCTGCGATACCTATGTCAGTGGGTAAGAATCATAGCTAAGTAGGTAAGGAATGTAAGGCACTAGGTTTAGGGTGGCTACTAGGTAGGTAGATGCATGTGGATGGTTAGTACATAGCTAGCTAACTACAGTGGTTAGCAATGTGGACAGGAATACAATGAGAAAGTGTTTCCTGTCCACACACCATTCATCCTACACAGTGCACTGTGTGGGTGCAGGTTCACTCTGGCCCTTGGATCCTCCCCGGGTGCGGCAAACTGATCCTTGGTTGGTAATCACACAATCCGATATTGCAGCACAAAGAAATCACTTCTAGTGACTTGTTCTTGATTATGTGGATTTGCTAGATACATACATATAAGGTTTGTGCATAGATTCTTCACAATCTTACTCTTGACATTTCTTTTTGTAATTGAGAAGCAAAACTCTTTCTTTTGTC
>Ga0116230_10007552_pt1 | contig 10734 bp, 11 predicted proteins | sample S1TSphfallax_3_FD_88678 | JGI IMG/M metagenome (GOLD analysis project Ga0116230, IMG submission 88678) | Host-associated microbial communities from peat moss isolated from Minnesota, USA - S1T2_Fd - Sphagnum fallax MG | ecosystem: Host-associated > Plants > Peat moss > Unclassified | place...
CTATCGCCGGTTTGCGAACCATTGAAAATGACCATACCCAATTTGGTATAAATCTTCAAGACCCACCGAGCAGAACCACTATCCGTGCGCCACACCGGCCAGTGCTTCCATGCGCTCCTTGTCCGCCGCCAGTTCCTGGGCGGGGCCTTCGTGGACGATCTCGCCGTCGCTCAGCACGTAAGCGCGGTCGGCGATCTGCAACGCCAGAAACGCGTTCTGTTCGACCAGCAGGACCGCGATGCCCTCCTGTTTCATCCGTCCCACCGTGCGCATGACCTCTTGCACGATGATCGGCGCCAGGCCCTGGCTGGGTTCATCAAGAATCAGAAATTTTGGGTTGAGCAACAAAGCGCGGGCAATCGACAGCATTTCCTGCTCGCCGCCGGATAATTTGCCGCCCTTGCTGGTGCGGCGCTCGGCCAGACGCGGAAAAAGTTGATAGACCGTATCGATCTGCCAGCGGCCCTTGGTCACCGGCGGGACCAGCAGGTTTTCATGCACGGTCAGATGGCCGAAAATCTTGCGGCCCTCCGGCACGTAGCCGACGCCCGATTGCGCGATCTTGTAGGGCGGCCATTTGGTGGTGTTCTTGCCGAACAGATTGATCGTGCCGTCGCGCGGCGGTGTCAGGCCCATGATCGAGCGCATCGTGGTGGTCTTGCCGGCGCCGTTGCGGCCGAGCAGCGCGACCAGCTCCCCCTCGCGCACGTTCATCGAGACGCCGTGCAGGATGTGGCTTTTGCCATAATAGGTCTGGATGTTTTCGGCGGCAAAGATGGTGGTCATGCCGCGGCCCCGAGATAAGCCGCTTGCACGCGCGGGTTGTCGGCGATTTCCCGGGCGTTGCCTTCGGCGAGCATGGTGCCGTTATCGAGCACGGTGATGCGGTCCGCGACGCCGAACACGATGTTCATGTCATGCTCGATGAACAGCATGGTGATTTTCTGGTCCTTGTTGAGCGACCGGATCAGATCGGTCATGTGGTTGGTTTCCTCATCGCCCATGCCGGCGGTCGGCTCATCCAGGAGGAGCAGCTTCGGCTGGCGGGACAGCGCGATGCCGACCTCCACGACGCGCTGGTCGCCGTGGGAAAGTTCGCCGGCGACGCGGTCCGCCTTCGACCTGATTTTCACGATGTCCAGCAACTCGTCGACGCGGTCATGCACCGCGCGTTTGCGCTTGGCCCCGATCCAGGGCAGCAGGTTCAGCCCTTGCGCGGTTTCCACCGCGACGCGCAGGTTTTCATAAACGGTCAGGTCCAGAAAAATCTCGGTGATCTGAAAGGTGCGGATGATGCCCATTTTCACCAGCGAGGCCGGGTTGACCGCGGCGATCGGCCGGTCCTCGAAAATGATCGCGCCTTCGCTGGGCGGGAAGAAGCCGCTGATCAGGTTGAACAAGGTGGTCTTGCCGGCGCCGTTCGGGCCGATGATGGCGCGCAGTTCGCCGGGCTCGACGGAGAGCGAAATATCGGTCAGCGCCTTCACCGCGCCGAAACGGCGGGTGACGTTCTCCAGGCGCAGCAGGCTCAATTGCGACCCCGCCTGCGGAAGAAGCCGAGGACGCCGAGCGGGAAGAACATCACCGAGAGGACGAAGACCAGGCCGATCACGGTCATCCAGTTCTGCGTGATCGCGCTGACATAGTTTTGCACCAGCACAAAGATCGCCGCGCCGACCAGCGGGCCCCAGAAATTGCGCATCCCCCCCAGCACCGCGATGATCAGGAAATTGCCGGACAAGGTGTAACGCAGGTCATCGGGCGAGGCGAAATTGTCGAGCAGCGCGTTGAGCGATCCGGCCAGCGCGCAGACCAGGCCCGAGATCGCGAAGGATAGGGCGATGTAGCGTTCGACCCGGATGCCGAGAAACACCAGGCGCTTCTGGTTCTCGCGGATGGCGACGAAGGTGTGGCCGAGCGGCGAATTGAGGACGGTCCAGAGCAGCAATGTGCCGAGCGCGAAGAAGAACAGGACGAAATAATAGAAATGCGTGGAGCCGAGCTGCCAGCCGAATATCGGCTGGCGGGAGAAGCCGGTCAGGCCGTCCTCGCCGCCGGTGACGTCATTCCAGCGCACCGCGATGAAGTAGAACATCTGGCCGATCGCGATGGTGATCATGGAGAAATAGATGCCGCGGCGGCGCACCGCGATGGGACCCAGCACCAGCGCCGCGAGGCCGCCGAGCAGCGTGCCGGCGGCGAGCGCGAGCAGCGTATTGCTGGTATAATTCGCGAGCATCAGCCCGGTGCCATAGGCGCCGAGGCCGAAATAGGCGGCGTGGCCGAAGGACAGCCCGCCGGTGAAACCGAGCAGCAGGTTCAGACCCATGCCGGCCAGCGCGTAGATCAGCACCCGGGAGGCCAGATCGGTATAGCCGCCGACCGCGGAAAACCATAGCGGCACGCTGATCAGGAACAGGCCGAGCGCAATCAGGCCAAGCCGTTCGCGATTGAATGTTTTCGGCGCGGCGGCGTCTCGCGGTGCGGCGATGATCGCGTCCTCGCCGGGCTTGGTCACGCTCATTCGAACAGCCCTTCCTGACCGAACAGGCCGCGCGGCCGGACGATCAGCATCACGCCCATGATCAGGTAGATCACCACCTCGCTGGCGGCGGGGAAGAAGGCGGTGGTGACACCGCTGGCGACGCCGATGATCAGGCCGCCGAGCAGCGAGCCGAGCAGCGAGCCGACGCCGCCGACCACGATGGCGACGAAGCTGGGCATGATCAGCGAATCGCCCATGGTGGGTGTGAGACCCAGCTGCCCCGCGGCGAGGATACCGGCGAGACCAGCGAACATGATGCCGAGCACGAAGTTCGCCGAGCGGAGCAGATAGATGTTGACGCCGACCGCGGAGATCGTTTCGAGGTCCTTGTTACCGGCGCGGATGCGCACGCCGAGCCGCGTGAAGCGCAGGATCGCGAACAGGCCGGCGGTGGAGATGATGGCGAGCGCGACGACGAACAGCCGGTAGCCGGTGACGAAGAAATACGTGCTGGAGACCGGCTGATTCAGAAAATCGGGGATTGCCAGCGGCAGGCCCTGCGCGCCCCAGATGGTGCGCAGCAGATCCTGGAAAATCAGCGCGAGGCCGAAGGTCGCCAGCAGGGAATAGAGCGGGTCGCGCAGATACAGCCGGCGGACGACCAACTGCTCCACCACGTAGCCGACGCCGCCGGCGAGGATCGGCGCGATCACCAGCGCACCCCAGAAGCCGACATAGGGCACCAAGGTGAAGGCCAGATAGGCGGCCAGCGCCATGAAGCCGCCATGGGCGAAATTGATCACGCCGTTGAGGCCGAGAATGAGCGACAGGCCGATCGCCATCAAGGCGTAGAACGACCCGACGATCAGGCCGTTGAACGCGTTGAAAATGATGTCGAGGAGCAAGAAGGCCTCCTGGCGCTATCGTTCGTTCAGCTCGGATAGGTCAATTTGCAGCCGGTCTGATCGGCCGGCAGCGCGATCGAGGCGCCGGGAACATAGTCATAAATGTTCATCAGATTCGGATAGGTGCCGGTCTGGTTGACCTCGCCGGGGAACATCCCCAGCAGCAGCTGGTGGTCCTCGGCGCGGAAGGTCGGCGCGCCGGGCTGCAGCGCGATTTCCGGCGGCAAAGTGAGACCCTCCAAGGCCTTCGCGACGGCCATCGAATCGACCGACTTGGCCTGGGTCGCCGCGAGGGCGAGCGCGTGAACCGAGACATAGCCGAACCAGGAGCGCTGCGAGGGGTACAGGCCGGGGAACATGGTGTTGTAGCGCTTCACGAAGTCCGCGACATGCGGCACGCCGGGCTGGTTCCAGTACCATTCGAAGGTCCAGACGCCATAGCGCGCGGCCTCCGGCAAAGCGGCGATCTGTTCCAGCTCGAACAGCGCGCCGCCGACCTTCATGCTGTTGTTGAGGCCGAACTGGGTGATCTGCTTCATGGCGTTGATCTGGTCGTCACCGGCCAGCAGCAGGCAGAGCACGTCCGGCGAGGCGGCTTTCGCCTGGATCAGGTAGGAGGAAAAGTCCGAGGTGCCCACCGGGACCAGCGCGCCGCCGACGATGGTGCCGCCATAGCCGGTGACCTGCTTGGTGTAGTCGGCCTGTTCGGAATGGCCGAAGGCGTAGTCGGTGGTGAGAAAATACCATTTCTTGCCGAATTTATCGACCAGCGTCTTGGAATCGCCCTGGGTCAGGATCCAGGTGGTCGAGCAGACCCGGAACGTCGCCCAGTTGCAGGCGGCACCGGTGAGCTTGTCGACATGGCCGCCCGAGCACATGAACACCTTGTTGTTCTTCTGCGCGAACTGGCTGAGCGAGAGCGAGACGGCCGAAGAGACGGTGCCGATGAAGAAGTCGACATTGTCCGCGTTCAGCAGCCGGCCGGCCTTGTCCAGCCCGGTGGCGGGCAGGCCGGCATCGTCTTCCACCAGAATCTGCACCGGCCGGCCCAGGATGCCGCCGGCGGCGTTCAGCTCATGGGCGGCGAGGGCAGCGCCCTTGATCTGGCTTTGACCGAGAACCGCGAAATTGCCGGTGGTGGAGTCGACCTGGCCGATCTTGACGGGATTGTCGCTGGCGCTCCAGCCCAGGCGTGGCAGCAACAGGCCGGCGGCACTGGCGCCAGCGCCCGCCTTCAATAGCCCGCGCCGGCCGATTTCATGATCAGGCATGGTTTCCTCCGTTTATTTTTGGCATCCTGGACATCTTCCGGACGATCGTTGCCGCCGCCCGCGCAGGGGTTGTCCCGCCGGCTGACGCTTATGTCAATGGCGGAACCCAAGGGTTATCAGCGTTTTGGCGGCGGCGGCGGCCTAACCGAACAGGTATTTGGTAAACAGGGCGCCGCGACGAACAGGGTTATTCCCGAACCGATCCCGGTTACGACCAGCGGCATCGGTGAACTCTCGGTCTATCTCGAACATGGGTCAGTCGGGCTCACCCTGAACCGGATCAATGCCCACGGCGGCGATCATTTGCGTCGCCTCGGCGATCGCCTGTTCCAGCCTGGGCACATCGGTGCCTTTCGCGACGATGGCGACCCCGCCTCTGTCGCCGCGGCGGAACGGGTAGCTGCCGAGGTCGACGTCCGGGAACCGGCTTTGAATGGCGGTCAGTTCGGCCGCGATTGTCCCCTCCAGGACGCCCATGCCGTAGACGGCGCGCATGGCGATCGGCGTGCCTTCCGGCAGGCTGGGCTCCAAGGCCAGGAACATCGCCTGCATGATTTTTGGCACGCCCGCCATCACGTGGACATTGCCGATCGAGAAGCCCGGGGCCAGCGACACCTCGTTGCGGATCGGTGTGGCACCGCGCGGGAAGGTCGCCATGCGTTGCCGGGCGGCGTTGAAGTTCTCCTTGCCCATGCGGGCTTCCATCAGCGCGAAAGTCTCGGGGTGGATTTCCCAAGCGACCCCGAAGGCGGCGGCGATGCATTCGCTGGTGATATCATCATGGGTGGGGCCGATGCCGCCGGTGGTGAACAGCTGGTCGTAAGCCGCGCGCAGCTCATTGACCGCGTTGATGATCCGGTGCGGGATGTCCGGCACCACCCGCACTTCCGACAGCACGATGCCGCGCGCCGCCAGGCGTTTGGCGATGAAATTCACATTCACGTCCTGGGTCCGGCCGGACAGGATTTCGTTGCCGATGATCAGGATGGCGGCGGTGGGATTGGGCATCAAAAACTCCTACAGGAAATCCCGCAGCATGGGGATCAGCGGGCGGTCGGCCGGCGGCATGGGATATTCCACCAGGCGGTCCGGCGCCACCCAGGCCAGTGCCTGACCTTCGCGCGGCGTGGGTTTGCCGGACCAGCGGCGGCACAAGAACAGCGGCATCAGCAAATGAAAGCCGTCATAGGCGTGGCTCGCAAACACGAACGGCGCCAAATGGTCGGGCTGGACCTCGATCCCCAGTTCCTCGAGCAATTCGCGCGCGAGCGCGGCCTCGGGCAACTCGCCCGGCTGCACCTTGCCGCCCGGAAATTCCCACAGCCCGGCCATTTTCTTGCCCTCCGGCCGGCGCGCCAGCAGAATCCGGCCCTCGGCGTCGATCAGTGCGGCGGCCACGACCAGCAGGACCGGCAACGCGCCCTTGGTGGCCTGAGGTGCCGGCATGTCACGCGTGATGGCAAAATGCTGCACCGGTAATTTGGCGCCGGGCCGGCACTGGAACGCGGCGGTCCCTTTGCCGGTCTGCACGAAGCCAGCCCGGATCAGGATACGGCGCGATGCCTCGTTATCGGTGGCGGCCGTGGCGGTGATTTTCAGCACCGAGAATAAAGCGAAACCCCAGCTGACCAGGCGCATCGCCGCTTCCAGGCCGAATTTCTGGCCCCAATAAGGGCGGCCCAGCCAGTAGCCGAGATCAGCGGTCTTTTTGTCCTTGGAAAACCGCAGGCCGGCGCAGCCGATCAGCGTGCCGGTTGCCTGTTCCACCAGGCCGAACTGCGCGGCCCGGCCGGCCGCGCGGTCCGCGGCGGCGGCGGCGATCCAATCGGCGGCGAGTGCCGCGGGATAGGGGAACGGCGCGTCCGGCAGCGTGCGGCAGATGTCCCAATCGTTGATCAGGCGGTGGAATTCGGCGGCATCCGTGGGGCACAGCGGGCGCAATCGCAGGCGCGGCGTGTGCAAAATGGTCCCCGCCGGCGGCGCGGCGGGCGCCACGGCGGCGGCGATCAGCGAATCGAAGAGGTCAGGCATGGCGGTTGCGTGGATAGCTTGCGGTTGATCTTCCCGCCAGGACTTGGCAACCATGCCGGCAATGAACGCGGATATCGATGTGAACGGGAGGGCGATGGCGGCGGCCGGCGCCGCGGCACGGGATTCGGCCGCGGTTTTGGCGTTGTCACCCGCCGCGCAACGGGACGCGGCGCTTTTGGCGGCGGCGGACAGCCTGACGGTCAGCATAAAGGAGCTTCTCGCCGCCAATGCGCGGGACCTCGAACTTTTCACCGGCACGCCGGCATTTCTGGACAGGCTGCGACTCGATGAGGGGCGGATCGCCTTTATGGCGCAAGGCCTGCGCGATGTCGCGGCGCTGCCGGACCCGCTGGCGCGGACGCTGGCGGAATGGACCCGGCCGAACGGGTTGCGGATCAGCCGGGTCGCGCAGCCGATCGGCGTGCTGGGGATGATCTATGAAAGCCGGCCGAATGTCGGCGCGGACGCGGCGGCGCTGGCGATCAAATCCGGCAACGCCATTCTGCTGCGCGGCGGTTCGGAAAGTTTTTTCTCCGCGCAAGCGATTCAGAGGGCGATCGAGACCGGATTGCGCGCGGCAGGTCTGCCGGAAGCCTGCGTGCAGATCGCGCCAACGACGGATCGCGGTTTTGTCGGCGCGATGCTGGCGGCGTCCGCGTTTATCGATCTGATGATCCCGCGCGGCGGCAAATCGCTGGTGGAACGGGTGCGGCGGGACGCGCGCATGCCGGTGCTGGCGCATGCCGAGGGGCTGAACCACGTCTACGTGCACGCAGGCGCGGATTTCGCGATGGCGCGGCGCATCGTTGTTAATTCGAAACTTCGTCGAACCGGCGTGTGCGGCGCGGCCGAAACCTTGTTGGTGGACCGCGCGATCGCCGAGGCGTTCTTGCCGGCGATGATCGGCGAACTGGCGGCTTTGGGCTGCACGTTCCGCGCGGATGCAAGGTCCCGCGCGATCATGCCGTCTTTGCCCGCGGCGGAACCGGAAGATTTCGACACGGAATGGCTCGATGCGGTTCTGAACATCGCGGTTATCGATGGCGTGGATGCCGCGCTCGCGCATATCACCGCGCATGGCAGCGCCCATACGGATGCCATCATCACCGAGGATGTCAGCGTGGCGGAATATTTTTTGGAACGCATCGACAGCGCCGTCGCGCTGTGGAACGCCTCCACGCAGTTTTGCGACGGCGGAGAGTTCGGGTTTGGCGCCGAGATCGGCATTGCCACGGGCCGGGTGCAGGCGCGCGGGCCGGTCGGCCCCGAGCAGCTCACCACTTTCCGCTACGTCCTCCGCGGGTCCGGCCAGATACGGCCGGTTTAAGGTGACTCTCTGAGTTTTGTCCCCGGCAACCGCTACGCCAGAACCATCGGTCTGCTGGGCGGGTCGTTCAATCCGGCGCATGAGGGGCATCTGCATGTCGCCCGCCAGGCGATCACGCATTGCCGGCTGGATGAATTGTGGCTGATGGTCTCGCCTGGCAATCCATTGAAAAAGGCCGCCGGCATGGCGCCATTCGGGGCGCGGCTGGCCTCCGCGCGGAAAATCGCGGATGGGCGGCGGATCATCGCGACCGATATCGAGCGCCGGCTCGGCACCTACTACACGGCTGACACCATGAGGGCGCTGAAGCAAAAATTCCCCAGGACAAAATTCATCTGGCTGATGGGCGCGGATAATCTGGCGCAGCTGCCGAAATGGGGGCACTGGCGGAACATCATACACGCGATGCCGATGCTGGTGGTGCCGCGGCCGGGCGAGACGCGGCGCGCGCTGGCCGGCTGTGCCGCCGCGCGGTACCGGCGGAATCGCCTTCCCGCGCGGGCTGGGCTAAAGCTGGCGGCGGCAAAACCGCCGGCGTGGATTTTGCTGCCGGTCCGCGAAAATGCCGCTTCGGCGACCGAGTTGCGTAAGAAATCTGAAGGAGCGCTGTCATAGCCCGATCCCCCTCCCGCACGGGAACGCCGCGTTCAACCGCGGCACCGCGCAGCCGCAAAGCCGCCGTGGTGGGCGATGCGATCCCCGCGATGCCGGGGACGCCGCGCAAGAAGGCCAGCATCGCCGGGCCGCGCAAGAGAACCGCCAAGGCGGCGCCGAAACTGGCGATGCCGGAGGTGGACCGCATGCAGCAGGTGATCTGCGCCAGCCTGGAAGATGACAAGGCGGAAGAGATCGTGGCGATCGACCTGGCCGGCCGGGCGAGTTTCGCGGACCGGATGGTGGTGGCGACCGGCCTCGCCGACCGGCAGATTTCCGCGATGGCGACGCATCTGAACGAAAAACTGGTGGAGGACGGGTTCAAGAAGGTGCGCACGGAAGGGACCGCCGGCACCGACTGGGTGCTGATCGATGCCGGGGATATCATCGTGCATCTGTTCAAGCCGGAAGCGCGCAGCCTGTACGCGCTGGAAAAAATGTGGGGGCCGGAGTTGGACGAGGTCGCCGGCGCGGAGGAGTGAGGCGGCTGCAATGCGCGTTCTCGCGATCGGCAAGGCTGCCAAGGACGGGCCCGAGGCGGCGATGTTCGCCCGCTATGCGGCGCGGATGAAACCTGCTCTGACACTGCTGGAGTTTCCGGACGGGCATGGCGCGCCGGTGGAGATCAAGCGCCGCGAGGCAGCGGCCCTGTTGGGCGCGCTGACGCCGCGGGATTTTTGCGTGGCGCTGGATGAAGGCGGTGCCGCGCCGGACAGTTTCGCGTTTTCCAAACTTCTGGCCAAATGGGCGGAGACTGGCCGGCCGATCAGCTTTGTGATCGGCGGCGCCGAAGGGCTGGACGGCGCGGTGATCGCCCGCGCCGACGCCACCCTGTCTCTGGGCCATCTGACCTGGCCGCACATGCTGGTGCGGCCGATGCTGGCGGAGCAGATCTATCGTGCCCAGATGATCGCCGCTGGCCACCCGTATCATCGGGCGGGACGGCCATGATAAGGAAGGTGCCATGAGCAAAAAGCCCGCGATGCTGGTGATTCTGGACGGTTTCGGCTGGCGCGAGGAGCGCGCCGATAACGCCGTCGCGCAGGCGAGCAAGCCGAATTTTGACCGGCTGTGGGAGACCTGCCCTCATGCCTTTCTCACGACCTGCGGCCATGTCGTCGGCCTGCCGGATGGGCAGATGGGCAATTCCGAGGTCGGGCATCTGAACATCGGCGCCGGGCGCGTGGTGATGCAGGAACTGCCGCGGATCGGCAAGGCGATTGCCGATGGCAGCCTGGCGAAGAACCCGGCGCTGACCGGGCTGGTCGATGCGCTGAAAATTTCCGGCGGCGTGTGCCATCTGGTCGGACTGGTCTCGCCCGGGGGCGTGCATGCGCATCAGGACCACGCCGCCGCGCTGGCGCATATCCTCACCGATGCCGGCATCGCGGTGATCGTCCACGTTTGGACGGATGGGCGGGACACGCCGCCGGAAGCCGCCGCGGCATACGTGAAACAACTGGCCGCGGCGCTACCGCAAGCGGCGATCATCGGCAGCGTGATCGGCCGGTATTACGCGATGGATCGTGACAAACGCTGGGAGCGGGTGCGGCAGGCCTATGATCTGATCGTGGACGGGAAGGGGACGCATTTCGACCACGCCGAAGACGCCATCGCGGCGAGTCACAAGGAAAAAGTCACCGACGAATTCATCAAGTCCGCCGTGATCGGCGCCTATGAAGGGGTGAAGGACGGTGACGCGCTGCTCTGCTTCAACTTCCGCGCCGACCGCGTGCGCGAGATTCTGGGCGCTTTGCTGGACCCGGATTTTGACGGTTTTGAACGCGCGAGAACGCCGAAATTCGCCGCCGCGGTTGGCATGACCGAATATAGCGACGCTTTGGCGCCGATGATGCAAACCCTGTTCGCGCCGCAGCCGATGGACGATCTGCTGGGCGAGGTCGTCGCCCGCGCCGGCAAAACCCAATTGCGCATGGCGGAGACCGAAAAATACCCGCACGTCACCTACTTCCTGAATGGCGGCCGGGAGGCGCCGTATGACCGCGAGGACCGGATCATGGTGCCATCCCCGAAAGTCGCGACCTATGATCTGCAGCCGGA
>Ga0116230_10007553_pt1 | contig 10733 bp, 8 predicted proteins | sample S1TSphfallax_3_FD_88678 | JGI IMG/M metagenome (GOLD analysis project Ga0116230, IMG submission 88678) | Host-associated microbial communities from peat moss isolated from Minnesota, USA - S1T2_Fd - Sphagnum fallax MG | ecosystem: Host-associated > Plants > Peat moss > Unclassified | place: USA...
ATTAACTTTCTAAAATTAATTAAATTAAATTAAATTAAATTATTTTCCTTTTGAGTTTTTTTTTTGTGATCAAGCATTTTACAACCTAAATTGAAAAGATAATATTTTTTTTCAGGTCTATTTTTGTTGTGATTAAAGCGTTGTGTAAAGTACTAGTAGAATGAATTAGGTACCTAGTAGCATTTACACAATAGAATTATTTTTTAAAAATGGTAATAATTTTCCCAACAAATTCCCTATTTTATTTATTTATTCATTTATTTAATTATTTAGTCTCTAGTGAAAACTGGGGTGTAAACATCACAAATTCTAGCACAAAAAAATTCTCTCAAAGAATAAGCAAAACTAGTAGAATTAAATTTATTTAAAAAAAAAGAAATCAAAACTAAGAACTTCCCCAATTCTCTTGTGGGAAAAAAAACCACAAAATTTATACCCCACAATTTTTTTCTTAGAATTTAAAAAAAACAAAAAAAATAAATTTAAACATAAAATAAAATAAAATAAATATAGTTTTTTAATAAAAATGAAAATTTATAAAATAAATAAATAAATAAATAAATAACTGGGCAACTGTCACCTGTGGGGCTAGAGAGGGGAAAAAAAAAAGAGCAAAAAAAATAAAAATAAAAATACCCTACCATTATTGAGGGGGGCCCAACTAAACCAAACCAAACCAAACCAATCCAGTGACCCCAGTGGCTAATAATTCTTCATTGATTGATTGATGGTTTGGTTTGGTTTGGTTTAGTTTGGTTAGGTTTGGTTTAGTTAGGTACCCCCCCAAGTGCAAAATTCAGAAGAGGAAAGCAAAACAAGCAAAAATTCAACAAAGCCAAAAAAAAACAAGAAAAAAGGAAACCCAAGGAAAAAGACGAAGGGAAGCGCTTTTTTCCTTGTTTTCTGCTCTGGGGGAGAGGAACACAGCGAGAGACGGACGGAGCTTCAACTCCCAAATTTGCAATTTCTTCTCATTTCTTCTCCTCTCCTCTCCTCTCTCTCTCTCTCTCGGTCTCTCTCTTTGTTGTGTGTGACTCTCTCTCTCTCTCTCTCTTTCTTTGTTTTGAATTTTTTGGATTTTGTTGTGTTTTTGTTTCGGGAGTTTTGTGCAAGAAGTTTTTGTAGCAGATTTTTTGTGATCTTGCTGCTGCTGCTGCTGCTGCTGCTGCTGCTGGCTGCAATCAGCGATCTGCATTCTTTTCTTTCTCTTTCGGCAGTAGCTGCCTAGTTGCTCTTCTTCTTCTTCTTCTTTTGCTTCTTCTTGCCTCTCTCTCACACTCACTGCATTGGCTCACGTGAAGGAAGGAAGGAAGGAAGGAAGGAAGGATCAACAATAACAATAACGCATCTCTCTCCTTTCGCATTCCGATCTGATTTTTCTTCTTCTTCTTCTTCTTCTTCTTGCTTCTTGTTTTTTGCTTTTTTCTCTTTCTTTGTCAATTCTTTAGCTTCTTTCCATTTTTCTCTTTCCTTGATAATAGATCGACAGACAAAACAGACAGACATAAAGGAAGGTGGGAAGAAGAGGATGCAGCAATAAGTCGATGAGCGAGCGCTGAGCACAAGGGATGTGAAACAATTTTGCTGCTGCATTCTTTTGCCATGCCGCATTCCACTGAGGTATGTATTTCTTTTCCTTGTTGTTCTTGTTTGCTTGCTTTTTTTTTTCTTCTCTTCTTCTTTATGGTTTTCTTTCTCGTGTGCCCTGTCGCGATCCTAGTGTTTGCGATCGGCTTTTGTTAAGTAAATTTTCTCGTCTCTTCGCTGTGGAGAAGAGAAGAGAAGAGAAGAGAAGAGAAGAACAGAACCGAACTGAACAGAGAAGAGGAGAGATCTTCGGTGTGGCGTTAGTTTCGATGTATCGTCATCTTGAGATAGCAGCTGGTCCGGTCTCGTGTTTTGGAGACTCAAGAAAACCACGCAAAATGCTGTCTTTTTGTCCTCTTTGTTGTTGTGCTGTTTGATGATGGTGATGAGGATGCTGTTTTTTTGTGTGTGTGCCTTGGTGTTAGTTAGTTTTTCTTTTTGTCTAAGTAATTTACATGTGCGCACCCAGAGAGGAGTTTGATGGGATAGCAGCAGCAGCAGCAGCGGCAGCAGCGCTCTATCATCAGTGCAGTGCTGTAGCAGTCGAGGCTTGATCAGTTCACCAAGTTGGTTGAGGCAGCTCGGTTTTCCACTCTTCCAACCAGCAGTCATCAACTGAGGTATCTATCTATCTATGTTGCTCAATTGAGGCTGAAATTGATGTGAAAACCTGTTTACGAATCTTCTTTGCTGCCATCCATTGAATAGGAAAAAACCAAGCAGCAAGCGATCAATGACAGAAGGGGCAAAGAAAAACCCCCCAACTTTTGCTCTGGAGAAACTTTCAGTCAAGAAAAAAAGTCATTTCTGGGGATCAAGAAGATCTGGATTTTTCTTGATGTGGATTCTTTTCAGTGGCGGTAGAGGCAGAGGGGGCACCTCACTCACATTTCAGAACCAATTACCGATTCTCAAGTTGTTACCAGATCCCCCATGTGTCTGGAGAGATACAAGAGAGTGATGACACTCAGATTGGGTACTAGATCAATGCGGAATTCAGCATTGATTTTGTCTGGTGGATGTTGAAGCGGACATTATCTACCACCAGTGCTGCAACAATTAGAGCAGAATAGTAGTCTTCCATCCCTTTCACAAATCACATTGCTTGTTGTTATCTAGTCAGATCTGTACAAGATTCGGGCATGTAGAGGAGTCAGAAGACCTGGCTGGATCCACTATTTCACCTGGTCCAGAAGAAGTAGCATTTAGTTCTGAGGAATTGATGTTCTCAGCCATGAATACAGAAAATTCAGTTTGGCCTTGGTTGGGGTGCAGATCATGGTGGACAATCACGAAAGACAGCCGCCAACACCTAGGACACCCCAATCTTCTGTGGGGGGTCCACGTCTGAGGTATTCCCAAGCCCCGGCCTAGTCCCAAGTTCTTTGACATCTGCATGCTTGTGACAGCAGCAGCAGAACATGTGACTGAAAGACATGATTCCTGCATGAGACTGCTGATACGAGACACATGTCCATTTTATTGCAGGGATTGGTCTGGACCAGCTGGTATTGAGGATCCAGATGGGGTGTGTGCCCGAGTGGCACAATACATTGAACAGTTACGCTCAGCAACTACGCCAGCTGCTGAGCGGGAACTCGTTTTACGGCAGCTTTATGAATTGGCAGATGGACGAAAGGATGCCAGAAGTGCAGTGGGTTCACACTCACAATCAATACCATTGTTAGTAGCACTACTCAGGTCAGGAACATTGGCTGCAAAGGTTAATGCTGCAGCTATCCTTGGAGTGTTGTGCAAGGAGGCAGATCTCCGTGTCAAAGTGCTCCTAGGCGGTTGCATACCTCCACTACTAGCCCTGCTCAAGTCAGCTTCTCCAGATGCCCAAGTTGTGGCAGCTAAAGCCCTGAATGCAGTTTCCCAGGGAGGTGCCAGGGACCATGTTGGCTCAAAGATCTTCTCCACTGAGGGTGTTGTACCCCATCTGTGGGAGCAGCTGCAGCCAAAGTATAAGCTGCAGAAGGCTGTGGGTGGTCTTCTGACAGGGGCACTTCGCAACCTCTGCACAAGCACTGAAGGCTTCTGGCCTGTCACCCTGGAGGCTGGTGCTGTGGGTATCTTAGTGGGGCTGTTAGTGAATGGGAGTCCTGAAGCACAAGCAAATGCAGCATCTCTGCTGGCAAGTTTGATGAAATCAGTAGACAATACCAGTGAACTCATACTGGGTGCGAAAGCTATGGGCCCACTTCTGCAACTTTTGACACATAAAGATGTTTCTGTGCGTGCAGAAGCTGCAGGAGCACTATGCGCCCTCACATCTGACCTTGAGGATGCTCGGGAATCCATGAGAGCTGCAGGGGCAACAGTGAAGTTGATCAGTGCAACTGTTGCACCATCCAAGGAGTTCATGCAAGGGGAGCATGCCCAGGCCTTGCAGGAGAATGCCATGGGTGCACTCGCAAACATTTCAGGTGGCATGCCTGCTGTTGTGGTTAGCCTTGCAGGAAGTCTCAATTCGAAGCGATCTGAATCAGAAATTGCAGATACGACTGGAGCATTGGCTTATGCGCTGATGGTTTTAGATGCGACACATGAGTCTGTGGAGTCTGTTGACCCAGTCAAGATTGAGAAGGTTCTGGTGAAGCAGCTTGAACCTCACACATCACAATTGATTGAGGAGCGTTCTGTGGAAGCCCTGGCAAGCTTGTATGGCAATGCTTGTGTTGCCAAAGGTCTGGAGCATGCAGAAGGGAAAAAAATGTTAGTTGGGCTGGTTACTATGGCAAACATTGAGCCCCAAGAGGAACTGATGGGATCACTGAGGGATTTGTGTAGTGGCAAGTCAGATTTGTGGAAGGCACTGCGAGGGCGAGAGGGAGTCCAACTCTTGATCTCGTTACTGGGTCTTTCCTCTGAGCAACAGCAAGAATATGTGGCTGCATTGCTGTCAATTTTGTCCCAAGAAATAGATGAGAGCAAGTGGGCTATTACAGCAGCAGGGGGAATTCCTCCACTAGTTCAGCTTCTTGAAACTGGATCTGCCAAAGCAAAAGAGGATTCGGCAATCATCCTTGGAAATCTTTGCAGCCATAGTGAGGATATCCGCGCATGTGTTGAGACAGCTGAGGCTGTACCTGCTCTTCTCTGGCTGCTGAAGAATGCTGGTTCAAAGGGTCAGGAAATCGCAGCAAGAGCACTTACCCAGCTGGTACGCGAGTCAGATGCAAGCACAATCAGCCAGTTGACTGCACTTCTAACTGGTGACTTGCCAGAGTCAAAGGTCCATGTGCTGCATGTTGTGGGCTGTCTGCTCACAGTTGCCTCACAGGAGGATACATTCCGGGAGGGCTCAGCTGCCCATGAAGCACTTGAAACTGTGGTGCAGCTCCTCAAGTCAAAGAATGCTGAGAGTCAGGAGCATGCTGCTTCAGTCCTTGCAGGAATCTTTGCTTCAAGACAGGATCTGTGCGAGAGCCCAGCTATTGTTGATGGGATTTTCCCTTTAATAGAACTGCTGAGTGTAGGGAATGAGCAAATTGCCATGCAGGCAGCACGGGCACTAGCAGCACTGTTTTGCTGCATTGAGAAAAACAGAAAAATTGCAGAGGCAGGTAAGCATGCAATCTTGCCTCTCATCAGTTTAGCCAAGTCATCAAGCATAGCAGTGGCTGAATTCGCAATGACAGCTTTGGCAAACCTTCTCCTGGATTCGGAGGTGGCAGAAGAGGCACCTGCAGAGGAAATTATACTCCCACTCACCAGGGTGTTGCGGGAGGGAACTCTCCTGGGTAAGGAACATGCAGCTGGGGCTCTTGTCCGGCTACTCCATTCTCGACCTGTTGATGATGTGGTTGCTGAAAATGTTCATCAGTGTGGAACTGTCCTGGCGTTGGTGTCTCTGCTTGCTAATACTGATTTGGAACATAGCACCAACTCAGAATCCCTGGAGGCACTTGCATCACTGGCACGGGCTAAACAAGGTGGAACACTTAGCCGGCCTCCGTGGGCAGTCCTGGCAGAAGTCCCATTCAGCATGGGACCATTGGTGAATTGCCTTGCAGTAGGTGTGCCATTCTTGCAGGAGAAGGCAATAGAGGTCCTCTCAAGGTTATGTCGAGACCAGCCTGTGGTTCTGGGTGATCTGATTGCTAGCACTTCAAAGTGCATTGCAGCACTTGCAGATCGAATTGTCCACTCTCCTAGCCTGGAAGTGAAAGTTGGAGGCACTGCATTACTAATTTGTGCTGCAAAAGAACACCGACAAGTCTCTATGGAGGCTCTGTATGAAGCAGGATCTACCTCGGATCTCATCCGATCCCTGGTTGATATGTTGGGATTCAAACCTGTTGAAGACGCTGACCTGGGAAATAGTGAAGATGGGGAAGTTGGTTCTTTCACAAGAAAGGAGAATCCCCTGGAAGGAGATGATGTTGATGGGTTCTCAGAGCATGACCCTGCAGCCATTTTGGGATGCACTGTTGCTTTGTGGTTGTTGTGTGTTTTTTCATCCCATGACAGACAAAGCAAGCTGGCAGTTATGGAAGCTGGTGCAATTGAGGTTCTTACAGAGAAACTTGCAATCTTTGCACCCAATGCCCGTCAGGTGAGTTCAACCCCTGTGTCTTTTGCAGTCTCTAACATTTACTACCTTATCTGTTTTAGTTTTTCAGGAGAGAATGGTGAGATCAAATGGTGCAAGAAGTTTTCTGTTTCAATTTGGTTAGACTATTGGTAGAATTTTGGCATATTTTTGACAGTGAATGCAAAAATCCTATTGTGATGTCACACACTATTCTCCATTTGAATGGGCAATGCTGATTTAGAACATTGGTTTGTTTGGGGCAGGCTGAAGTTGAAGACAATGGAAGTACATGGGTGAGTGCATTGTTACTTGCTATCCTATTTCAAGAACGTGATGTGACACGTGCACCTGCAACAATGCGAGCTATACCATCACTTGCAACTCTGCTTAAGTCACAGGAGGCCATCGATCGCTATTTTGCAGCGCAAGCCCTGGCCAGTCTGGTGTGCAATGGTAGCCGTGGCACACTGCTGGCAGTGGCCAATTCTGGGGCTGCTGGTGGCCTCATTCCAATGCTTGGTAGTTTGGAGTCAGATATGAGCAACCTTGTGGCTTTGTCTGAGGAGTTTGCACTGCCACGCAATCCAGACCAGGTGGCTTTGGAGCGTTTGTTCCGTGTCGATGACATACGAGTTGGTGCCACTGCTCGCAAAGCCATTCCAGCTCTGGTGGATTTGCTGAAACCACTCCCTGATCGTCCTGGTGCCCCACCTCTGGCTCTTGGTCTCTTGACACAGGTGGCAGAGGGAAACAATGTCAACAAGCTGGCCATGGCTGAAGCTGGGGCACTGGATGGATTAACAAAGTATCTGTCCATCGGGCCTCAAGATGCAATTGAAGAAGCCACAGCGGATCTGTTGGGGATTCTGTTTAGCAGTGCAGAGTTGCGACGTCACGAATCTGCAGTAGGTGCTGTAGAGCAGCTGGTGGCTGTACTGCGTTTTGGCACCCGGGGTTCTCGTCTCAGTGCAGCTAGGGCTCTTCAGGGGCTGTTTGCTGCTGAGCATATCAAGGTGGGGTATGCTGCTGGACAAGCAGTCTCTCCATTGGTGGAGATGCTGAGTTCTGGGGTGGAGAAAGAGCAGCGGGCTGCAATTGGTGCCCTTGTAAAGCTTTCAGTGGACAATCCTCCCAAGGTGTTGGCCATTGCAGAATCAGAAGCAAATGCACTGGAAGGGCTTTGCCGGGTCCTGTTGTCAGACTGCTCTCTGGAACTGAAAGAGGACACAGCAGAGCTGTGTCAAATCCTATTCAGCAATCCAAGAGTGCGTTCCAACCCAGCTGCAACCTGCTGCATTCCACCCCTTGTTGCCTTGCTAGATTCAGAATCAAGCTCAGCACAGTATGCAGGTGCTTGTGCCCTGGATAATTTATTGGAGGATGAGCAGCAAGCTGAGGCTGTTGCTGCCAATGGAGCAGTGGTGCCCCTGGTAAACTTGGTTGTGGGTTCAAACTTTGTGCTGCATGAGGCAGCAGTGAGTTGCCTTATCAAGTTGGCTAAGGATCGTCCACTGTGCAAGTTGGACATGGTGAAAGCTGGGGTGATTGATAATATCTTGGAGACTCTGCCAGTTGCCCCGGATTCACTTTCTGCACTCACTGCAGAGTTGCTGCGCATTTTGACAAACAACAGCAGCATTGCTAAAGGAGCAGCAGCAGCTAAGGTGGTTGAGCCACTTTTTGCTACTCTCACACATCCAGAACTGAGCAGCTCCGGCCAGCACAGTGCAATGCAAGTGCTGGTTAACATTCTTGAGAAGCCTCAACGACTCGCTAGTTTGGACCTAACACCTAATCAAGCAATTGAACCTCTTGTCTTACTACTTGACTCTCCAGCGCAGCCTGTCCAACAGTTAGCAGCAGAGCTTCTCTCCCATCTTTTGGCACAAGAGCATTTTCAGCGAGATGTCTTTGCTCAACAAGCAGTAGTTCCCCTTGTGAGGCTAGTTGGAGTAGGTGTCCCAAGCTTACAAAAGGAGGCTATCAGGGCGTTGGAGAGTGCATCCAACAGTTGGCCAAATGCAATAGTTGATGCTGGGGGCATAGAGGAACTTTCTGCACTCATCCTGCAAGTGGATCCACCACCGCATGCTTTATGGGAAGCTGCTGCGCTGGTCCTTTCCAATGTGCTGCGCTTTAGTTCGCAGTATTTTCTCCACGTGCCAGTTGCCGTGTTGGTGAGGTTGCTGCGTTCAAGTAACGAGGCCACAGTGGTGGTGGCTCTTACTGCACTGCTTGTGCTGGAGAGGGACGATGCATCCAGTGCCGAGGGCATGGCAGAAGCAGGTGCTGTAGAGGCACTTCTGGAGCTGTTGAGGTGTCATCAATGTGAGGAAGCTGCTGCTCGTCTTCTGGAGGCATTGTTTAACAATGTGAAGGTACGAGATACAAGGGTGGCCAAGCTTGCCATTGCACCTTTGGCACAGTACTTGCTTGACCCACAGACATGTGTACAGCCAGCAAGGCTGTTGGCAGCACTGGCGCTAGGGGATCTTTTCCAACTGGAAGGCTTGTCTCGCAGCAACGATGCAGTTTCAGCATGTCGTGCTTTGGTAAGCTTGCTGGAGGATCAGCCGACTGAAGAGATGAAAATGGTAGCTGTGTGTGCATTGCACAACCTGGTTATGAATAGCCGTGCAAACAAGCGAGCAGTTGCAGAGGCAGGGGGCATTCAAGTGGTACAAGAATTGCTGAGTTCAAGTAATTCAGAGACTGCAGGGCATGCAGCCACGTTATTGAAGCTTGTATTTTCAACCCATACTATTCAGGAGTATGCATCCAGTGACATCATCCGGGCTTTGGCAGGTAATGACTCATTTTGAGGCCAATGAGAGCCCTATTTTTAAGTTTGCAACAGTCTTGAATATGTTCTTCCTTCACATTCAACTAAAATGACTGGTGGGGTGCACAGCTGTGTTGGAGAAGGATTTGTGGGCAACAGCTTCAGTGAACGAGGATGTGGTCAAGGCTATTACTATAATGCTTGGTAACTTTGGTCGATTGCGTGGGACTGATGAAGCCACACAAAGCATTCCTCAGCTGGTGGGTGCATTGAAGGCTGGTAATGAACTGGCACAAGAAGCCGCGCTGGATGCACTTTATCTTCTGCAGGAAGCATGGTCCTCCAGTCCTGCTGAAGTTGGCAAAGCACAAGCCATGGCCACAGCAGAGGCAATTCCTGTGCTGCAGCTGTTGATGAGGGAGGGACCTCAGCGCTTCCAGGAGAAGGCTGATTGTTTGTTACAATGTTTGCCAGGCAGCCTGGTGGTCACTGTCAAGCAGGGACACAATCTCAAACTGTCCATGGGCAGTACAAACGCTTTTTGTAAAATCACACTTGGCAATGGTCCTCCTCGGCAGACCAAGGCATGTATCTCTGAGTTATTATTCACCGTTTTATTTAATTTTCTTGGGGAATACAGTAAGCTTGCAGATTATGTTTTTCCTGAATATTTAGTAACATAGGAGGCTTGAACATTGAGACTATTGGCATGTCCAAGAGAGCCACTCTGATGATGGAGAAGGGTTGCAGGTTGTGAATCACAGTACATCACCCGAGTGGCAGCAGGGATTTGCTTGGGCATTTGATACCCCACCGAAGGGTCAAAAGCTTCACATTTCTTGCAAGAGCAAAAGTGCCTTTGGCAAGGTCAGTGATGTCCTGCAGTACAATAAACCTCTGAATTATCTGTGAATGCCACTTGTGTTACAGCAAAGGAGTGGTCATTGAGCAGAACACATGATTTTTGCTCATGCAATTTTGAATGTTTTTGGCAGGGTTCACTAGGGAAAGTGACCATTCAAATTGACCGGGTCGTGATGGAAGGGACTGTAAGTGGACAGTACACCCTGCAGCCTGATACCAACAGAGATGGCTCAGCCCGGAGTTTGGAGGTTGAATTCCAGTGGTCAAACCGGTAAGAATTTGGTTCCTGTCACACAGTGGAATGGATTAGATAAGCATTAATCATCAACTAGACTGGTGTGTGAGCAAGTGAGAGAGGCACCTTGTCCTTTTGTACTTTAAACCTTTTTTGAGTCAACTAGAGCAGTCTTAAAAGCATATGCCAACAACCACCCCTCTGAATCGAGGGCATCTCTGATAGGTTTCTAAAGAAACTGTTTTAGTACAAGATACCCACCCACCAGCTGTCTCTCTCATTACAGGCAAGTCCACTAGTAGCATTTTGATCCAACTTCAACTCAGAGTGCTACAAAAGTTGTGGGTTACTGTCTGCATGGCATAGATGTGTACCTTTTTCTTTTCTTTTTTCTTCTGCTGTCCATCTTTGCAGTCTAAGTAGTATAATTCACGTGGGGATTTGTTTCTACATAATTCTTTTTCCTACAGCTGTTGATTCTGTCTGTTCTCCAGATCTCATAGCAGGTCTGGTTCATTTTTAAATAATGGAAGCCTCTTGGCATTTATTTTTTGAGGTTCTGCACCTCAGGCACAGCAGAAATCCTGAGTCATCCTCTCTTTCACACCACCCACCTACTTGTTCCTCTTCCTACCTCCTCTTCCTCTCATATGTTTGTATGAGACAGATTGTAAGTGACAAGTCTCATAAAGGTGTTGGCCAGCGCACTAGAGAGAGAGAGAGAG
>Ga0116230_10007554_pt1 | contig 10732 bp, 7 predicted proteins | sample S1TSphfallax_3_FD_88678 | JGI IMG/M metagenome (GOLD analysis project Ga0116230, IMG submission 88678) | Host-associated microbial communities from peat moss isolated from Minnesota, USA - S1T2_Fd - Sphagnum fallax MG | ecosystem: Host-associated > Plants > Peat moss > Unclassified | place: USA...
ACATGCGCGGCTCCGGCTTAAACGTGACTACGGCCAAAAGCGGTGGTCAGGACGGAGATGGACTGCTGCCGCTTGTGCCTAATTACCAGGCGGCCGTGATCATCAACTGGAATTTTCTCGACATTTTTATTTTGAAGGCCGAAAAGAAAGTCCAGAATGAACGTATAGAAGAACAGCGGCAGGACATGTCTCTTGTATTGCAAAATTTAAAAACTCAGGCAATGCAGGCGCGCTCGCGTGTTAAGGCTGCGGTGGCACTGGCCGAAAATATGCCGATCCAGGTTAAAGCTGCTGCTATGGCCGCCAGTCAGGCCGAAGCCAGATATAAAACCGGTTTGGGTTCTGTTGCACAGGTGGCCGAAGCTAATCAAGTTCTGGCACAATCCCGCGCTCAGGAAGCTATTGCTCGAGTAGGTGTCTGGAGAGCTCTTCTGGCTGTAGCTTCTGTTCATGGCGACATAAAACCATTTTTGGCCGAAGCTGACCGCGTACAGAGGGGCCTCTAAAGTATGTGGTTAATCCGCCTGGCTATGGGTAGGCCGATCACGATCATAGTGCTGGTTATGGCGACTGTTTTGCTCTCCGGCCTGGCGCTCGTGCGCATGAAAGTAGATATTTTTCCCACAATCAATCTGCCTCGTGTAACTGTCGTGCAGCCTTACGGCGGTATGGACCCGGCACAGATGGAAGGTTATATGGTGACTTTCTACGAGCAGCACTTTTTTTATATAAGTGGCGTTGAGCATGTACAGTCGCGCACCATCCAGGGTGCTTCCGTCATGGATATTTATTTCCAACCAGATGCCGACATGGCTGATGCCATGGCTCAGGTCGTCGCCCAGGTCTCGCGATCCAGAGCCTATATGCCGCCTGGCACTGTGACGCCGTTTATTATCCGATACGACGTGGGATCGGTGCCTGTAGGTTTTCTTGTTTTTTCGAGCGACACACGCAGTCTCGGCGAGGTGCAAGACCTGGTTTATTCGCGTGTAAGACCTATCGTGTCAACTACTCCAGGGGTATCAACTCCACCGCCTTTTGGTGGCAACCAGCGCTCGATCGTGATCACTGTTGACGCCGGTAAACTCAGTCAATATCATCTTTCAGGCGAAGATATTGTTCAAGCACTGGATAACGGCAACTTGATTATTCCTTCCGGTATTGTTCGCACAGGCGATTTGCAGCGTATATCCACAGTCAATTCGGTGGTGGGCAATATTCAAGATTTAGGGGGCATCCCCCTAAATAACGGTGTCGGGCCGGCTGTTTATTTGAAGGATGTGGCCAGTTTTAAAGACGACACTGACATTATGACCGGTTATGCCCTGGTCAACAGTCACCGGACCATCTTTATGGCCATATCCAAGCAGGCCAGCGCCTCGACGATGACTGTCGTGGATGGTATCAAAAAAAATATCCCCACAATGGAGTCACTTTTGCCTCCTGATGTGCACGTTGCTTTTGAATTTGACCAGTCCGTGTATGTTACCGAGGCCCTTCGTGGTCTTTTGTTCGAAGGTGGTCTGGGGGCCATTTTGACCGGTGGTGTCGTCCTTCTCTTTCTGGGCGATTTGAAGTCGGCTCTGATTGTAGTTCTAAATATTCCCTTTGCTCTCCTGGCTGCAGTCGTTGGATTGTGGATGACTGGACAGACCACAAACATTATGACTCTGAGCGGTCTTTCACTGGCAGTTGGCATCCTTGTGGACGAAGCTACGGTTACTATTGAAAATATCCATAGCCATTTGAACCGAGGCATTGAACTCAAAAGAGCCATATATGGCGCTTCACTGGAAGTAGTCATCCCCAGACTCCTGGCTATGCTATCGGTCGTATCTGTTTTTACGCCTTCCTTTTTTATGGTCGGTGCTACTCAGTCTCTTTTTGTGCCTTTGTCGCTGGCTGTTGGACTGGCTATGTTTGCCTCCTATCTGCTCTCCGGTACTTTTGTACCGGTGATGTCCGCCTGGTTGCTCAAAACTGATCATGGCGGCCACGACCGAGAGGAAAAAGGTCTTATGGTCGAAATACGCAAGCGATACCAGAGGCTTCTCATTACACTGATGCGCTTCCGCTGGATAGTGATAATTATTTTTATAGTCGTAGCATCCAGTAGCATCTTTTTATATCCCACTCTGGGCAGCGAAATATTTCCTGCTGGCAATCCAAAAGGCTTTCAGCTGAGAATGAAAATGCCAGTTGGCACTCGTTTTGAAAAAACGGAAGAAGTTGCCGTTAAAGTGCTTGATATTATCGGCGATGAAGCAGGGCGAGATAACGTCGAAGTCACTATCGGCTATGTCGGCACTCAGCCGCCCAGTTATGCCAACACGGTGCTTTATATGTGGACCAGTGGGCCTCAAGAAGGAGTGCTTTTGGTTGAGTATAAGGACAAGGCCGGTATTAACATTCGCTCGATGGAGGAAAAACTGCGGGCTAGATTTAAAAAAGAATTGCCTGATCTCAGCATCACTTTTGAAGCCGGCGACATAGTCAATAAAGTTATGAATTTTGGAGCCGCTACTCCGATCCAGGTCGATATCAGTGGGCCAAACTTTGATCGGGATCAGACTTATGCCAGGAAAATTTTGGATACTCTCTCAAAGCTTGATTGTCTGCGTGATGTAAGCCTTGTGCAGCCGATTGATTATCCAACTATCGACGTCAATATCGACCGCGTAAGGGCCGGGCAATTAAACGTAACTGCGCGTGACATTGGTAAAGCACTTGTATCGTCCACTTATTCCAGCCGGTTTGTTACGCCGATCTACTGGCGTGATCCCAAGTCCGGTCTGGGCTATCAGGTACAGATTCAAGTGCCGCAGGAAGAAGAACATTCACTAGATACTGTTGGTCAAATACCTGTCAAAACGGGTAAATATTCGGGACCTTTTGTGCGCGATGTGGCTAACTTAAGTTACGGCACCATGCCTGGTGAATTAGACCACTACAATATGCAGCGCATGCTCAGCATTTCTGCTAATTTGGCTTCCGACGATCTTGGTGGCGCCGCTCGCCAGGTGCAGGCCGCCATTGATAAATTGGGCAAGGCGCCAAGAGGAGTGAAGGCTACTTTGCGCGGGCAGGTGCCGACTATGAAAGAAACATTTTTTGCCCTCTCGCTCGGTGTTCTTTTTGCAGTAGTAGCTATTTTCCTATTGCTGGTAGGCTTTTTCCAGGCAGTCAGGCTATCGCTCATTATTGTTTCGGTAATACCGGCTATTTTATCCGGTGCCATTATGGCTCTATTTATTTCTCACACTACTGTCAATGTACAATCTTTTATGGGCGCTATTATGGCTACAGGTGTAGGTGTGGCCAATTCAATTTTGGTTGTAGTATTTGCCGAGGAAAGACGTATGTTGGGACTTTCGGCAAAAACCGCCGCCATCACCGGTGCTGCCGCCAGGCTCCGTCCGGTGCTGATGACCAGTATCGCTATGATAGCGGGGATGATTCCGATGGCGCTTGGAATGAGCGAGGGTGGAGACCGCACTGCGCCACTCGGCCGAGCTGTAATTGGTGGATTGCTTGTATCAACCGCGGCCGTTTTGCTTGTATTGCCTCAAATCTATGCCATCGTCCAGAGTCGTACATCACGCAAAGGTGCTTCGGTATTGCCGGATGACTTAACAGATGAAGTTTATGTTTAGGAAGGAGTCAGTGAGCGGTGGAAGCTATTGAAGTGATAAACGACTACCAAGGCCGAAAATCCATGCTCCTGGCTGTGCTTGTATGCCTTTTAGCGTCTTGTTCTCTCGTTTCGTGTTCTCAATCGGAAAAATCAACTCAAGAAAAAGAAAAAAAAGAAGAGACAGAATTTGCACCGCATACCCAGCTGGTGCTGCCGGTAGTGCCGGTCAAACTTCTCGATCTCAAACGCAATCTTGATCTGCCCGGCGAGCTGGAGGCCTATCAAAACGTGCCTGTTCATGCCAAGGTAGAAGGCTATATCTCATGGATTGGTGTTGACAGAGGTTCTATTGTCAAACGCGGACAAAAGATGATCAGTATTGCCTGCCCAGAATTAAATGAAAAAGAACAGGAAGCAAGAGCTAAAGTAAGTGCTGCTGAATCTGCTCTGAGGCAGAGTGAGGAAGATTATCAGAGTCAAAAAAGTAAATTACTAGAATCGACTGCCCGCCTTGACTCAGATCAGCTGACGATGTCCAGATTGCAAGAAGCATCTAAAACCCCCGGCGCTATAGCCCAAAATGATGTCGATACCCAGATTAAGACAACCGAGGCCGATCGTGCGCGGATCGCCTCCCTCGAATCTCAAATCAAGGCCGCTTCAGCTCTCGTGAAATCACAAAAAGATAACGTTGCTGCCGCCAAAAATGTTTTGAAATCGCTTATAGCTATGCGCGATTATCTTACAATCCCCGCACCATTTGACGGCGTGGTCACGGAGCGCAATGTTCATACGGGAAGTATCGTTGCTGTAGATTCGGCCCGTGTCTCTCTGCCCCTTGTGCGAGTGCAGCAAAAAGATGTTTTGCGCCTTGTTGTGGCTGTGCCGGAAGATTGTGTCGCCGGTCTCAAAAATGGTGCCAAGATAGAATTTAGTGTGCCGGCTTTTCTGGGAAAAACTTTTTTTGGTACTGTGGCCAGACTTGGTTATGCCCTCGACCCTGCCACGCGCACTATGCCAGTTGTGCTCACTGTCGATAACCGCAACGGCGAGCTCCAACCGGGGATGTTTGCCACTGTTCACTGGATAACAGACAGGCCATACAAGACCATGTTTGTCCCCAGTCCCGCCGCTGTTACTACGCTGAAGGGCACTTTTGTCATCCGTATCGAGGACGGCAAGATTCGCAAAGTGCTTGTCACTAAGGGGCAAACAATGGATAACCTTGTTGAAATAGTGGGTAAGATTAAGCCAGGCGATCTGGTAATGTTGAAGGGCACCGACGAGTACAAAGACGGCACTGCGGCAACGGCAAAAGTAGCTGATACAAAAGACATGGAAAAAGCTTTCAAAAAATCCGAAGGTGGGGGCGAATAGCAATGAATAAAATTTGCACTTTGTCACTTCTATCATGCTTGGCTCAATGTTTAATTGCTGTCGTCTCAACCGCGCCTGCCCAGTCGCAATCGACCGTTGGTGATGCCACCAGATTTTTATTTCAACAGGGTAAGGCTGCTGACTATGGCATCCAGGGTGGCAATATCGGCGGCGCCCAATTTGGGCAAGACCTTTTTACTCGACATGAAAAAGAAGGCAACAGTCTTGGTATAGGAAGTTCTTCTCTGCAGACAACAAATGCCACGAGCGAAAGTGGAGTCGCTTCGATTGCCCCATTTTCTGTCACGCAGACTCAAAAAGAGTCTCCAAGACCAGGTGTCAATCTGGGTTCTGCTATTCAAGGCTATAGCACGACGAGCCCTGCTCTTTCAGGTTTTACCGTAACTCCCGATACAGGCATGTATTCGAGCAGCGGCTTGACCTCCAGCTTTGCTGAGTCCAATTATGGCTCAGGAGCTCCTACAAGCCTCTATCAAGATCTCAATGCCGTACCGTCATTTAGCCGCACCGGACCTCGTATTTCACTGCCTTCGGCCAGTGTAGATTCTGGTTCTGATTCTGTACTCAAAAAAGGCGAGTTTCAATACTAAGTATGCGTAAAATTTTATTTGGATATCCTGGTCTCCAATAGTGTAGAAACCGCCTCCTTAGTTTGCGTCGAAGCTGTATATGCCTAATTGAAATTTCTTATGGCGACTCAAATACTTTTACTGGTTGGAGTTAACCGATGCTGATTTTGAGCGACCCAAAGTGATAGGGTTAGTTGCTGATTTCAGGTATTGCTAAATGGGCTTGATCCGGTTTGCCATGAGTCGTCCGGTTACCGTTATGGTAGCTGTGCTTTCTATCGTCATGATGGCGATTTTGGCTATCACACGTATGAAAGTGGATATTTTTCCCACTCTCAATCTGCCTCGTGTTACTGTCATTCAGCCTTATGGTGGCATGGACCCTGGTCAAATCGAGGGCTATTGTGTCTCGTTTTACGAGCAGCATTTTTTCTACATCAGTGGCGTAGACCATGTCAGCTCTAAGTCTATACAAAGTGCCGCCGAAATGGATATTTATTTCCAGCCCGACACTGACATGGCTGACGCTATGGCGCAGGTTGTAGCGCAAGTTGAGCGCAGCCGAGCATATATGCCACCGGGTACGGTGACACCATTTATTATCAGATTTGACGTCGGAAGCGTACCTGTCGGTTTTCTTGTATTTGACTGCAAAACTAAGAGTCTGGGCGAAATACAGGATCTTGTGTACGCCAGGGTCAGACCGATTGTAGCAACCATACCCGGTGTATCCACACCGCCTCCTTTTGGCGGCAATCAGAGATCAATCGTCCTCACTGTGGACGCCCGTAAACTGATGCAATACCACCTCTCTGGTGATGATGTAGTTACAGCCCTAAATGAAAACAATACGATTATGCCCTCCGGTATTGTCAGGACTGGGGATTTGCAAAGGATGTCCTCTATAAACTCCGTTGTCGGCAACATCCAAAATATCGGCACTATCCCGATAAGCCGGGGCGAGGGTGCCGCTGTCTACATCCGAGATGTAGCGCGTATAGAAGACAGCACTGATATAAATACCGGCTACGCTCTTGTGAATGGTAAACGCACCATTTATATGGCAATTTCTAAGCAAGCCAGTTCGTCTACTGTAGCTGTCGTGGATGGAGTCAAAGCAAATGTAGCCTACATGCAATCTCAATTGCCTGAAGACATCAAAGTGGCATTTGTCTTTGACCAGTCTGTTTATGTGACGCAGGCCCTGCAGGGATTGCTGGTGGAAGGTGGCCTGGGGGCGATACTTACAGGAGCCGTCGTTTTGCTCTTTTTGCAAGACCTGCGCTCGTCTCTAATAGTCGTACTGAACATTCCATTTGCTCTTCTGGCAGCTGTTTTTGGCTTGTGGATCGGCGGGCAGACAATCAATATTATGACTCTTTCAGGACTGTCTCTGGCGGTAGGCATACTTGTAGACGAAGCCACAGTAACCATTGAAAACATTCACAGCCACCTGGCTACCGGGGTGCCGCTCACTGATGCTATCTGGGACGCTTCACTGGAAGTTGTCATTCCCAGGCTTCTGGCTATGCTCTCTGTAGTCTCAGTTTTTATGCCCTCATTTTTGATGGTGGGAGTAACACAGTCGCTTTTTGTGCCTTTATCAATGGCCGTCGGTCTGGCTATGTTTTCTTCTTATATTCTCTCTGGTACTTTTGTGCCGGCTATCGCTTCCTGGATTTTAAAGCCGCATAAGGCCGGTGAGCATTACGAGAACAAAGGCTTGATGGCTAAAGTGAGGCGCAAATATCGCAGGATTTTGACTCGATTTTTGTTTATCAAGCCGGTTGTTTTTATCTGTTTTGCTCTTCTGGCTTTTCCTCATGTTGGTGGCTTTTTTCCAGTCTATTCGTCTTTCTCTTATCATCATTTCGGTTGTTCCCACCATTCTGGCCGGCTCCCTTCTTGCTCTGTTAATCAGCCATACGACTCTAAATGTGCAGTCATTCATGGGTTCTATTATGGCTGTCGGTGTAGGTGTTGCTAACTCGATATTAGTTGTTGTATTTGCAGAAGAGCGCCGCATGACAGGCTTATCGGCAAAAACCGCCGCCTCTACTGGTGCTGGAGCCAGACTGCGTCCTGTTTTAATGACCAGTATCGCTATGATATCGGGAATGGTGCCGATGGCTCTTGGTATGAGCGAAGGTGGTGACCGTACCGCCCCATTGGGGAGGGCTGTTATTTTGTAAAGGTGCGATTTTGTTCGCTTTATCTTTTTCTCTATTTTCTTGTGCGCAAAAAAAAGAGGCTCACGGCGCTGCCACCGACAACGGTGCTGCGACCGCCAGCAAGTCATCTTCCGTCGGTAAAATCGACACCAGCTCAGACCTTAAAACAGAGCCTGTGGTCAAGGTTGTTAAAGTTAAAGAAGGCTTTCTCGATCAAGTTCTGACTCTTCCTGGTGAGCTGCGTGCATATCAGGATGTGCCCATACATGCCAAAGTTGAAGGCTATATCTCATGGATCGGTGTTGACCGCGGCTCTGTTCTAAAAAAGGGCGACAAAATGATCACAATATTTTGTCCTGAGCTGATAGAAAAGGGAAAAGAAGCAGCGGCCAAAGTCAGTTCGGCCAGAGCCGGATATCGAAGCAGTCAAGCTGCCCTGGACATGGAAATGGGCAAACAAATAGAATTTCAGGCTAAGCTAAATTCAGACAATCTCACCTATCAACGTCTGGTTGAAGCGTCAAAAACGCCCGGTGCAATTGCCCAAAATGAAGTCGATGTTGCCTATCAGGCGGTCGAAGCAGACAAGGCCAGGGTGGGAGCGCAGCAGGCTTCTGTTGCGGCGGCTAGATCAGTTGTTTCGGCTAATAATGACAATATATCGGCGGCCGAAAATGTACTTAAGTCTCTGCAGGCAATGGAGACATATCTGCACATAGACGCTCCCTTTGATGGTGTCATAACCGAGCGAAATGTGCACGTCGGCAGTATTGTGTCGGTTGATGCTACAAGGAAAGGCGTGCCGCTTGTGCGTATACAAGAAAAATCACTTTTGCGACTAGTTGTGCCGGTACCGGAGGATGCTACAGGTGGTATCGAAAGTGGCAAAACGATACCATTTACGGTGCCTGCTTATGTGGGCAGAACTTTTAAGGGGACAGTCGCTCGTCTAGGTTTTGCCCTTGATAGCGCCACACGCACTATGCCAGTCGAGCTCAATGCCTGGAATCCTACAGGTGAGCTGGAGCCTGGAATGTTTGCCACAGTGCAATGGCCAGTACGTCGTAATTACAAAACTCTTTTTGTGCCTTCCGCTTCCGTCGGTACTGATTTAAAAAGCACATATGTGATAAAGATCGAAAACGGCAGAGTGCAAAGAGTCCTGGCTCAGCGAGCTCAATCAATGGGAGTCCTGGTTGAAGTTATTGCCACCGATCTTAAAGTGGGAGATCAAGTGGCTCTTCGGGCTAGTGACGAGATGTCTTCAGGCACACTTGTCAAAACAAAATTTGCTGATGACAATGAAATCAAAGCCTCTAAAAAAACGACCCAGGCCGGTGGGGAGTAGATATTGCACGAAAGTTGCAGATGTTCGTCTCCTCTACTTGAGGGAGAGGGTCAATCCAGTTTTTGAAAGAAGTGTTTTACGGCACTTTTGAACCGACTGAACCCCGTTCTGTTTGTGTGTTTTCTGCTTTGGCGATGTTTTTGTTCGGGTAATTTTTTTGGCTGAGAAGCTTGAACTGGCGACATGCCCGGTTGCTGATTTTCGCGTGAATCGGGTCGGTCGGGAGGCAAACTTTTTGTCGATTGGGCAGAACCGGGAGTGAGGATAACTGGCACTTCATCTGTCGGCAATTTTTTTAATTGCTCACTTAGCGGTGCTTTATTTGTGGTACTTTCATTGACCGCTTGTTCTGGTGTCAGGCTTGGCCAGCCGACGATGGCAATGCCCGCTGTCACTGCTAAAATTGCAATTGCTAGAGCGATGACTAATTGTTTTTTGAGCTTGATCGGAACTTTCTGGTTTGCTCCGCCTTTCGACAATGTAACTATAGGTAATGTTTTTTGTTCACCGACAGTGCTGTCCGCGCTTTTTGGAGGAAGTGATGCAGCGGCGTTAAATGCTTCAAATTTTTCCAGCTGCAAAGTTAGCTCATCCATTGATTGGTATCGGTCATCAGGATCTTTGGCAAGAGTTTTTAAAACAATGGACTCAAGTTCCGCCGGCACATCCTCTCGGACTGACTGCAGGGAGTCCGGCAATTGAGTCATGTGTTTATACAGCAACTGCATGATGTCCGAATCTTCAAACAACGTTCTGCCGGTCAGAGTAAAATACATGACCGCACCAAGCGAATACATATCCGAACGCGCGTCAAGTTTTTGACCGCGACACTGCTCCGGACTCATGTAATTGCCGCTGCCGAAAACTTCTCCTGGCTGGGTCAAATTTTCGCTCTCGGAGTCAATCTGACTGAGCACTTTTGCTATGCCAAAATCTACAAGTTTGACAAAATCATCATCGTCGTCAACTTTCACCAGAACTATATTGCTTGGCTTTATGTCTCTGTGTATGACGCCTTTTTTGTGGGCGTGGGCGAGAGCTTTGCTGATCTGAATAAATATATGAACGGCTCTAGGTATCGCCAGTCTACCACCGGCGTCGATGTGCTCTTTGAGTGAGTGTTAGCGGTACCAGTGTTGTGCCGTCATCCGGGCATACCACATGGCCACCGGTAAATTCTTTGTGGCAACATATGCAGAATGTGACAATGGCCGTTTGGTCTGATTCTGCGTCCATCGAAACTGTAATTCCCAATCGCAAAGTTCAAATAATTCAATCGATTTGCACTTGCTGTAGCGGTCTGATAAATGTTTGTGCTGGCCCGGGAAAATGAAAAAGGTGCCTATTTTAGTAGCCAAACTAAAATATATCATGGGAACTGACTATCCCCAATCGAGCAGTGTAATGCATGCGGCAAACATCAGTTTGTTGTTTGCCGCCATCGGTGTTAATACCATTGCCCTGGCAGTTTTTTACTTCTTACAAATTCAAAGAGAAATTCGTGAGCAAAATTATAGAGCGCGCCGCTTCTTTGTTTTGCTGCTAGCTGCCTTAACTGGAATACTCGGCCTTACTATTCTCTGGTACTTGATGCAACCGACCATCGCCAAAT
>Ga0116230_10007555_pt1 | contig 10732 bp, 15 predicted proteins | sample S1TSphfallax_3_FD_88678 | JGI IMG/M metagenome (GOLD analysis project Ga0116230, IMG submission 88678) | Host-associated microbial communities from peat moss isolated from Minnesota, USA - S1T2_Fd - Sphagnum fallax MG | ecosystem: Host-associated > Plants > Peat moss > Unclassified | place...
ATAGTCATTTTGAACTTTCAGTCCAATTCAAATTATAGATACCAGTAATGGATCTTGAGATGCTATTGACAAGTCAGAGTTCTTGAATTCTGAAGACAATAATGCAGAGATCAAATGTTGCATCTCCCACAACCACAAATGATTATTGGCATAGTAAAGGTTTAGCCAGCAGGAATTCTTTAACCCCCGTTTTCTCTATTTCTAAGATGTTTTCCTAAGAATGTTCTGGTTATATTTAGGTGCAACAAAGGGCCTCCTGCAACCTAAGGATGGATCTTGAAGAACCCAGCTGTTCACCACTTAAATGGATACTGAGCGTCTCATAAAGTGAACTTTAAAAATTTCTGCACCATTACTTACTTTAAATAAGTCGACCTTAAAGTGTTGAAAAATGACTCAACAGCAAGGTGATAGAGATTTCAGATCTAAAAACATATCAGCAAACAAAAACAAGAGAAAACAGAACAAAGAATAAGGAGCAGTTGAATAACAGCAACAGATACTTGTGTTCAGCAACCTTTGACAGCAATATGTATGGCATTTACAAACCACCAGAATGTCCCCACTGACTTTAGACACACATCTTAAGCACCCTTCAACAGCCACATGTATGGTATTGTCCAACAACCACAACATCCCACTGACTATATCAGCTTCTGAGCAGCAGGTGGATATGTAACTATATCTCTCATAGGAATCGAGAAATATCCATTCTCACTATTAAGAAAAGGAAAAACAAGGCTAACACTTCTGCATTAAGACACATAAATTTCCAGAGAAGGATAGTCAAAGCTGAGAACAAATGACCATTAAACAAATACCAAACAAGGACAAAAAACAATAATAGACATGCTTGCAGTATGAACAACAGTGCCAGTCCCACCCTATTCAGGGACCATCAACGGTGTGGTGGATATACGACAAACATACTGAGAAAATTCTCCCAGTAATGGGAAAACATAGCCATTAAACTGCATAGCTCAACAAAACATAACAGAGAAGCAGAAGACCAAAGAAACCAGAAGGATAGTGGAATTTAAACAGAGAGAGAAAGAAGAAAAGAAATAAAAGAGAAGGAAAGGAAAGCCTCTAACAAAGGAAGCTGGAAAAAAACTGAACTTAAAGGGCATGAACTTCCGAGGACAGGACAGAAACCAAATTGCAGGCATGGTGCTGGTACAGCTACACCAGGTGAAAGTTGATGAAGATAAATCTTGCCTTACTCATCAGAAATAGAGTGAAGTTTGTTCAACTGTTTGAAACTTTAGTGACAAAAAGCTTGGGTGCCATGAAAGGCACCACTCCTGAACCACTTATCATGAAATCAAACCCTTTGAACATTGCATCAGGCAACCTTGTTCCTCTGATCATAGTTTGTGGTTTGATTCCTCCACAACTGAGGAACTCACCATCGTCGAAGCCCCCGGGCTACCATAGGATCTGATGGACATTCCACAGCCACATGCCCACGGCCCCCACAGTTGTTGCAAATAGTCACCTGTAATTGGCAGTTGAGATTAATCCCTGATTATGTCTAACAGGCCTGATTCCATCCCTCAAGCTACCTATGTCTTAGATCAGATGTAACCCTATTAAAAGCCAGCTTCAAAGGACCTGACAGGTGAAAGATACAGATATGATAATGTGAAGCCCACTAACAGAGCTACATACCTGAAGACAATCCTTGCTTTTGTGACCAGGTTGATGGCAGTTATGGCACACCATCTCAATGAAGCTTGGCACAACAGATCTTGGAGCAACAACAAGCTGAGGACAATCCCGAGCAATATGACCAGGTTGGCTGCACCCATTGCACACAGGGCTATTCACACAGTCCCGAGCTAAGTGTCCTGACTGTCTACAGTTGTTGCAAGCCTTCTCATTGGGACAGTCCACTGCAAGGTGTCCAGGTCGGTAGCAGTTGTTGCAGAGCCGCGCCTTCGGAATCCCTACTTCCTGGGCTGCACAACCCTTTGCAATGTGTCCAGGCTTTCCACAGTTGTTGCAAATTGGCTCACTGCGACACTCACTTGCAATGTGACCAGCCTTCTTGCAGTTGCGACACAGTGGCTCCATTGGGCAAGCAGCAGCAATATGACTGTCCCAGAAACACCAAAGACATAAGGAATGTGAACAGATAAACTCTCTGCCTCAATTTTACTTAAAAACTCTGCGTGGTTATGCTTCAATTGGAGGCCCTCTCCACTGAACCTGCACAAAGCTAACAGACTATAGCTGTGACCCTGTCTCTATATTTGACCCTTAATATGATGCAGCAGTTTCTTACCAACATCACATCTGCGAGGATGGAGACTGTTTGCCCTTAACAAAGTTAAAAGAAGCATTTTAAGGGGATTTTATGGGGAACACATGGCAACAGGTCCTCAAATACAAAATAGGAAACATGAGCTGCTAACTCACCCTGAAACACCACAATTGTTACAAACTGATGCATTGGGACAGTCACGGGCAAAATGGCCTGCACGTCTGCAGTTGTTGCACAGCTCAGCTGGAGCTCTGGAAATGATCACACATATCAGAGTTAGTTCCTGACCTAGCCATGAAGGAAATAGGATAATACCAACCGATTGACCTGTAGGAATAACTTACAAAGTCCTTCCTAAACTAACCAACACAACCGGTGACACAAGTGTCACAAATGCTTCAGGTACTGTAGCCTGCTGAATACTGTCCTCCATCTCTCCTCCAGGTATCTAGAGAAAAAAGGGACCATTAGGAAATCCTAACTGATACCATGAATGGTGACTCCCATGCGATACCGAAGGAAGTAAAAGCAAGGTAAGATGTGTACCCTGTCCAAAAAACTCCAACAAAAAATTTCCCCACAACCCCTTCCCCAACTCTTCATCGACATCCACAAGACACCTATCTCCAGTTCATCATCACACCTTACATATTTTCCCTTCCAACAACCATTTCTTCCCACCTTCCTCAAAACCCTACTTCCTTCTCCACCCCTTCAACAGCTCAAATATCATCCACCACCCCCCCCCACCCCATAAGCCCAACACGCTCAACATCATCACGCCACTACCCTCATCCCCACAAATCCCTCATTTCTGCCTTCTTTTTTTCCCTCTTTCCAGATTTTTCTTCTTGTGCTTCATATACTTCATCATCATCGTCATCTTTTCTTCTTCTTCTTCTTCATTATCTTCATCACCTGGTCGAAGCCGAACGGACCCCGAAACCCCCGTTCTCACGCCCATAGCTCTTGTATGGCAAACTCCGCCTCAATGCCCTCTTCCCCACAATCCCGCTCTGCATCCGCCGTCGCCCACCACTACCACCACCACCTCCTCCTCCTCCTGCTGTTGCTCCTCCCCCGCCATTTGTACCGCGCGCAGCTAGGTCGTCCAAGCTCATACCCAGCTTGGTCTGGGTATCCAGAGACGCCGACATCAAACCCTAACCCACTCCACCCACCTGTAATCCTCCACACTGCCTCTTCGGCAGATCCTGGTCTCCGCTACGTCCTGAGAGAAGCTCAAGCTCCGAAGCGACGGGTTTGGCCACCGCTGTTTACGGCTCGGCCGATGAAGAACGCCAAGCGATGAGAAGAACGAGTTACCAACAAAAATAGACAGAAACAACTGAATTTAAAAGAAATCTCAGAAAAGACTTACGGTTAGGGTTGAAGGAAAACTTAGGGTTAGGGTTAGGGCTGAAACGTTATCCGATGCCATACTGCATGTCAAATTAGGGTTGGAGGAGGACGCACCCATGTCCCTCTGAGCTCCCTCGTCTCATCTTTGGCCCTGTGTTTTGTATTGATATCAATAGCTGCTACAGTTGGAGGTCAATGGAGCATAGCAACTGCCCATAATGTGATCGTTGGCAATATCATGGTCTCGAGCAAATGTTTTGTTCTCTTCTTCCCACTCAGTAGCTCTGCAGTTTCGGTATGCTGTTTCTGGTGTTGTTGACGTGCAGGTGCCCTGGCAATTGAGGTTCAGCTCGGGAGTTGTTGTTGAGGTATGGGGGTGCTTGCAGCAGGGCCTAGCTTGCAAGAGCTGGTGTCGTTCACCCCGGGAGTAGAATTGGATGAGTCGGCTCCGCTGTCGGCCTCCGACCTCCACACGCTGCTGGACAGAATCGAATCTCGCTCCGAGGAGATCAAAGATCGTGTGCACAAAACGGTGACCAAGAATTACCGTCAGTTTTTGAGTATCATCTCCGGTGCCAATGGAACCGTGGCGGACGTCGAGGCCGTTGCTCGGGATCTGAAGTCTATTCTCGACGCACTTGGGGAGAGGAGAGAAGAAGGGGTGGGGGGACAACGGCAGGACGGCGGTGGGACCGAAGCTCGTCTTTCGTTTGATCTCGAGATTTGTCAATTGGCTGCAGATGCGGAGAAGTTGCGTCGCGATGGGGAAGAGAGAGAGCAGGCTATTGCTGTGGTGCAAGCCATTGCTGAGCTTCACGAGACCTTGCAGAGCACGGAGAGGGAGTTCCTTGACGGTCGCTTGATCGAGGCCTCAGGTGCCTTGTGCGAATTGCGGGAGTCTCTCGGTTTGCCTGCAGACTGGACAGGTGACAGGGATGATCAGAAAGCTAGGGAGCATCAAGAGAAGATCAACCCATATACGTTCTTACAAGACGCCTGGGTAATTTGCTATTCAAAGGTCAGTCAAGCTGCCCCACCCACAATGTGCATATTTCTGAAGTAAATTGAGCTTTGGTGGAAACCCTAAGCCAAAATTTGGAAGTAATTCTCTGGTGTCAGTGCTACTTACAAGATTGTGCAATTGTTGCAGTTAATATCATTCTTGGAGGATCTATTCTTGCAATCAGTGGTGCTGGATGAAAGTGCATGTGAGCTGCGTGTGACACCATGTCTGCCCTGTGGAGATTCTGATTCTGGGGTGGATATAGTTGAAGTGGAGCTGTGGACCATTCTTGCAGCAATGGATGTGCGTGCTCAGATCATTTGCCAGCTTAATTGCATCTGTCTCTTTGACTTAGCCTTTATCTATGATTACAACAGTGAATCTGAACTGCACGTGTTTTCACAGAATGTTGGGATGCTCAGCATGCGGCTTGCAAAACTAGGTGATATTCTGTTCAAGGGAGTTCTAGAGCCCATTCTTCATGATATGCAAATTGAGGTGGTGATTGGGGAGCTGCTGAGCAGCACGAGCCAGCAAAGGAAGGCTGTTCTCAGTTGGAGGTCTCATGAATATCAGGTGCCTGCATGTGCCCTTGCTGTAAGGTCTCTGACATTTTTTTCAGTTACTGTTTAGTCATCTTGAAAATTGGATTTCAAGCACTACTTACTGGCAGTTGCTATGTTTATGAACTGATCAATTTGGGGGTGGGAGGGATGTCTCTCTCAGTCAGACATTGCAGGACAAAAAGATGTGTATTCAAAACTCATCAAGGTTTTCAGCTTTTTTAGGACAAATCTGCTGGTTGAGAATGACCAATGGGTGCAATGCCTGGGGCATATCATATGGCCTAGACTGGCAGAGGCCATCATTACAAAACAGCTACGTAAGGTATTGTCAATGGATTTCAGGTTTTTGTCATTGTTCTGCTGTTGTTGTCCAAAAATCTACAGATATATTCTCTGGTGTTTTCTAGGAAGACATAATTTTTTGGAGATTGGTATTGCTGGTGTTCTTTGTGTTGCTGGCTTTAAGAGTCAATCTCTTTCTATTATTAAAAAAAATTGCAAGCATGCTCATTTTATCATGAAACATCATGAGATTCTGGTTGGACATCACTCAGATTCCAGCAAACCATCCTGTCATCTTTGAAATTTTCCAAAGGTGAAGTTATGCAGAAGTGAAGTGTTTAGACAATAACTTGCTTTTTGGTGCAACTTTGTGAGCCTAAGATAGCTGCATGAGGTCTGTATCAAACCTCATATTTTTTATGTCTTTTGCAGTCTGTTCCAAATGATATTGCAGAGCTTGCAGAATTTCAGAAGTTGGCCAATGTCACAGCAGAATTTGAGGCATGTTTGGGAAGCACAGGCTTGATTCCAGACTGGGATGAGACCAAAGGTGATAGGCTTAGCAAGTTCTCATCAGATGTGGAGGTCCACTTTGCCCTAAAAAAGAAGAAGCATGTGCTGGCAAAGGCACGTTATTTGCTTGTTCAGAATGACTACACAAAGTTTGAGGTATGATTCTTTCCTTAATGAACAAATTAAGTTCTGTCTCAATTGTTTCCAAGGTGATATCCTTCTAGGTACATCTGATATGATAATCATGTGGTGGCTGTCTTCCAGAGTAATAATGAGGAAATTGGCACAAAGGATTCAGATGAAAATGGTGATATGTCATTGTTGTGGGCAGAGAAATGTGCCATTACCTACCCAGCCAAACAGTTGCTGGAGTTGATGCACAAAACTCTGCAGGTACTGCAATAATGCCTGTGCTTTATGTAATGTTTGTAGTCTGATTTGATGTCAATTCAGATGCTTTGGTTGAGGAGAAGGTTGGAACATGCTCTTTTGCCAGTGGTTCCCTTTTTTGTATTTTGTATTGTTGAAATCCAGTCATTCTTCTTTGATGTCTGGGGATGATCAGGCATGTGATGCATCAGTCACCTTCAAAGGCTTTTTGTGCATTTTTCTTTGATCTCAGTGTTCCCTTCTTTGATATCATGGGGCATGTAGGATGCATGTATGTCAACTCCACAGATAGCAATGGAGCTCTATCACGCTGCTCGTGATGCCATTCTCCTCTATCGCTCCATTGTTCCTGTGATGGTGGGTTATGTTTCTGAAGGACACTTGCTTGTAAGTTGCATCACCTCTAAATTTGGTAACCAGAATGCCATTGTTCTCTCTTGATGACTCTTGTTCAACAAGATTTGCCTAGATTCATTCCTTGCAACTTTGATGATATAAGTTTTTGGTCTTTGAAGGTGGCAGGACAGCTAGATAGTGTACACCAGGTTACTGCACTCTGTCACAATGACTGCTTCCATATTGCTCACCAGCTACTCCTTCTGAAATTCCAGGTGACTACCCTCTTATTTGATCTTCCTTTGTTCTGTAATGGAACATTTGTTTTGGAAAGTGCCTCAGTTTGTGCCACTGGTTCTCCACTCAATGAAGAATGCTTTTGTTATAGTCTTTGCACACAGTAGTGATGGTTATGAGACTGTGTGGGTGGAGACAGTATTGTGGTGGACTTCCCTCCAATGTCCAGGAAGTCTTCACTTTTGTTGACTTGGTCCCACTGTTCCGTCGGCTGGGGTGTGATATTCTTGAGGGACATTTGCACTTGATCAAACTGAACCTTATGGAGGTGAGGTCTTACTCAGGGGTCCTTAGATATTGTCTCAACTGAGGTGAATTGTTAGACATGTCAGGGTTTTATTGTGGAACAGAATGAGTGAATGGTTATCCCTGTTCAGTTTTTTTATAACCCTTGACCATTAGGGTATGCCTGGTGATGACCACATGCTCTTGGCTTTCCTGTAACAATTCAGTGAGGGAACCCACTGATGCAAGGGTTAATTGAGAAAAGTGTGAATTGGTTTCTTCAGGGACCTTTTCCTCCAATTCTTTCACTGAAATTGCATTGTCTTGGGTCTTTGATTAGGATGTCTCAAGATTTTGTGAGCTCACAGACAAGGATTTACCCTGTAGCTTCTTAACCATCATCAGAGACCCTGGAAGAAGAGAAATGAGACTTTCACAACTGTAATCACTGGAAGCCTGGTTTCAGTACCCTACAGTACCCATTTGTACATGAGCACTTTGAAAAAGAATTTAAGTGATGACATGACTATATTATTGCAGGCTCTAAATCATGCAAATGGATTCCAGTTCACAGACCAGAAAAAGCACTTTGACACTGCCAACAGTGCACTACAGCAGGTATGTTTCCTTTTACTGTTTAGATTTGACAACAAATATGGAAGGTTGGTTCATTTCATACTTTCAGACCTGGTGTAGCTATGAAACATGTCTATACCCCCAAGGCTTCTGCGTGTACTTAAATGACTACAGTTTCACTTCTGTGGTTTTTCTGTAAGGAATATCATGTCAATGCTTGTCAAGGATTTTGAGAGGATATATCTCATCCTACAGTTGTTTACAGATGGACATGCAAGTTTGTGGACAGTGGCAGAGAAGCTTAGATGTGTGTCCAAGTGGCTTGTTTGTACCTTAGTTTGCTTGGTAGTCACCAGTGGTGTTTGGAGAATATGTTCAGGGTTCAGGAGATCTAAACCACTAACTCTATGTAGGCCTCTCTATGCATTAGGCTTAGATGCTTGCTTGTAGGTGAGCACACTTAAATGAAATGAAGCTTACCCTCACAAGCTTGTTGCAGCTTGAATGAGGATACTATTGACATTCTTAATTAACTATGTTTGCCAACAACATGACGAGTCTTCCCACTTCTGTAAATGCAACTGAAATTCATGATAAAGATGACCAAAATTTCAGGCAGATTATTATATGCTAATCTACACCCACTGTTAGAAGCTGAGAAGTCAGTGGGTTGTAGTTGCAGCTGGTCACTGGCATTCATGGTGAAGGTGATAGTCTGGTACTTTGTGAGTGACATTTATAAGTTTATGACTACAGTGAGTCTTATCGTTTTAGTTTTGGTTTTGCTGGAATGGACAGAATAGTTTCCTTCAAATTGTTATCTTGAGTTCTCTCTGCAATCTCATGGATATGAGTTTGCATTACTGATTGCTTGAATGTGTCTGGTCCTTGCAGATGATGATTGTGTTGACCAGAGTGTTGAAGATATGGCAACCACTTCTAGCTGCCAGTCTATGTGAACTAGCAATGGGCAAGCTGGTTGAAGCTGTAGTTGGTCGACTTGTCAATGAAGTGCTGGCTTTTGAAGATATTTCAGTCGAAGAATGTGGAAAGGTATATCTTTCAAAATACTTTGATGACAGCATCTTAATAGCAGAAATCTCAGCCATATCCAGAGCTATTTTTACATGAAATTGTCTGTAGGTCCACTCTCAGCATTAAGAGGTCATTGATGTTGTCTTGTGTTTTCAAATAGGTGTTCTCTGATTTTTCTTGTGTCTGCTAGTAGTCACCACACTCATGGGAAGTGTTTGGTGCCTGAATTTGACAATTTTGTGTATATCTTGTTTTTGATGGATTGTGGATGGTTGAGCGCAGTTGCGCAAGTTGATGCTGTTGGCACTTGAGAGCTTGTCCCCACTTCTGGGGTCTGCCTCTGGAGAAGGCGATGGTCCAGATGTCACCCAATCAAGGGATGCTGCTGAAAAGTTGGTTCCTTCATGGCGCAAACTTGCTCGTCTTACAGGCATGTGAAGACTAAGAAGCTCTTCTCATTTGAGATTTCTGTTAAAAGTATCAGACCTCCTAAGTTAAGCTGCATGATTATATTTGTGTAGGTTTTCCAAGTATGGATCATGCTTAAATGTCAATATGTGTGACTGGAATGGGAGTTGAACCGATATTGAATTAAGTCTAGGTTTTTGGGGTTCTGCAGATTTGCTGGACATGTCACTCAGACCCATCACCCAATCTTGGGAGAGTGGAGACTTGACTTCGTGTGGTTTTTCTTCTGATGAGGTACTGTCACCTAGTCACCCAACAGGCTAATTAGTTGAACTAGTAATTTGGTGGATGACACAGCTATTGCATCGCCCTTCTCTTCTATCTGAGATCTCTTGTGAACCAGAAGACATCACCAGAGTTCATAACTCAGGTTCAGATTTGGACCTGACATCATCAGAAAGAACAACCTACACAAATAGATTACATTTAGGAGATCATTATTCAGTATGGGGGTCACAGTTCTCCATGTCAAAGATGTGTACACTAGCTTGCCTTCAGTGGAAAGCCAGCTAAATTGATGTGTCTTTATGTCTGTAGGTGCAAAAGTTGATCAAGGCCATCTTCTCTGATACCCCTCTGAGAACTGAATGTCTAGCCCGGATCTCTTCTCATTAAGGAGACTTGGTGGGGTTTCACCAGTGACTACTACTGAAATTGCGTGCAGAGTGCACCCTTTCATTATCAGCCATGGGTTCTGGCTATGCCTTATGAAAGCCCCAACAATTGGGCAGTAGGCTTACTGTTTTGGGTGTGGCAGCCATCATTTTGTGCCAGCAGCAATTATTCACCCACAAAGGTTGGGGTTTAGGGTAAGTTTGTGAATCTGAATGTAGCAAAAGGTGATGACCAAGTTTTCTTAGTCCATTTCACCTTGATTTACAAACCTTTGTGTACAGGTCTATTTAACCACAACTTGCCAGCAGAAGCATCTTCTCTTGGCCCCATGATTTTATCTACTGGGTTACTGCAACCAGACTGTAGACACTTACAATCCAGGACCATACTTTCAGTTTAGTGTCAAGGGTTTTCTTGCTTTGACCTGGTCACATGTTGGTCTCTAATGGTGTGCAGTAAATAGATGCTTGAGCCATTGACTTGTGGATATACATTCCAACAAGTTGGCCTCTCTTTAGGAAATTACACTTTTGTTGTGTGTGCCAAAGATCTTGTCTCATGGGCAAACTCCTGTAAAGCTATCCTGGTGTCATATACTTTGATTTGCTGGAAATGTGATATTTGCAATAACCATTCTCAACCAGAGTATGCGGATATTGATATTTGTATGCTTCATGTTCATTCAAATATGTCTATTACTACCTAGTTCAGGATTATCAATGGCCAGTGTTAAAGTTGCATTCTGAAGTTTTGTTTCTTTCTCAGATGTTCAGCCTTCTTGTCAATCTGCAGAATACA
>Ga0116230_10007556_pt1 | contig 10730 bp, 3 predicted proteins | sample S1TSphfallax_3_FD_88678 | JGI IMG/M metagenome (GOLD analysis project Ga0116230, IMG submission 88678) | Host-associated microbial communities from peat moss isolated from Minnesota, USA - S1T2_Fd - Sphagnum fallax MG | ecosystem: Host-associated > Plants > Peat moss > Unclassified | place: USA...
ATATTGCCGACACGGGCAACAGCGTGGTGCGGCAGGTGGGGCTGACGGGCAACATCCAGACGGTGGCGGGGACGGGCGTGTCGGGCGGCACGGGCGATGCGGGACCGTCGACCTCGGCGGAGCTGACCGCGCCGGTGGACGCGGTGCCGGACGGCCGCGGCAACCTGTACATTGTGGACAAGACGCTGGAGACGGTGCGGCAGGTGAACGGGCAGGCCTCGGCGCTGGTGTTCCCGGAGGAGCCGGAGTCCACCAACAGTCCGGCGGAGAGCTTCCAGGTGACCAACCCAGGCGGGCAGCCGCTGACGCTGACCGGGCTAACGATCTCCTCGACCGTGTTTACGCAGAGCACGACGGGCACGGGCAACTGCACGTCGTCGACGGTGCTGGCCGCGGGGACGAGCTGCGTGATCTCGATCGTCGGCAACTCGAGCGCGCAGACCACCAATATGGGCACGGTGACGGTGACGGACAACTCGCTGGGCACCCCGGGCAAGACGCAGACCGCGTCGCTCTCGATGCAGACGGTGTATGTGCCCACGCAGACGATCACGTTCCCGACGGTGGGGCCGCTGACCTACGGCGTGAGCCCGGTGACGCTGACGGCGACGGCGAGCTCGAATCTGCCGGTGAGCTACAAGGTGGTCTCAGGGCCGGGGACGCTGAACGGCAATGTGCTGACGGTGACCGGCGCGGGCAGCATCATGGTAACGGCGTCGCAGGCAGGTGTGCCGCTGGTGTACTACCCGGCGACCAGCGTGACGCAGACGATCGTGGTGAACCAGGCGCCGCTGACGTTTACGGCGACCAGCTTCAGCCAGAGCACAGGCATCGCCATCGGCGCGCTGAATTACACGGTGAGCGGCTATGCGAACAACGATACGGCGGCGACCGCGTATACCGGCACGCCTTCGCTGACGACGACCGCGACCTCCAGCTCGCCCAACGGGCAATATCCGATCACGATTACGCAGGGCACACTGGCCTCGACGAACTACAGCTTCGTCTTCGTAAACGGGACGGTGACGCTGGCCGGCGCGCCGCAGTTCATTACCTTCAACCAGCCGGCGCCGGTGACCTACTCGGCGACGCCGGTGACGCTGACGGCGAGCTCGACCTCTGGATTGACGGTGACCTTTACGGTGGTCTCCGGCCCGGCGACGGTGAGCGGCAACCTGCTGACGCTGAGCGGCGCGGGCGCCGTGGTCATCCAGGCCAACCAGGCGGGCAACTACAACCAGGCGACCAATACCGGCTATGGCACGGCGGTGGTGGTGCAGCAGACGCTGACGGTGAACCCCGCGCCGCTGACGGTGAACGTGAACAGCGCCAGCAAGGCCTACGGCAGCGCGAACCCGACGTTGACGGGCACGGTGGCCGGTACCGTGGGTTCGGACGTGTTGACGCCGACCTACAGCACCACGGCGACGGTGGCCTCGACGCCGGGACCGTATCCGATTACGGCGATGGTGACCGGGGCGAACATCGCCAGCTATACGGTGACGGTGAACGCGGGCACGCTGACGGTGACCACGGCGACGCCGCAGGTGCTGCTGTCGGTCTCCTCGGCGGCGATCGCCTACGGCAGCAACGATAGGCTGACGGCGACGGTCACCTCGTCGAGTGGGGTCGCGCCGGGGGGCTCCATCACGTTCTACGCCGGGACGACACAGCTGAACAACACGCCGGCGCAGCTCCTCAACGGCTCGGCGAGCGTGACCACGGCGGCGATCCCGGCCGGGGTGCAGGCGATTACGGCGCACTACAGCGGCGACAGCAACTACGCGCTGACGATCTCGGCGGCGATGCCGGTCGATGTGCAAGCGTCGACGACGACGGTGGTGACGACCTCCGCGCTGGATGCGAACCTGGCCACGCCGATCACCTTTACCGCGGTGGTGACGCCGCAGCAGACCAGCAACGCCACGCCGGGCGGCACGATCAGCTTCTACGACACGCCCACGGGCGGCACGACGACGCTGCTGGGCACGATGAACGCGACCAGCAACGCTACGGCGGGCACGGCCTCGGCCACCCTCACGGTGAGCAACCTGCCGCTCAACACCACGACGATCGCCAACGACAACATTACGGCGACCTACACGGATACGCTCGACAACCTGTTCGGGACCTCGACCTCGGCGGCGGTGTCCGAGGTGATCTCGCAGGAGTTCGTGCTGACCCTGCAGCCCAGCAGCACCACAACGACGCCGACGGTGACGATCCAGACCGGGCAGAATGCGCAGCTGCAGGGCTCGCTGGTGGGTAACAACGGCTTTAGCCAGCCGGTGGTGCTGACCTGCAGCGGCGCGCCGGCGAATGTGGGCTGCAGCTTTTCGGCCTCGACCATCACGCCGACCGAGGCAGGGGTGAACTTCAACATGTTCATCTCGACCGCGGCGTTCCAGACCACGGCGCAGGACCGGCGCGGGCCGCGGCCCGGTGCCCGGAACCAGGGCGGCGGCGTGGCGTTGGCGATGCTGCTGCTTGGGCTGGGCGGGCTGGGCGCGCGGCGCAGGGCGTTCGCGCGGGCGCTGGGTGCGCGGGGCTGGCAGCGGATGCTGCTAATGCCAATCGCGGCGGCCGCGCTGGCGGGAGCGACGGCGCTCTCCGGCTGCGGCTCGTCCTACGTTCACACGGAGAACGTGGCGCCGGGCACAAGCACCATCACGGTGACGGGGACCTCGGGCAGCGTGTCGTATAGCCAGACGTTCACGCTGGTGATCACCGCGGGGAATTAGTGGGTGCGCCCGCGGCCCCTGCCGCCAGAAGCTATCGGGAGCGATGAGGATGAAGAGCAATCTGAGCCGGCGGCAGTTTGCCAAGGGCGGCGTCGCTGCGGCGGCTGCGTGGACGCTGCCGCAGCTGCGGGCGGACGCTGAGCCCCAGCCGGACCTGAAGATCGATACCAGCAAAGAGCCGATGATGACCGGGCGCTTCCAGCCGGAGTGGGAGTCGCTGCGGCAGTACCGCTGCCCGGAGTGGTTTCGCGATGCGAAGTTCGGCATCTGGCAGCACTGGTCGGCGCAGTGCGTGCCGGAGCAGGGCGACTGGTACGCGCGCAACATGTATCAGCAGTTTCAGAAGGCGGGCGACGGCACGATGAAGCCGGGCCATGACTACGACTACCAGTGCGCGCACTACGGGCACCCTTCAAAGGTGGGTTTCAAAGATATCGACCACCTGTGGCTGGCGGAGAATTGGGACCCGGCGCGGCTGGTGGGGCTCTACAAGAGGGCGGGCGCACGCTATGTGGTGGCGCTGGCCAACCACCACGACAACTTCGACACCTGGAACTCGAAGTACCAGCCGTGGAATGCGATGGCGATCGGGCCGAAGAAGGACTTGATCGGCGGCTGGGCCAAGGCGGTGCGTGGCGCGGGGCTGCGCTTCGGGGTGAGCGTGCATGCGGCGCGCGCGTGGGACTGGTTCGACGTCTCGCGCGGCGCGGACACGGCCGGTCCGCTGACCGGCGTGCCCTACGACGGTGTGCTGACCAAGGCCGACGGCAAGGGCCTGTGGTGGGACGGGCTGGACCCGCAGGAGCTCTACGCGCAGGCGCATGAGAAGAAGGCGCGGCCCGACCGTGCATACTGCACGAAGTTCTACAACCGCACGATGGACCTGATCCACCAGCATGCGCCCGACGTGCTGTGCTTCGACGACGACTACACGCGGGCCGGGCTGCCGCTCTACAACGTATCGACGGAGGTGGGGCTGCGGCTGGCGGCGCACTTCTACAACAGCAATGAGCGGCTGCACGGCGGCCGGCTGGAGGCGGTGCTGAACGGCAAGCGGCTGAGCCCGGACCATGTGCCGGCGATGGTCGAAGACATCGAGCAGGGCTCCAGCACGATCGTCGAGCCGCTGCCGTGGCAGACCGAGACCTGCATCGGCAACTGGCACTACAACCGCGCGCTGTTCGACCACCACGGCTATGCGAAGTCGGCCAAGGTGCTGCGGATGCTGGTGGACATTGTGAGCAAGAACGGCAACCTGCTGCTGAGCATCCCGGTGCGCGGCGACGGCAGCCTCGATGCCGATGAGGAGCAGATCCTGGCTGAGATCGCGGCGTGGATGGACGTGAACGGCGAGGCCATCTTCGGCACGCGGCCGTTCAGCGTCTTCGGCGAGGGGCCGTCGCTGGTGGGGTATAAGCCGGAGAGGATGCGCAGCATGGTCTACACGGAGCAGGATGTCCGCTTCACCACGCGCAGCGGTGTGCTGTACGCCTTCGTGATGGACTGGCCGAAGGGCGGAACGGCGACCATCCAGACGCTGGCGGAGGGCGGCAGCGCGTACCCGGGCAAGATCGGTTCGGTGGGTCTGCTGGGCGGGCAGGACAGGCTGAAGTTTACGCGGACCGCGGACGCGCTGCTGGTGACGCTGCCGGAGACGGCGCCGTGCGCGGGTGCGTTCGCGCTGAAGATACAAGCGGCGTAGCGGACGGCGCTCAGGCCGAGCGCAGCACGATGTGCTGGCCGGCGGGGACGGCGACTGGCCCCTGCGCGGCGACGGGAGCGACGGTAGGGACCGCAGGCAGGAAGGCGAGGCGGTGGGCCTGGCCGCTGCGATGCAGCCTTGCAGCGGGCGCGCTGGGGGTGAAGGCCGCATCGGCGAGGCCGGGGTTGTGCACCAGCAGGAGCGACTGGGTGGCTTCGCGCAGCTCGAAGGCGACGAGGCCGCTGGGGGCTTCGACCTGCGCGAGCGAGGCCGCCGCGCCGAAGCTGGTGGGGTAGATCTCGACGGCCGCGTGGTAGTGGGTCCCTTTTGCGTAGTGTGTGGGCGAGCGCTGCTGCAGCTTCGCGGCGGCGGGGTCGACCAGCGTAAGCAGGCCACACTTGCCGATACCGGCGGTGAAGGTATCGGTGTAGGAGGTTTGGACCGCGCCGAGGGCGACGAGGTCGGTGGCGGGGTCGCCAAGTGGGTGCAGACGGATTGTGAGGCCGCCGTACTCGAAGACGGTGGGGCCGCGCTGCACCCACTCCCGGCGTGTGCCGCTGGAGCCGCGGCCGCAGACGGTCTTGATGGCGAAGCCCATGGAGTAGGCGTCCTGGTCGGCGAGGGATTCGAGGGAGAAGAGCCCGACCAGCCGCTGCGGGGTGACCAGCCACTGCTGCCGGCCCTCAAAGGCGATGGGCGGACGCTTATACTGGGTGGTGCGATAGCGGGAGGCGAGCGCGCCGAAGTGTTCGTCGGCGAGGCTGCCGAGCACTTCATCCTTGGACAGGCAGGCGTGGGTGTCCCAGCGGTTGACGGTCTCGGGCCGGGTGTTGACGCGGACCTCGGCCCAGGCGCCATCGAGCGCAGCGTTCAGCTCGGGGTTGCCGTGGGCGTCGCGGTCGAGCAGCATATTGCCGGCGTAGGTGAGCTTGGGGCGGTCGTCCTGCAGGGTGTTGCGGGCGGAGGCGCAGAAGCTGTAGCTGCCGAAGCGGCCACGGGGGCCCTCGATGTTGCGGTCGTAGGTGATGGCGTTGTCCCACCAGGGCTCGGCGGCGACGGGCACATAGAGCGAGGCGGGGAGCCAGCCGGCGGCGGGCTTGTCGTTCGCGCCCACCTGCGCGTTGTAGCCGCAGCGTTCGATCGAGGCGACGATGGCGGCGGTGGAGGTGCCTTTGACGCCGTTCCAGTAGTGCTTCCAGCAGGGCGCGGAGCTGTACTCGGCCACGGCCTGCGGGGTGATGCTGAGCGGGTAATACCAGCGCGAGGCGCGCACCAGCTGCAACGCGAGCGCGTTGCCGGTGACCTGCCACAGGCGCGCGAGGTCCTCGATCATGATGCCGTGGTAGGTGAAGCACTCGTTCTGGAAGGAGATGTAGGCGGTGGCACCGTCGGGCCAGAAGGCGGTGGCCATGAGCTGGACGCCGTCGAGGGCGAGCTTGAGGTAACGGTCGTCGTGGAGTGCGATGCCGGTGAAGAGCAGGGCGTTCATGTAGTGCGACTGGGCGTTGGGGTAGCAGTCGCCGGGGACGGGATGCTCGAACATCTGCTCGAGAGGCTCGGTGGGCATGCCGGGTTTGCCGACGGCCTGGCCGGGGTTGCGCAGGATGGCGTCGGCGTTGCGGCGCAGGGCGTCCTCCCAGGCGGCCTGGCGCGAGGGCAGGAGCAGCCCGGGGAAGGACATCTTGAGCAGGCAATACATCTCGGCGATGTGGGGCGAGACGCCGAAGTCGGCGAGATGTTTGGAGCCTGGGGTGAGGATCTCGTAGGAGGCGGCGAAGCGGCGCAGCATGGGCGCGATGAGCTCAGGCTGGCCGTAGTAGCCGGTGGCGGGGTTGCCGAAGGCCTGCGCGAGCAGGCTGCCCTCCTGCCCGAGCTGGATGTAGGGGTAGGTGTACTTGATGCCGAGGTCCTTGGCATCGGGGTCCGCGCCGCGCGGGAAGGTCTGGCCGGCGGCGGTGAGGGTGCGGACCTTGGCGAGGGTCGCATCCAGCCAGGGGTTCTGCTTTGCCGTGGCGATGGCGGGGAAGAGGCCGGCGCGCGGCGGCGTGGGTGGAAGGATGGGTTGGGTGAGCGCGGCTGCGACGTCGGCGAGTTCGGCGGCTGCATCCTCCGCCATACCGGCGGCCTGCGCGGCGGCGGCGTCTTCGAGCGCCCAGAGCAGCACGGCCTGCTTGCGCTTCTCATCGGCTGACCCCGTGGGGAGTGCGAGCACCTGCGTATGCAGCTCAGAGGAAGCCTGCGCGTGGGTCTCCCGGCCGAGCAGCGCGCCGGTCGCGAGCGCGCCGATGGCGAAGCGGCGGCGGGTGATCACGTTCATGCGTTGTCCTAGCGGCCAGTCGCGTGGGTAGACAGAGGGAGCGCAGCGGCGGCGTGGCCCAGTGTGACCATGGTGCGGTGGTCGACGCCGGCGGCGAAGTCGAGGGTGCTCGATTCATCGTTCCATTGCAGGGTGAGGGAGGTTGCGGTCTCGTGGAAGGCAGGCAGCGCCTCGCCCATGTGGAAGGGGATGAGGAGGACGCGCTTATGGAACTCGGTGTCGGTATCGACGGCGACCAGGCGTGGATAGGTGGTGGGGTTGTTGCGCATCTTGGGGCCGTCGGTGGCGATCTCTACGCGCAGAGCGGCGGCCGCGCCGGGGCCTGCGATGTGCGCCAGCAGCAGCGGCGTGCCGGGCTTCGGCGAGCCGCTGCCGCTGAAGTCGGCCTTGCGCGCGATGACCAGGTTCTGGCCGTTGTCTTCCAGGCCGGGTAGATGCACGGCGACCATCTCCTCGTGCAGCATGGCGGTCCATTGGTAGAGGTGGGGCTTGCCGTCCTTGTTCAGGTCGTCGGCGATGACGGCGTAGGGGTGCTTGCCGCGCACCAGGCCGGCGGTGCGGTAGACATATTCGACCGGGTTCCAGGGCGCGCGCAGGGTGGGGATCCAGTTGGTGAAGTTGTAGGTGTCCCACCAGATGCGGTTCTTGTAGCGCTCTGTGCCCTGGAAGATGGCGAGGATGTCGGGCGCGGGCTCGAGCTCCCAGTGGGCGGGCTCCGGGGTGTGGGGCGGCCAGGTGTTGTTCCAGTCGAGCACCTGGGTGGTCCACTGCCAGCTATAGGCGTAGGAGAGGTCGGCGCCGGCGAAGTCGGCGGCGTTGTGCAGGGTCGCGCCGAGGTAGCTGGCGCGCGCGGGCGTGCCGTTGGCCTCGGCGAGGCCGTCGATCTGCACCTCGCTGTGCAGGCGGCCGTCGTAGCTTCCGTCGAAGGGGGACTCGGTGATCCAGTTCACGCCGGCACCGGAGAGGTAGAACATGCCGGCATCGGCGTGGTGGTGGCCGGCACCGAGGTAGTGGTTGGGCCGCACCTGCATGTTGATCCAGGTTGCGTCGGGGGTGGGGTCGCTGAAGGCGGCAAAGACGCCGTGGATGGGGTCATTGCGGTCGAGCGGCAGGTGCAGGTCGGCGCGGGTGGTGACGGTGAAGTCGCGGCAGAAGGGGAAGGCGCGCACGAAGCCAGGGTAGGTGGGGCCGGGCAGGCGCATGCGCTTGTTCCAGGTGGCGGCGACGGTCTCGCGGTATTTCTTCAGGTCGATGGCCTGAGGATCGAGGCCGGGATAGGAACCGGTGAGCAGATAGTCGCCGGCCCTGTCGTGGGGGTAGACCTCGGCGAGCTCGGCGATGAACTGCGGGGAGATGCGGCCGCCGCCGTAGGTGCCGCCGGAGATCTCGACGCCGCCGTTGGGGGCGATGTTGTAGATCTCGGCGGTCATGAGCTTGCGCAGGTGGGGGTTGCCGAACATGTCATGCCCGCGGCGGGCCATGGCGAGCATGTTGAGGAAGAGGAACTGGGCGCCGCCGCCGTTTTTGCCGTTGCTCTCGAAGATCTGGCCGTTGGCGTCGATGCCGAACTGAAGGAAGGCGCGGACGGTCTCGACGCCTTCGGCGTAGACCTCAGGGTCGTAGCCGGGCAGGCCTTCGATGGCCATCTGGGCGAGGATGTTGGTGGTGTGCCAGGTGACCTGGTTGTTGTCGCGCCAGCGGGCGGGGGCCTCGCCACCGTAGACGCGGCGGCCGTAGGTGGCCTTGGCGATGAAGCGGCGCATCACCTCGACTTGCGCGGGCGTCATCCACTTGCCGGCCATGTCGAGGGAGAGGCCGAGGTCCATGTGCTCGACCAGGCCGTGCAGGCCGCGGAAGCTGTCCTCCGCACTGACGGCGGTGCGGCGGTCGCTGCCAAGCTCGCTGTTGTTCATGGCGATGGCCTGGTCGAGCGTTGGCTCCAGCACTGTATAGAAGCTGGCGACGGCGGCGGCGCACCGCTTGCCCAGCTCGTCGTTGCCGGTGAGCAGAGCGTAGAGCGACATCGTGACCAGTGCGTTGGTGATGTAAGAGATGTGGGAGCTGAAGAGCACCGGCTTGAAGCCGACGAAGAGGTTGCCGGAGGCGTACGGCGTGAACGGGCCCTGGGTGTTGCCGCGGTCGAACCTGAGGTCGGCGATGTCGCCGGTGGAGAGCTTCTTGAAGAGCCTTCCGTCGGAGGTGGAGGGGTCCCACCAGCTGTGCTTGAACTGCTCTTCGATCTCAATCATGGACATCTGCGCGAACTTGCTGGCCTTGACGCGGGCGGCGAGCGCGGGCACGTCCTCGGGGCTGAAGAGCACGCGTGGCCATACGCCGGGCGGCGGCACCTTGGAGCCGAAGAGGGTGGTGTCGATGCCGGTGTAGACGTAGTCGGACTCTGGGAGCAGCGGAAACTGCACTTCGGGCTGGGCCAGCTGCTTGAGCTGTGCGGGCGTGGCGCTGGCGTGGTCGTACCAGTTGCCGACGGCGTGCGGCACGGGGACGTAGCGGATGAGCACCTGCGGGTCGGCGAGCTTCTCGGGTGTGTCGAAGAGGGTGACGACGCAGTCGCTGAGGACGGGGTCGGCGTCGGTGTAGGCGATGGGCGCGGCGGAGACCAGGAGCAGGCCGCGCGGGCCGATGTAGGTTTTGAGGCCCATGGTTTGGGCGAGGTCGCCGAGCGAGATGTAACGGTCGCCGCGGACGGGGAGCGTGGGTACGGAGGCGGGGACCGTAACGGCGGTGCGGGGGAAGCTGTCCACCCACTTGGCGGCGAGATACGGCGGCGCGGGCGTGCCGGCGAAGGCGCGCAGCGTGAGCGCGGAGGCGAAGGCGCGGGGAACGAAGACCTTGCCGTCCTGGAAGACGGCCTCGGCGTGCAGCATGTCGGCGTCGTCGAGCCGGACCTTGTGGCCGTAGAGGTAGGCGTAGCGGCTGCCGCCGAAGACGGCGATGTCTCCCTGGATGGCGGCGAGGCCGCGGGCATGGCCGGAGTCGGTATAGGGCAGGCCCTTGTCCTGCGGCGGTATGGGAAAGCTCCAGCTCTGGGTCTGCGCGGACGCGGCCGGGACGGGCCGTAGGCCGAGGCAGAGCAGGGCGCAGATCGAGACGAGAGCGGCGGAGGTCTTTCGGCGCAGGTTCTTTCGGTGCAGTTTTTTTCGATGCAAGGAGAAGCCCTTCTTTCTTCGCCACTGACGATATGCCCCCCGCGAAACGACCGACAAGCCGCGGGCCGATGTTGTTCTGACACTTTTCGACCGCCGCCGGCTTAGCCGGAAAGTATCGAAGCAAGCGGGAAAACTGCATTGCCCGGAGCGGTGCCGAGAGATATACAGGGTGCTGTGAAACTGAGCGAACGAGTAGGCACTGCGGAGGCGGGCTTCTGTCTTCGTGCGGCGAAGGCTGTGGGTGGGAGCATCGGGACTGTGGTCTCGGTGTGGCTGCTGTGCGGCTGCACGGCGGCAATGGCGGCGCCGCAGGCGGGGCCGAAACCAGTAGAGGGGAAGGCTGTGTATCTGGATCCCGCGGCGCCGGTGGCCGCGCGGGTGGATGACCTGGTCTCGCGCATGACGCTGGAGGAGAAGGCGCTGCAGCTGCAGCATGAGGCGCCGGCGATCCCGCGGCTGCAGGTGCCCGAGTACCGCTGGTGGAACGAGTCGCTGCATGGGGTCTCGCGGCAGGGGTACATGACGGTGTTTCCGCAGGCGATCGGGCTGGCGGCGACCTGGGACCGCGGACTGATGCAGCAGGTGGGCGAGGCGATCTCCACCGAGGCACGCGCGCGGCACAACGATGCGCTGCGGCCGGAGAGCCGCGACCATCCGTATCTGTGGATGTTTGGGCTGGACTTCTGGGCGCCGAACGTGAACATCTTCCGCGACCCGCGCTGGGGACGGGGGCAGGAGACATATGGCGAAGACCCGTTCCTGACCGGCCAGCTCGCCACGCAGTTTGTGCGCGGCGTGCAGGG
>Ga0116230_10007557_pt1 | contig 10729 bp, 4 predicted proteins | sample S1TSphfallax_3_FD_88678 | JGI IMG/M metagenome (GOLD analysis project Ga0116230, IMG submission 88678) | Host-associated microbial communities from peat moss isolated from Minnesota, USA - S1T2_Fd - Sphagnum fallax MG | ecosystem: Host-associated > Plants > Peat moss > Unclassified | place: USA...
AACACAAACGTATAACAAAACAAGCTTGAAAATTTTAATGAACCATGTTTAAAATTTAAAGTAAGTGTGGCATCATGAGCATTCATAATAATAAACTTGTCCATGATGTTAAAATAAAATATGGGAAAAACATATATTCTAATTTACATAAATATACAATATTCAAAGTGAATGATTCAACTCATGTGTAAATGTTAATAGTTTAAAATGTGTGAAAAACTCAAGAACTCATTCAAGTATAAATGTGGGACATTAAGTTATTATGTGTGTTTCAATACATATTAACAAGTGCAATATGCAACATTTGAATAGTGGTTTCAATAAGCTCAAAGTGAATGATTTGACTCATGTAAAGATGTTGATCGTTCAAGAAATGTGAAAAAAATCATTAAACGAAATATGATTACAAACTATGGAATTTCATGTGTTTTGGTATATTAAAATAAGTGCAAGATGTAATTTTTGAATAATGATTTTAACATATTAAAAGTGAATGGTTCAACTTTGATAATTAAAAGGATGTGAAAAAAATAATTAATTCATTCCAATATAAATGTGGGTTTAAAATTGTTACATGTGTTTTTATAAATTATGGTAAGTGTAAAATGCAACTCTTAAGTAATGGTTTCAACATGTTAAAAGTTGATGGTTCAATTCATGTACCATGTTGATAGTTCAAGAAATGTCATAAAAATCACATACCCATTAAATGCATTAATGTGTAAATAAAATTAAAGGCTACGTCAATTTCCATGTCAAGAATTTGAAATTATTAACAAGTAAATAAGTTTCAAATTATATTCATAAGTGAACAACATAATAAATGTAACAACTATGAACAATATTGACCATTAATTGGTGTAATAAGCAATTTACAAACTTAAGATGGTCAAATGTAATTGAATTGTAATCAAATTGAACAATAGTCACAACGTATGGGTTGGAAAAGGACAAGATTTCTTCTTATGCTAATTTAAAGAAGCTTTTATGGAGGTTTCCATATGTTTATCGACTAAGAAAACTCTTAAAACTTTCATAATTGTAGGTGAATTAACTAAGAATGAATTAAAAGTGAATTAATAATGAATCAAAATAAGTAAGAGTTAATTATAAGTTATTTAGAAATTAGAAGTGAATTAGGAGTTAATTATAAGGCGATTATAAATTAATTACGAGTGGATTATGAATTCAAGGATGGAAATCCATGTGAATGAATTCCATTCACTGTGTGATCATATCTGATGTTGGCAATCATGACATTATCATAGCAATCTCCCACCATTTCAACATCAAATCTTAATCTCCTTCATCTAGCATGTGAGAATGTCATTTCTTTGGCCATCCACTTAAAAAGTTATCTCCATTAGAGTCCACATGCATGCACCTAATCATCATTTTCTTGATATAATCATTACCTAAAGGGCTTGAAGCTACTTGCAATCTACCTTTGACTTGAATTTGATACTACAACAACCAACAACACATTCTTATACATAAAATCTTGGCTAACAATTTGGCACAAGGGCATTGTAAAAATCTTTCATGTTATTTATCATCTTCTTCTCAATCCTAGCCTATCTAAATGAGTACATGGCATATTCAAGTTAAGGGGTTGAATAGTCTTTTCATTATGACCTTTTTTCATCTTGATTCATATCATGTGAAGCCTTCCTTATATATTATACAAGTTTGTTTGCAACAATAATGCACTTCCTCCATCTCAAACAACTAACCCTAGGGACAATAACATGACTTGTTGGGCTTTGTGGGCACATTAGGATTAGTAAACATAAAAGCCATTTGTTTTTGCCTTTTTCATTGTTATTTTCTAAATTATTGTTATATTCTCCCATCCTTTGATTTTTACAACACAAAACCAGAATGTGCCACATGTAAACATTAAACAATTTATCTCAATTGTTAAAAGATATAACTTGAAGACATAAATAACAATGTGCTCCAAGCACCACATTGATTGTTGTTCCTTTTGTAATGTGATGGTCCTAAAAAACAACAACAAAACTACAAAAGTATTGCTAAGGTTTTTTTTTCATAATGGAACAACTATTATTTTTTTATTATATCTTGTAAGCATCCTAATTCATGTTTGATCATTAGAGATCAACCAAGCAAGGATACAAAGGAGACACATGAAAGAAAATACTCAAATGGTCATGAAGAGGAAGGGTTTCACTTCATAAACAAAGCTAGAAATACCCCATATCAAGAAAACAAGTATTCACTTTCAAATAGTTATGTTATAAAAAGTTGATTTTTAACAATGGAGTAGATGGTTTTTCTATTGTAGTACCTCTTGTAACCATCCTAAAAGCAACTTAAATAATTCCAATTCAACCTAATGTTAAGGTTTTCAACTTGAGGAAAACTCATCATTCATTATCCATTCTAGAGATTAAACAAACAAAAATCCAAAGGAGACAAAGGGGAAAAAGAAGGTGGGTTTGAAGAAGGAAAAAAAAGGTGTTTATGAAGAATAAAGGTCTCCAACTATCATAAACAAATCACAATATTAAGAATGTACTCAAATAAGAAAAACAAGATTGAATCACATTCAACCTTATGTTCTAAAAAATAAAATTCAACAACCTCCATAACTAAACATTTGTAGGGTTCAACTAAAAATCTAATTCTTTGAACCTACTAAAGTCTTGATATAACATACTTGTAAACTTTTTAAAACATTGATAGAAGTTGTAGGTGCAATAGTAGTGGGATTACTTGGCTTCCTTTGTTTCCAAGACTCAATGTCTTGCATGTTTTTTCTCCTTTGCCAACACTTCATTTTAAGCAACACTCATTTTTGGATTTCATATATTGCCCATCTACTTGCAACTCAATTTCAAAATTGAACCTTGCACAAAATTGTTTCAACAAATTTCATTAAAAAAAATTCTGTTATTTGTAATCAACCCATTTGTAACTAAATGCTATAAGCTATCACATGTGATTATAGAACATTGCATGTGCAATTTACATTTGAAATCTATATGATTTCTAATCACCTTTACAAATATGATGCAATTAATTTTTCTTTCATCCTTCAAAATGGATGACTTCTACTCTTGATTTTGTGCAAATATATTATCATATATACAAGTAATCACACAAATGACCATAACATTGCAATTTGTATGATGTGCACACCTAAAGGTATGGGCTACGAAGGTGTAAAAAACAAAATAAATTCGTGTATTAAGGTGTTTTTTGTTGTCTACATGTTAGAATATTTTTATTTGGAAAATGAAATTCAAAAATAAAATCTGAAATTAAAATTTCCACGAATTGTTTTTAATTAAAATTTTATTTATTTATTTCATGTTTTCAAATGTGAGTTGCCAAATATATTTAAATTAAATTAATATTTATTTGGAAGTAAAACACATTTTTTAAACCTATTTCATTTGCATATATTATTTAGAATTTTTTTAAAGTGTAAATTTGAGGGAAAAACACAAGAAATCAAAATAAAATGGATAAAATAATTTTAAGCCCACTAAATGAAATAATTACCCCACCTAGATTTTAATGTTTTTTATTGGGAGGGTAAATTTTATTTATTTATTAATAATATTTTTTTAAAGATAATTTTTGCATTGAGGGAATAGAAGAAAAAAAAATTGGAAAATATTCCTTTTTTTGTAAAATCAAAAATAGCTTGAGAAAGAAATTAGGAAAAAACATCACATGGCTTATTCCTAGGCCTAACCAAGGTCTAGACCTAAATTAATTAAGTGTTGTGTGGACTACATGGTTTAAGCCTAAGTGCCATGTGTCATAATCTTGATGCCATGTAGCTTAATTTCAATGCCACTTGGCCTGACCTATGTTCCATGTAGGCTACTAAACTAAAAACATTAATTAGTAAGTATCAAATTAGGTTAATAGGGTTTAAGTTTAAATCTAACATTGTTTAAGTAAGATAGTTGATAATATTATTTATTTATTATTCTTGTTACTAATATAAGTTAATAATTATAGTAATATATTATTATTATGTTAAGACCTATTAATTATTATTAATTATAATAAGCAATCTAACTAGTGGGTGCAAACAAGGTAAAGTAAACAACTCATTGCTCCATGTCAAAATCAACTTAGTGGAGCCCTAAAAAATATGCATGTATTATCAAATTATGAATGTTATAGTCATAATATATCAAAATTTTAATATGAAGTAGGTTTGAACACCATTTTGATTTGGTTAGTTTCAAATATACTTTCAACCTACTTTTATGATACCAAAGTTGTTCAAATTTTGTATCCAACTTTCCATAAACTAAATGTAGGGCCCTATGGTTTTATTTTTTTACTTCAAAATATATGGAATCTACTTTCTTGTGTCCATATCAAAAATTGATCCATTTTTTAATTGGATTTTGGGCAGATTATTTTTATTGTTTACTTTACCTTGCTAACACCCTAGTTGGTATAGTAGTTAGTACATAATACTTAGGTATAACTAGGAAAAACATGTTCATCACCAAATGTTACCCTACCATCAAACACCTACCACTAAACCTCCTTAAATTTTTGTTCTTGTTGATAGATTTTTGTGGCCATGGGTGCACCAATGGAAGGTTTGCAATATTTCTTTGAAGTTGAGGGAGAAAAAAACAACAAAAAAAACCAAGAAAATGACGAATTCATTTAAGGAGGAAAAAGGTTTGGACCCCCCTTATTTCCAAACTCTATTTCTTCTTCACTTTTGTTTGTTTTGAATGATTCAAAAAGCTATGGGTGTGCCATTTGAAGCATTCTAAAAGGTTTTGAAAGTGTGGAGACAATGAAACAATGAACAAAGAGCTTGAACTTCAAAACTCAAATTATTCTAATGAGTTTAAATCAAATATTGATCCCTTTCACCTCTAAAGGGCATATTTTGCTCATTATGTGACCAATTTTAGCAATTTTTGCAGCTTTGGATATGCTAGGTGGAGGACTACAAAATCTTTTGAAATTTTGGAGACAACATAGTAATGTCCAAAAATCTATGAATGTTTATTCACCTCTTTACCCTCATTGCATCATGTTTTACAACTACAATGTTTATCCCATATTGTGCCATAATTTTGAAGTTTGTAAACTATTTAAGTCTAGGTGCATTAGTTTAGTAAACAAATGGCAATTAGGATGATTCAATGAAAGAGGCTCAAACCCAAAAATAAATAAATAAAATTTAACTTGCACATCTAGACTAGACCTACCTACCCATCTACCTAGGCCTATTTATCTACCTAAATACCTACCTATTTAGGTGCATCATGCCACATGTTGACATCTTATAAACCTTAAATTGGATGGTGTGGATTTGATTAATTTACTAATTAAAAATACTAAATGCCAAAATGGGCTTTAAATGCCACTTATCGTCAAATGATCAACCTTGAAAATAAATGGACACATGTCATAAAAAATGGATTGCCATTTGGTTGCACATGTAGTTCCATATGTAATTTCTTACAGGAATATGAATGGATGAAAATGTACAAGTATATTGTATATATGTTGTATATACAATATGTCACATGCAATTAGATGTCATGTGCAACTTGTCTCAGATAACCAAGGAAAAAATTAGTTGCATGTGTCACATGCAATTGAAATTAGTTGTAAATGACAATTGCAGAAAACAAGTTTTTAAAAAATGTTTAAACCCACCAACAAGGTCAAGCTATTTCAACAAACTTTAACATGCACTAACAATAGAACTTGTCTTTGTGCTCATTTGTAACCTTACATTTCATTCTTTCAAAACAAATCCATGTTTGGATGAAAAATATGGAACACAACAAATGAACAAAAAAGATTAGGCTAAATGGATGTGGGAGATTTATGGGTGGGTGGGTAATGAAATTTGAATTGAAAATTATACATATCAATGTTCAATTTTTTGTTTACGTATCAAGTCACTTGACCCTACTTTTCTACTATTCCATCCATAGTTCAGCCTTCAAAATGAACTTAGGTGTAAGTACGTAGATAGGAGCCAACAAGATTACTTTACAAAAGGACTATGAATCCTTTTTAGTCCTTTTTCACTTTTTCATATGAAAGAATTTTTGAATGAAATCTTTTGCAACTTGTTATTAAAATATATATAGTTGCCCCAATAAATCACATGTTTTGTGTTAATCATTGTTGAATAAATATGAATTTTTCAAAGTGTGTAAATTCTATCAAATTTTACATTTCATTTTTAAAAATTATCCTAAATTTGAATCATACCAAAATATGCTACCTACTTTAGGTTTTTTTCTTTACATCATAAACTAAAATTTCGTTTTATATGTCATGCACATTACACCCCATTTACATGTGGTAGAAGACTTTTGAAAATTTTAAAAATTGAAAAATACTTTGAATTTTTAAATTAAAAAAATTCCATATCTTTTAAATTGTGAATGTTTTTTGAACTTGGGTAGTAGGTTGTTATCATCTAAATTTTTTTTACCATCAAAATTATGTTATTCCAATAGTCCTTTACCTAATCCTTTATAAAATTAACCACATCTGATGCAACACCTATTCAAGTTCAAATGTTGTTTTTAAAAACCAAAACCCAAAATTTAATTTAATGAATTTTTAATTTGAATTCCTCAACTTTCATATTAGTCATTTAACACAACTTGGAATGATTGACATAACTTTAAAATGTCAAAATCAAACATATGTAAAAAATTTCATAGTTTTCACCATTATTTGACATGGTTTTTGGCTCCTATCTTTATACTTGCACCCAATTGTAAATAGGTAGCATTTTGATATGTTTATTTTCTTCTTTTGAAATTAAAGTACCTATTTATTTTTTTCTTTTTCACCCACTTGAAGTTTTAAATTTCTAGTTTATACGTCTTTCATGCATCTATGTAATTTTTTTGACATAAAAGTATTTTGGATTACACTTATTTACTATTTTTTCACATGACCCAAAATTTACAAATTCATAGACTATTCTTTTAGTCTAATTGACCATGCATTCACCCCAAACTTGAAACATAATGCTTAATTTTTTTTATAGCTAATGTTAGGAACTCCTTTTATCTTCCATAGTTATAATTGCTTGATTTGATTGAGAATGACTTCACCATGTCAATGATAATGACAAATTGATAGTGATTTTTTTCTCCAACTATCATAAAGACATCTAACATGTTTTCTATCACTTGTGGCTTGATAATTGACCTTATGCAACTTTTAAAAGTGATATTGTGAGAATTTCTACCTTGTAAAACTAATAAGGAACTTACCTTTCGAACTTTTCCACATTGGAGCAAACTTTTCTTAGACAAATTTTAACAAGAATGGTGGGATTTCATGGCTAGCTCTTCATTACATCAAGTAAAAAAGGTCATAATTATTTGCCATTTGCAATGATTGTCCTTGGCCATAATTGGATCTTGATATTTAATTTCCATAATAAAGTATCACATTTCTCTTTGCAAATTTATCTATGATTTTAAGAGAATGTCGCCAAGGTCTATATTTTTTAGTTTTCAAACTAAGAACATCTCCTCCGTGTCTACGTAGTTTGTATATTTTATTTGTTTCAAAAGCTTTGAAAGTGGCAAGCTCAATGTGTTTTTAAACTCATCTATTGTAGTAATTATGCAATCTTGTTTTCTTCTTGTGATTGTTAAGTTTCTCCCAATTTTCTTGGGGGATCCCATATCCAAGGGAAAAGATACTTGTCTTTTGGTTGATGGAAAAAAGCAAAGAGGATTAAATATTAAATAATTGACATAGCTAGTTAGGACTAAAAATAGTTGGATTTCACTTTAAAAACAAGCATGAAATGTATATGCATTGGATTAAAACCAAACTTTTATCCAACACAAGGGAGTTTGAGTCTTACAAAATATTAAACCAAGTTTATGTCTATGTTATTGTCTATGTTACAAATTTCTTTCTATCTCAAGTGATCTTATATGTTGATCTTTTTGTGTACTGAATAATATTGAAGTAGTTGTGTGCAAGCAAGTTCAAATGCTTGGAATTTCTCTTGTTACAATTTTTGAAGTACAATTTAATTTAAGAACTACGACTAATGTTTTGCATGATATGCCATCATACATTAATGGGGTTTTTGGATTGGGTCCTTTTATTTCTTTGGTAGTGAGATGAATTTTTTTGAATTGTGAGATGGTTTCACAGAAACTATTATTAGCAACGAAAATCCAACTACCATTTTTTAACAAATTTAAGCTTCATTTATTTTCCATGGTGGCAATTTCTTTGCAATGGAGACAATTGAGTGGCAAAAATGGTAATTGAAAACTTTAGTCAATTGGGACAACTCATTATTAAATAGGCCTACTAATTTGCCCATAAATCCTATCACTCTCCAAGACTAGAAATGAAGATCACCTTGTGAATCTATTTCCCGAATCTAAATCCATCATATTAATTCAAAATTTGTCATTCAGTCTCCACTCCCATTCTATTCGGTTAGGTGAATGATCTGTTGACATTTTTCTGTTGATTTAAAGCCTTTTGCATTTGCAAGGAACTTTTCAACCTGTAATTCAAAACATGTGAAGGTATTACAAAGTTCACATAATGCAACCTAGTTGTGATGTGTGTGTGGTGTGATCTTGTGTGAATGAATGATTCTTTTGTGGGCTTCAAGATTTCTCTTAGGGCATTCACCACTTCAAGTATGAAGGAGGCGAAAAGTGAGGTTGAAGCAAATGTTGGATTTATGGTAAAGTTCATTGTTCAAAGAACATAAGAAATCTTTTCAAACCAAAAGGGCATTTTACATACACACCTTTCAACACAATTGTCTAGTACTTTTGTTATATTGAGGCTTGGAAACAAAAAATTAAGTTTGTGTGCATTGAGGTTTCACATGGCATTTGTAGGGAATTGTTGCACACAATGTCTACTCATTTGTCTAGTTGAGGCTGAGATGGTTGAAGCAAACTCTCAAATTTGTGGATTGCTTGACCTAGAGCATTGTCACAAACTTGAGCTCTCAAAATTCTCAATGGTTAGTATCATGGCACATGTTACTTCCTCACCTTCAACTTCACTTGTGAATTGGAGGCTTCAAAACATTTTGTGTTAATGTGCATTGCTTTACTCTCACCTAAGTTGTGTTTGTGTCATCCACATGGCACATGGCCAATCAACTAACCCAATCTAGGAAGTTGTCATGGCAGCTGGTGCTCAATGTCTGATGGATGCAGCAGCTCTACAACACCTTCTGGTAGTTGTCAAGGCTGAAGATCAATTGCAGCTCTCTTAGCTCAAGAGTTCATCATCAATGTGCCTTGTCCAAAAGACACACCTTAGAAAAGCTTAATGTACCAAAAGCTATTTGGAAGGAAGATCAACACATCAACACCAGTAAAAACTGCCAAACTGAGTGCTAGAGCACCATCAAGGACCTTCCTTCGAGTACTTTGGAGAAATATCCCTTTCGTTACTTGAAGGGCATCACTGGACACAACCACCTGCTTCAAGGATAGGAGGTTGTTATGGATTAGATTGTGCTCAGGAGCTAATTACATCCTCCTCACATCTCAACCATTGATTTCAGTGAATTGTAGCCACCCTCACCTAAAAGATGAAAGACAGTGGAAAGTATTTCCTCCAAGGTTATTAGTTTAGGGTAATGGCCAAGGCTTCAGCCATCATTGGAATAAGGGCCTGCATGAGGTGGAGCCAAGGTGGGCCTGATTCTGGTGTTGCCCACAGTTGAGGGTGTTACATGACATGAAAATCGATGATTTTAAAGAAAAAAAATTCATTGTTTTCTTGTGATACCCGACGGGTATGAAACAGGTACCTCCCGGGTATTATGAAAAAAAGCATGATGCAAAGCCTTTCAGAAAACAGAATGCCCACAGGTCAGGTTTTCCGCCCTGTAACCAAGCATGCACATACACTGAAAATCTGGGCAGAGGTTTTCCCATGATGAGGAGCCTGACCCTCTGAAAACTTGTTGGAACTGGTTTAAAATAGTAAAAATCCAGCTTGCTATGACCCTTAGCAGTTCTCATAGTTCACCCAACAGGGATAATAGCCTTACCATTTGTAGGATAAAGCCCCTTTCCTCCCCGCCCCCACAGGCAGTGCTCAAAAAACTGAGCAAAGTTCTGGCCCCACAAATGTCCTAAAGAAGAGAGCCGAAACGTGAACAGGCTTTAATTACAGCATGTCAAGGTTTCTTCCCTGGTGACTGACAAAGGCCTCCTCCTCAACACTTGAACTTGGGTCTGTCCTCGTTTTAGGTGTGTGTGTCATGGCCTGTACCAGCTGCCTTCACCTTGTAAACCTAGTTCCATAATTGAGGAAAGCCACACTAACCCATCATTGCAAGTGCACTTATTTTACTTCCAGATATTGGGTGCAGGGTATAAGCTCGAGGACAGTAGCATTCCTGCAGAAATGGGCCTATGGAAGTGAGTATCGGTACCAAATTTTTGGGAATCTCCCATCGAACGACCTTAGCCAATGTAACTGGTTTTGGTGGCCTATTGAAGGTGCATTCACACCTAATGTTAAGTCAGTGTTAAGTGAAAATCTAGGTGGCATCGCAGGTGGCACCCAATTTTAAATGGGTGATTGTTTAACATTAAGTGAATGTTAACATAAAATTTTCATGGTAAATAGGTTTAGGTCCTAGATGACTAACTTGGTATTAGAGGACTTAATACTAGAGTCCTTAACACCAAGTGTGAATGCACCTTTAGGCACTTTTGTA
>Ga0116230_10007558_pt1 | contig 10728 bp, 8 predicted proteins | sample S1TSphfallax_3_FD_88678 | JGI IMG/M metagenome (GOLD analysis project Ga0116230, IMG submission 88678) | Host-associated microbial communities from peat moss isolated from Minnesota, USA - S1T2_Fd - Sphagnum fallax MG | ecosystem: Host-associated > Plants > Peat moss > Unclassified | place: USA...
GGCGCAGCCATCAGGCGAGCCGGCCGCCTGCAGGCTCCAGTTTCACATCCTCCAGCGCTCTTTGCGCTGCCCATGCCTCGCTAAAGGCCTCTCGCAGAGCGCCGATGTTCTCCGGCTCGAAGAGGGTCTGATGCTTCCCGGGCACCTCGCGGATCGCGATGTCCGGGCATCTTCGCCTCCATGCCGCATCATGAATGGCAGAGCTGCGGCTCCGAAGCAGGATCGCCGGGGCCATCAGCGCGACGGGGCTGCGGTCGAGTTCCGCGAACCACGGGTCAGCTTCGCGGAGCAGCAGGCGCATGCTCAGTTCCTGTTCAGCCACGGCGTTGCCGCTGAAGACCGCCGGCAGCTTGCCGCTCCCGGCAGATTCACGCATGGTACCCGCTAGCCGTCCTCCCGCCAGTCTCAGGACCGCACGCCATGCCTTCGACCGGACAAGTCGCGCGAAGTCTTTGGTCCGCCCTTTCTTCAGCAGATCGAAGGCGTCGGAGAGCGCCCGCACATGCCAGCCCGGAGTCGGCCGGGAAGAGATCATGAAGGAATCGATCGCGCAGAACAGCTCTATCTCGCGGCCCATCTTTTGAAGGCGAAGCGCAGAGGCGTATCCGAAGTGGCCGCCGATCGACATACCCATGATCCGGATCGGTCCCGCTGGAACTCTCCGCGCGATCTCCGCAACCAGCTCCTCTACCAGCGTGTCCGTGGAAAACCCTTCCTCAAGATAGCGTTGCCAGCCGGGATAGCGAATCGTCTCGAAACGGACCGGATAACCAAGTCCATCCGCAAAGGCCGCCATATCGCGCTCGCCGCCTCCGCCGCCGCCCGTCAGATAGATAAAGCTATAAGAGTCTCGCGTCATTTTTGCCGGGGCCCCGTGATGCCAGTTGCTTCGCGATCGTTCTGGCAGTGTAATCCGCGCCCACAACAAAGCGGAAAAGCGGGCCGAAGCTCATGGCGGACGACGCACCGACAAACCGCAGGCCCGGCACCGTAGATTCAAAGGTGGAGTTGAGCTTCGGAGAGCGCTCAAGCCGGCCGATCTTCGCTCGCAGTTCTTCATCCAGGAACTTCAGACGATCGACATCCACGGTGTATCCGCTTCCTGCCACCACATGGTCCACCGTCATCTGCCGTGTGCTCTGCCGGTTCGCATCGCGCACAGTGAGCGCCACTCCGCAGCATGTGTCTTGTGCCTCGATGACCTCGGTGCCGAGCTGCACCGGGACCTTGTTGTCGAACCTTTCGCGCAGCCACCAGGCGCCTTCGGCGGGCAGATGGGTCTTCACGAAGCGCGTTCTGAAGCTGTCTGGCATGCGGTGCATGGCCCTCGGAAAACGGGTGAGCGCCCAGGCCTTCGGCCCGGTCCCCAGACCGGTTATCGGCGAGCGCAGCCGCCGCCAGAGATTGCGCCGTGTCTGCACGCGCGTGTGCCAGGAGATGGAGCGCTCGCGCACCAATAACGTGGGCTGCGCGTCAGCTTCATGCAGCAGAACCGCAGCCTCAAGCGCCGACTGGCCCGCACCCAGCACTGCCAGCCGGCGTCCTTTGAAGGACGAGAATTCGGAGATGTTCGAGGTGTGCGTAACCCGCGACGGCGTCACCGAGGAAAAGACCCGGGGAACATTGGCAAAGCTCGCAAGGCCGGTGGCGACAATCACTTGCTTGGCGACGAGATCTTCTCCATTCGAGAGCGAGAGGGCGAACTTGCCATTCTGCAGCTTTACCGTGACAACATCGACCGGCTCGACCCAGGGGACCTGGTTCTCCTGAAACCACCGCCCATAGGCGGCGAAGTTGGACATCGAGCACGGCTCGAAGGTCTCCAGGTTGCGCGGAGTGTTGTAGTCGCTGAAGGTGTACCCCGGCGTAGGGGTCGAGAGGTTCGTTCCGAAGCAATAGGACTTCAGGAAGCGCTTGTCGGCGGCCTCGGCAATCTGCTCCCAGAACTGCATCGGCTTGCCGAAGATCCTGTGCTCTATCTTTTGGTTTGCCAGATGAGCGGCAATCGAAAGCCCGTAAGGGCCCGCCCCGATAATGGCGACGTCGACGCTGCTCATGGATGCACCCTGACAGCGCCGGGGTCGCCCGGCGGCGTCACTCGCGAGGTGGAGCGGAAGAACCTTCTGAAGGCCCTGATCCCCAGGATCGTCTCCGACAGCGCGTGGATCAATCCGGGCATTCTGTCCACCTTGTCCGCGGCAAAATCTACGGAGTGGGATGAGTGCTGCTTCATCCAGTTTCGCCAATAGCGGAGTTCCTCTTGTGTCGCGCGCCTCGTAAAGGTCTTTGCCAAAAGGATCGCGCGCAAGGTGAAGCGGTCGTAGAAGACCGCCGGGCGGTCGGAGTCCTCCTTGCGGGCCAGCGCAATGGCTTCGCGCAGCTCGGAAGTCTTTCCGGCTGCATCAAGGTAAGCGAACAGCGGGAGCGGCATGCCGCGGTGGCAATCCATCGCGGCCTGGTTGAAGAGCCGCGGATTGAAGTCGATGACGGCCCATTGGCCCTGAAACCGGATGAATTCGACCTCGAAGATGCCGAAATACTTCAGTTTCCGGCAGAGTCGGTGGACCGCAGCGGAGAGATCAGGATCTGCCGGAAGGGACTCGAAGCAAACACCGACTCCAGCCGGCTGGCTCCGTTGAAAGACCTTCGTCGCGTGCCGCGTCACGAAAAGTTCGCCCGTCTCGTCGATAAATCCCGAGACGGAGTAGACGCCCTCCGATCCGATTTCCACAAAGTGCTGCAGCAATGGGATGTTGACATCGGGTATAGAGTGATTCTGTTGTTCCGCATGCTCCAGAGAGAGGTATTCGCGGAAGTTCTCGATCAGTTCTGTTTCAGAGCGCGCAATAGCTCCCTTATCGTTCCGCACGCGGCGGATTTGCGTGCGCGGCTTGATGAGGATTGGATACGGCAGGGTCGATGCAAACGCGACAACGTCGGCGAAACTACGCGGCTCCCAGGTTGGCAAGACCGCGATACCAGCCTCCAGCGCGGCATCCGCCAGCAGCTTTTTATCCAGTATTCGCTCCATCGTATCTACCGACGGCTGGTGGAGAAGGAAGTGCTTGGAGAGCAGCGAGGCGTTGCGGGTGTAAAGCCAGGCAGTCTCGTCCGAGGTAGGAAGCAGCACCTGGCCCGGCGATGCAGTGCCGATATGGAGCAAAAGATCGAGAAACCGGACGCTCTCCCTCTCCGGCGGCCCCTTGTATGAGGCCGACGCGAAGCGCGACCAGGACGAGGGGCAGAAAAATCGATTGGAGATGACGGAGACTCTGAGGCCGTACTTGGAAAGCTCGCGGACAGCCGAAATGGTGCCCCCTGACGACCCCGTCGCCAGAAGCACATCAGAATGGCTATTCAGAGAGGAGTCGTTCACGATTCCCATTATAGCAATTTCGGTTGTCGCGACGATCACCCAAACGGGGGAGGGGTGACCGTTGTAACTCTCCACGTGATATTTTACGCTAGTGGCTCCGCTCTCCGGTAATCGGAGAGATTGTTCGGTGGGACGAGCGCACGGCCGCACCGGAGGAGTTATGGGCGTCTAAGGCCATATCTTTCTGTATTTTAGCTCAGCTTGCGGCCTTCGATATCGAGTGCCAAGTGAAAGAGAGCGTCGCGAGTTGCGAGTGCGGCGCAGCCGTCTTCGAGAAATGCGAGACCGACGACGTTCGAGCCCGAGACCGCGAGCGATGCCTCGCGCTTCGGCGTGATGCGAACAATTCCGCGCTGCCCGTGCAGCGAGGCGGCAACGTAAAGATTGTCGTCGATGTCGAAGGCCATGCCCTGCGCCCGTCCCAGTCCGTGATAGAAAACGGTCGTCGTTCCGTCGGGGGCGATGGCGTGAATCGGCTGGTTCGAGCTGGTGGTAGGGCCGGTGACGAACAATGTCCCTTGGGAGTTGAAGGCGAGATGGTAGGCGGCCATGCTCGGCTCCAGGGTGGCGAAGACAAAGATGTTTCGCGGCCCCGGCTGGCCGGAGGTCGCGGCGATCTTGAAGATGGTCCCGGAGCGGTCGCCCACGTAGAGGTTGCCTTCGTCGTCAAACGCGATGCCGGTGGCGATTCCAAGCCCCTCTGCGTACAAGGTCGCTTCTCCCGAAGGCGTGATGCGGTAGATGGCTCCGTCGGCGCGGGAGCTGGCATAAAGTAAGCCGTCAGGACCGAATGCGAGGCCGGTAGGATTGAGCAGGTTGCGGACGAAGGGTCGGATCTGAAAGTCGCGGTCGATGACGAAGATTGAAACCGGGACCTGCTGTCCGCGGGTGCCGGAGAAGGTGGCAAAGAGTCGGCCATCGGGGTCGACGGCCGGGTTGGCGACAGGGTGGAGATTCTCCGCCATGGGGACGGCTATACGCGCGAAGAGCGAGTTGCTGGAAGTGCCGTTGCGGTGCAGTACGAGGTCGCCCGAGATTGAGCCTTCGCGGATTCGAACGGTCGTCCGATCCGGCCGCGCGAGAGCGACCGCGGCTGGCGTATCTCCGATGGAGACGGTTGGCAGGTCGGAGCTGTGCGGGCCCGCGGAGGGACCGAGATGAGAGCCGTGAACTTCGATCTCGCCGCCGGGCATGGCCGCCGGCGGACTGAGGTGATGCAGGTGCGGTGCGCCGGGAAGTTCGGATTTCAGAAAATCGAGAAGCGGGGTCACTCTCTCAGTTTAGTGCAGATCGCGGGAGTATTGTCTGCTATCGGTTATCAGCTCTCCCAGGATCGGGTCTATCGGAAAACAGGGAGCGGATAACGGAGAACGAGCGTCAGGAGCTGCGCGACGACGCAGGCGATCAGTCCCGCCGCGACATCGTCCATCATGATGCCGACGCCGCCGGGAAGGCGCTCGAGCTGGCGGATCGGCGGGGGCTTGAAGATGTCGAAGAGGCGGAAGAGAACGAGGGCAAGCAAGGCGTGGGGCCAGTCCGGGGGAAGGAGGATAAGGGCAAAGAGCTGCCCGGCGACCTCGTCGATGACGACATGGCCGGGGTCTTCGCGGCCCGATTCGCGAGCGACGATGGTTGCGGAGGGGATGCCGATCAGCGTCGCGGTAAGGGCGGCTGAGGCTGTGCCGATGGCCAGGGCGAGCGGCGACGGTTGTAGTACATGGGCCGCGCCGAACCAGAGCAGCAGCGCGGCGATTGAGCCGTAGGTTCCCGGCCCCGGCTTGAGGAGGCCCGCGCCGAGGAAGGTACCGATCGCCCAGGCCCACAGCGTCTTCTTTTCCGCCGGAAAGTGCAGCTGAACTTTTGAGTCTGCCCTTCTCACGGAATCGCCTTATCGCACGACGGCCTTTGCCGTCGCCGCATTCTCATACCGGTCATACACCCGAATCGCGATCACATGCTCTCTCGCGTCCGTAACCGCGGTCGTCGTTGGCGGGATGGCGGCGAGAAAGTCGTACCTCTCGCTCAGCGAATCGGAGATGTTTCCGGCGGGCTCCAGATACTGCCACGGTCCCGCGTCCACCGAGTACTCCGCATGGGCGATCGGGGAGGTCGCGTCCCTCGCCTCGAATTGCGCGTGGATCCTTCCCCCCTCCATCGACGCCGTAAGCACGCCGGGCACCGGAGGCGTTGTGTCGATGACGAATACGCTGCTCGCCTTCTCGCCAGTCAGCGCCTCTGCGTCGGTGTGGTCCGGCGAGTCGCTGGCGACCACCTTCGCCGTGTAGGTCCCATCCGGCAGCAGAGACGAATCGAAGCTATAGAAGCGGTCATTGATCTTGTCTTTCAGCAGCCGCCAGTTCGCTTCTCCCTCGCCCTTGTAGTAAAGCGAGAAGATCAGATCGTCGCCGTTATCGTCATGCGCGGACCAGCGCACCGTCACCGCGTTCTTGTCCTTCTGCGCCGCCAGCGGGGCCGCATTTGGCTCCGTTGGAAAGACCATCGCCGGCGCCGCCCCAGGCGCGGCAGGGAAGTTCACCTGCACCGACGTATTCGCGGCGGGCTGCGTTGGCGCGACCCGCGCACCGGGCTGGGCGACGACCTCGTCCACCACCGGAGCGACGTTCTTTGCAAGATAATTCAGGCCGATCGACTCAATCGTTTCGCTTCCGCGCAGCACCGCCTTCCACTGGGCGTAGCGCGCGCCCGGCACGCCGACATTGCCGCCGTTCGGCAACGCCTTCGTCCATTCGCTCCATCCCATCGCCGGGTTCTCCACGTTCCCGCTGCGGACGTAGAGATCGAAGGCCGCGTTCGGCGGCAGCACCTCCGCGCGGCCCCACTGCGAGAAGATCTGTGCGTCGAAGACAGCGCTGGTAAACGTCGCCTCGGGCGATCCTGCATCGGAGAGCCGGAAGACGCGCCCATTGTTGCTGGTCGCGATCAGCAGGCCATCCTTCTGCGCCGCGAAGGCCATGCCCTGGGTCGCGTCCAGATGCGCTATGTCCGTCCATCGCCCTGGCACCTGGGTGTCGATGCGATAGACGCGGCCGCGATTGCCCGTCGCCGCAAGCAGGCTGCCGCCCCGCATCGTCAGCGCGTAGACGATGTCTTCCTTGAGCGCGAGCAGCTTCAAAGGGGTCCCGTCCGGCGCAATCCTGTAGATCTCCGAACCGTCCGGGATCACAGTGTTCGCCGAGACCGCCGTAGAGGATCCCGCCGGCACAAACGTGATGGTTGTGCCTGTGCCGCCGGTCACAGGCAGGTTCGGCAGTGGGACATTGCCCTTGCCGCCGACGCCAGCCGCATAGACGTTGCCCCCCGCATCCATCGCGAGAGCGGTTATCTCGCGCTTCGCCGCCGAATAGACCGCAAACGGCCGCGCTCCCGTCTTCGCCGTGTCGATCCTGTAGACCACTCCTGCGCCATCGCTGCCCGCATAGAGCGTCCCGTCCGGTGCCAGCAGCAGGCAGCGGATATGCTGGTCTTCCGTGCGGAAGAGCACCTTCGCCTTCCCGCCTCCGGCTGGAATTTTATAGACAACGGCAGGCGCGCCCGCAGCCACATATACTTCGCCTGACTTTGCGATCGCGACGTCCCAGAGATACTTCGGCTTCTCGCTCGTCTCCACGGGATCGAAGACCACGTCGGCTGTCTTGTCTGGCCTTATGCGATAGACCTTGCCATCGGGCGAAGTCGCCGCATACAGCGTCCCGTCCGGCAGCGCGGCCAGCGCCTGCACCGCAAGCTCCTTGCCCGCGAAGATGTCCGTCGCTGTGCCGTCGGGAGCAACTTTGGTAACAATTGCCGAGCCCGCCGCCGTTCCGCCCCGCCCCAGATAGGCATTCCCCGCGGCGTCCGCTGCAATGGACCACACATAGCTGCCGCCGGTGCTCGCGAGCAGCTTTCTCTCTGGGGCGACCTCCAGGCGGCCATCGTTGCGGATCGCCACACCCTCTGCCGTCCCGCGCTCCATCTCGTCGTAGCGGGACTGCGTCCACAGCTTCGTCCCCTGCGCCCCCGCGCTTTGGACCTCCGCGCTGAACAAGCCGAAGCAGACCAAGGACATCGTAATCAGCGGAAAGGACCATCGCATCATCGTGAGATTGAGTCTATGCAACGGGAACCTTAATTCGCCAGCACCGCGCGATACCGCACCTGGTTCTTCTTTACCTTCGCGACTGCGTCGTTCGCCGCCGCCATGGGAAAGCGCTCGGTGATCGCCTTCACGCCGTGCCGCGCCGCTACGTCCAGCATCTCATGCAGGTCATGCGGGCTTCCTGTGGGGCTGCCGGCGATCCCTTTCTGCCCGCCGATCAGCGCGAACGCCTGGATCTGGAGAGGTGATGGAGGAACGCCTACGACGCACATCGTTCCCTTGGGACGCAGTGCCGCTACGTAGCCGCCCCAGTCCTGGTCCGCGCTCACCGTGGACAGGATGAAGTCGAACGATCCCGCCACTTTCTTGAGCGCGCCGGTGTCGCGCGTGTTGATGAAGTGGTGCGCCCCGAGCGACTTCGCCTCGGGCTCTTTATCCTTCGAGGTTGAAAAAGCCGTGACCTCCGCCCCAAAGGCCTTCGCGAACTGCAGCCCCATGTGTCCCAGCCCGCCAATGCCGACCACGCCCACGCGAGACGACGGCCGGACTCCGTGGTTGCGCAGCGGCGCGTACACCGTGATACCGCCGCAGAGCAGCGGAGCGACGTTCTCGCTCTCCAGCACCTCCGGCACCGGAATGGCGAAGCGCGAGTTGACGCGGATCGCCTCCGCGTAGCCGCCATTGCGGCCGATGCAGGTCGGCTGCGAGAGCGCGCAGAGGTGCTCGTCGCCCTGGCGGCACCACTCGCAGATGCCGCAGCTGTTCGCCTGCCAGCCGACGCCGACCCGTTCGCCGGGCTTGCGGTCGCGCACCTCGCTGCCCACCTCGGTGACGACGCCAACGATCTCGTGGCCGGGAATAAATGGATACTTGCTCAGCCCCCAATCGTTATCGATAAGGTGGACGTCGCTGTGACAGACCCCGCAGTGCGAGATCTTGATCTCCACGTCGTTCGGCGCAAGCTCTTCGACGCCGTACTTATACGCCAAAAGCTGCGCTCCGGCGGCATGAACGGCCAGACCATGAATTTGTTTCATCTTGTTCTTCCCGACTTTCCTCTATGGCGATTGTTCCTGTGTGCCCTGCGCTATGCTGGCCCCGAAGTACGATGCTACAACAACGACCCGGTGGATTAGTTCGCGTGCGTTCGGCTGGTCTTATGCCGGGGGCGCAATTCGCCTCCCTTTCCGACTGCTTCGGCGCTACCTTACCCGCAGGGTCAACACCTGCGTCCCGCTCACCGCGTAGCCCGTCTCCACCGAGCCAAGCTCCTTCGCTGTCTCGCCGGTCAGCTGGATCCGCTGCTCCGCCTTCTGCGACTCCAGCACGTTGGCCATCGAGAGCGGCACCTCGCCCATGGTTCCGCCTTCGAGGACGGTCTGCGCGTCATGGACCAGCAGGGATACATACAACGCGTCGTTGATATGGCTGCGGTTCATCTGATCGATCATGTCGCGGAGCGCCACGGGATGCCCCTGGCCGCCGTTTCCCGCCGGAAGCGTCAGCCGGTCGGTCATCCCGGCATCGCCAACCACCAGCCGAAGGTCGCCCGGGACCGTATCCACGGGTATGGTCACGGGAATACGCAGCGTCTCCGGCGGTGCCCGGAACGGATGGATCGTCGCATCGAGAACAAGGTGCTCTCCCGGGCGCACCTCTACTTCGCCAAGTCTCACCTGCCCTAGAGTTGCGGTCCTAACCTCGTCCATCGCTTGAACTTTCAGGATCAGGCTCGTCACCACCGGCTGCTCCGCGGAGCTCGCATAGACGCGGCCCAAACGGACGTTGATATAGAGCGCGGTATTGATCGCGGCCGGATTCAGATCGTTCGCCGCCATGATGCCGGCGAGCTTCACCGCCGGCTCGCCCTCCACCGTGAACTCGCCCGAGAGCCGGTAGCTGACCTCCGCCGATGCCTGGTTCGTCTCCTGCAGGCTCTGGAAGACCGACACCAGCATCGCGGACGGCGTCAGCTCCTTGTTGTCCAGCACCTCCAGGTGGATCGTCCGCTCCGCGGCTTTGTGGCCGCTCGCCGCGGCGGCCGACACCGGCTGAGAGATCTCGATCGTCACCGGAATCATCCGCGCCCGCTGCCCGAACCGCCCAAGGATCGCCGAGTTCCGGTCTTCGGTGAACGCGCCCACGGTCTCCGTCGTGTCGATGATCTTGAAGGCGTTCAGCGGGGAGGGGAGCGTCGCCAGGACGGTCGCCTTGGTCATCGGCATGGCGACCCGGCCGAACTGCGTGATGGGATGTCCGCACGCCAGCAGGTGCGTCGCATCGACGTAGGTCACCGTGCAGGTGCCCGACATCGAAAGGTCGCCGCGAACGAGGATTGCGCTCACCGCCGAGCCCGGAATCAACGGCTCCGGCTGCTTCATCGCGGAGTCGCTGCCCCCCAGGCCGGCGACCGGCGTCAACCCGAGCGCCCGGAAGCGGTCGCCGAAGCGGTCGATCGCCTCCTGGCTGAAGCCGCCGAAGACCAGCGGCGTCTCAATCGGCGTAATCTCCCGCGCGCCGCCGCCCCCCGCTGGCTTTGGGTCAGCCGCGGCCATCTTAGAACCTTCCGCCGACGCGTCGCCGTCCTTGACCTCCAGCATCTCTTCGATCGGGGTGATTCCGCAGATGGGTTCCTTGCTGAACTGCCCGATGCGGAAGCTCAGCGCTCCCATCAACTTGCCGTCGATGTACACCGGACTTCCGCTCATCCCGGCGACCACTCCCGTATACTCGGGCTTTGTGCCGTGCAGCCGCGCCAGGATCATGTCCTCGCCGGGTCCGCGCGCGTTCTTCAGCAGGCCGAGGACCTCAACCTCCATCGGCTCCGGATCGACTCCTTCAAAGACCGTATAGGCGACGCCGCGCAGCCCGCGGTGCACTTGCGATAGCGGAAAGATCACCGTCTCCTTCGGCGGGGTGGCCGAGTAGGCCGCTGCCGGTAACGTCGAAGGTGCCTGCGCCCAACCGGCACCCGCCAACGTCCAAGGAAGCAGGAGGCCAAGCGATGCTTTTCCAGATAGAAGGCGAAGCCACGCCCTTCGTTGCGGTTTCTCTTGCTTGCGGCGTTGCGGGGTTCTTCGAGTCACGATTTGAGTCTCACCTCTACAGACTAGATCATTCGGCCGCCGTCACCATCCGCGCTTGCCTTTCTCGACGCAACGCTGGTCCGTCTGAGGGAACGATCCGCTCTCTTCCGCCCTGGCCGCCGCTGAGGTGGCTTCTGTTCCGAATCCCACCGCGTGAGGTAAAGTTCTCA
>Ga0116230_10007559_pt1 | contig 10728 bp, 11 predicted proteins | sample S1TSphfallax_3_FD_88678 | JGI IMG/M metagenome (GOLD analysis project Ga0116230, IMG submission 88678) | Host-associated microbial communities from peat moss isolated from Minnesota, USA - S1T2_Fd - Sphagnum fallax MG | ecosystem: Host-associated > Plants > Peat moss > Unclassified | place...
CAGCTTTCAGAACAAGCTTCACTGCAAATGCAGCCAAGTTGTCATCTGACAAGTGCAAGATTCTTGAATGGTCGGGATGTGAATTGAAGCTGTTGGATCGCTTGTCTGCTGCAACGCTTGAGTAAAGCAGATGCACATACCTTGATCATGTCCCTTAATATGGTAATGCCACCTTTCAGAGCTGCCCTTGCTTTGGGGTGCTCAGCTGTGTTAATAAGAAGCTGCACAAGGACATAGAACTTGATTACTTATGAAACAAACACAACTACACAGTTGAAAAATTCATTTAGGTGCTCATCAAAGCTATGGGTTAATATTATCAGGTGTAACAGGCTGGAATTGAATGATCAATGGAGACAGATGGGGAGAGAGAATGAACCTGGAGGATATAGAGGCACAATAAATCATCATTTAGATCAAGCATGGGCAGCAATACTGGAACACCTTGTGCAATTAAGATTTTCTTTGCTGATGGGGTTGGCACCTTGGAATTGAACATTGCATGCTTGGCATCAATATTGATTGTAATGCTGCACATCATATGTTCAAAGTGCAAATGTGACCAGCACAGTCAAGTGTAGACATGTACCATGATGAGAGATCAATGAAGACATACACTATGACCCTGGAAGTACTGAACAAGATATAGAGGGCACTTGACATTGGAAAACTCTAGAAACATCTACCAAGATGGTCAGAATGGGAGAGGTTTACACCTCATGAGCGCAGCTACTCCAAAAGCCTGAATTCGTGGTTCAGTATGATAGAGATATGGTATCATTATATCCACAGCATTCAATTTTACAGCTTGCTCCTTCCCAACAACATCAAAGCTTCCACACACAAGGCAGCACAATTTCACATTGTCTGTCAGAGTTACTCTTGGAAATGTGATCATATGTGTGATCTCAAGAAGAGCAAAGGAAAGAGTCCAGGGTTGTAAACTCCAGGGAGCTGAGGCCTACATACCATAGAAGGCACAGAAACCGTAGAGCTGCCTCCTTCAAGTCTAGAAAAGTAAAGCTTGATATTTCAAGTGCTGTTGGGACTGCATTGACCTTCAGCCACACTTAAACATATAGGAGTCAGAAGACAGGCAGACTAGAAGGCCAAACACTGGCTTCTCTGTAAACTGACAATCTTTACTGACATAACAGAAGTCTGTTTTTTGGATAATATTGGATTGAGCTTCACCAAGAAGTTAGCGACCAGAGACTATTGAATATATACACTACCTTCAAAAGCTCTGTAAGTGCCATCTGATCATAATTCAAGCCAGCCACACACTTGGAAAGAAGGTCAAATTCCAAAATCATGCAAGTTCTATCTGGCTCCTTATTGATACACTTCAAGATGAATGTCAGGGTTTTCCCATTTGACACCAGCTCCTTCCTCACTGTTAAAAAGCCATAACAATGGTTTCATGATTTCAGTTGGCAATCTATGCTCAAGAAATCTACACTTTTCTGGATAAATTTCTTTCTTAGTTTCTCCAATTTGTATAATGCTTAAGACACACAATCTCACAACCGCAGCATTTCCCATTTTCCAACTTGCACCCCAAAAAATAGGTAACACTATATCTGGCCCTCTGAAATATGAATTGCTCTGCACATTGACTTGCAAAGTTAACATCAATGTGATGGAGGAAGAGTAATTCCTGTTGGCTCTTCACTTGCCACAGCACATAGACATTTTTTGTTGCACATTTTTATGATCCATGGAAGAATCTATTTTTATGAGTTGTATTTCTGACACTGTGATTCTACATCCCTGTGACATCAGGGTTCATGTACCATTGTTACATGATCTGCATAGTGATTCTGATGAGGTCAATGTTGATGTCATCCTGAACATTTCCACTTGGCCTATATAACTGGACTACATGCTGAATTAATCACACAAATCTATGTGCAAGACGTAGTTAAAAGAGTTGTGCAGGCAAGGGAATGAGACTCTGCCAAGGAGTAAAATTCAGTCTCAAGCCATGTTCTCCAGAGAAAGATGACACACGAGTTCAGAAGTTGTGTTTTCAGCATACCTTCATCAGAAAGGGCTGCATCATTCAGGGCAGAAAGGGCATTTCCCCTCAAAATGATGTTGCTGTCAGCTACCTGCATTAACAGTAGTTTGTAGTCAAATGCAAGCCTGTCAATTTTGTATTCCAATAGATTGCAATCAACCACATCACAATGATTTTGGAGCACTGGTGACCATAGTCAGTCTCATGATAATCGAGGAAAAGATTGTGGAAAACTCAGAATGTCTTTTCATCATTCTGAGCAGGTGCTTTGAGGCACAAGTCATGTCTCATCATAAGGGAGAACCAACTTGTTTCCTGACATTCATGGTCCCACAAGCCCTTGGGGCATCTTGTAAGAGTTTGTAGCTATCTCTTCCTTGATTCTAGATCATCCTGATGTTTGTTCACCAACCTTCATGAAGTTCACTAGAAAGGAGAAAATACCATGTCAACAAGGAAATTGATACACCCCAAAGTACACAGATCATCCCATGTCGTATCAGAAGCTGTGATCAAAGAGCCACATCAGCAGGTATCAAGGACATAAGGAAGAAGACTTCTTTGCCCAAACTCTGAAAACAGCAAAACACACCTAGCATATATAGGGTCTGTAATCTGCACTGTACAGGAAGGGATTTGTGATTTTGGCACATGAGCCAAGCTGACAGGTATTGTTCTTATTGAGCATGAGAAAACACTCAAAGATGAGGAACTAATGCAGAAAAACTACAATTCTGACACCATACTCACATGGCACCAAAGAGATGGAGGGAATTTGCCCTCCTTCCATTGAATTCTGGAGTTGAAACATTGTCACCTGAGGCATACTTGAAGCAGAGTGCAAGCTCCTGGCGAATGAACATGTCCTTCTCCACTACCATTTTGGCAAGTATGGGTAGAAAACCTATACATTCACACGTAGAAATTGAGCAACTCTCTGAGACAATACACGAGGAGAAAAATCTCTGCACTTAGAGTCAGGAAATAAAAAGAATGAGATATTTGAATTGGGCAGTGCTGTTGACAAATGCATTTCACTGACATCACTACCTACCAGCAGCAAGACAGCGTACACGACTGCTTGGAACAGAGAGGAGCTCAACTGCCCAAGTTACAGACTTCTGTCTGACAACAATATCTTTGTCCTTCAGCAGACGCACCTGACCATGCATAAATAAAATATTGTCACAAAAGTCAGACAGAAGCAGAACAACTCATGCAACAACTCATGAGATGCTTCAAGAATAACAGCTTACAGATGCATCAGATCATGGTTTTTATACGTTTTCCTCCCAGATTCAAAGGGGCTCACTCGGTGTTCCAAAAGCAGTGGAATTGCAATCTATTCCAGGCGCTGCTGAGATTCTATAGCAATACCAATCTTTTGGACGAAACAAAGATAAGGATTGGTGAAAGGGAAATACTCACGAGCTTCGAGTACATGAAGTTTCCGAATGCGAGGGTGACTCTGGTCTCCGGCTTAGGCTTGGGAGGAGGATGTATGGCGTGCTGTACAAGCTGTTCGCCTGGGGGAAGCTCAGACTTGAACAATGGATATCCTTCTTCACAGTCCGGCACATTCACGAACTTCACCATGTCCTCCGTCCTCATCTGCTGGCATGCGTATTTCCAATCCTCGTATTGTCGTATTGTTGCATCTGTCAGAGCCTTGTCAGCTGCATTCACCATGATGCTTTGATTGCAGATTAAAAAGAAACAGTGATTTTGTTGTCGTTCAGAATCGAAATGCTCCAAGTACGTTGAAGAGCAATATACAGATTCTACAATTGACAAGATGCAAGCATGCCGCGGCAGATCGATAAATGTGAACACTATAGATAAACATGAGAACTTCCTTCAATCTACTACAGACGCCTGCCTGCCATCGCTTGCGAAATGTCATCAAATCATGATCAAGCTGCAAAAACGCTCCTGAAACCACAACCTGTAATCATGATCATAGAAACGCCTCGTTTGTTTCCGATTCAAACAAGTGCGGAAGTTAAGGATTGGAAAGAGAACGGCCAGAATCGGAACTGTAAGAAACTGAAACAATGCATGTGTCCGTTACCAAATACTAAAGCCAAGAAAAGACTCGCATGAATCACCGATTAAAAGTTGCACGATGTTGTGTAAAAGCAAGCAACGAGAAACCTGGCACTGTGCGAACAGTTTTCCAATTCAAAGGCAGCAAGGTGGAGGAAGCGGGAATAAGATTCTCCGCTTCGAAACACAAGAAGTTCAAACCTGGAATATAGACTGGGACTCGAGAACTCTGGAAAAAAATCTGCGAGATGTAAAGAAAGAGACCCCGATAACAAAACAGAACAGAAATTTTATGTGCGTGCGCCGAAATCGAAGGCGAAAAGGATCGAACCAGTACACAAGAAGTCGCGGTGCCAAGACAATACACAACTCGACAAAATAGTAACAGGATCAGATGAAGTAATGCAACAGTAAAGAGGTGATGGTAATAGCGTTGCCAAGGAAACGGCTCGGATGCCAATATATCGCAAGAATTACAATGCAAAACACCAAATAAAAGCCGAATCAGAAAAGCTCGGAACCCGATTTCTGCATTTCGGATCCACAATTGAACTGTGATTTAGATGAACAAGCTCGTGAATCTGCTTCCGAATTAAGAGTTCCAGGGATGCCAAGAACGGTGCAAAAGCAAAGCGCAGAAAGAAGGGCATAACTTACGATTATTTGTGCGTTGGTTGTGATACTGTCAGGGACGGAGGTTAACCGACGGCAGCCAAAATGCTCAAAATACGTCTCTGTCTCTCGCGAGATCACCGGGGACGACATACCATTGAGCACTTTTCTCTTCCCACTTCGTCCCCAAGGTGGACACATTTCCATCGGTTGGAACTTCGATCCGCAATGGGGGCTATTATGCAAACGAGGGTGAAATATGTAGGGTACGGACGAATGGACCTGTGTGCGTGAGGGTGGGGAGAGGGGGTTTGTGACTCTTCCTTCAACCTCCAGTTCCAGTTCTAAAGCGCAAGTGATTCCCATTCCAGTTCCTAATAAAACAGAATCCAGGTCCAGTTCTCTTCATTTTAAGTCCTAGTTGCAGTTCTGGTTCTGAAGATCAGACCCAGCTCTGGTCCTCTTCAAGATAACCCGGACCCAAATTAACATATATAGATCACAAGGTGAACCTTATCATTAGTTACACTGGCCTCGATATGTTGGCTATTTTCACTCTGCAAATGCAAATTTTGAGTTCAGGAATTAAATCTGATTTTGCCAATTCTGAGCAATTGGAATCTCAACCCCAGAAGCAGCAAGATGTCAACCAACAGCAAATGGCTGTTATTTTGCCTTTCACCATGTAAAAGTCTGTAGGTTCTCTCATGGCAGAGTAGCACAGACCTATACCCATAAAACCCATCAAAGCTAACAAAAGCCAGTAAAAACTAGGAGTGGCAATTTCCAGTTGATTTGCACAACTGCAATATATGGCAGTCAAGGCTAAAACAAAGGCTGCAATACATCTGGACAAGTTGCGGAGTCCACAGCTAGCTCTGGTCATGACAAGGGTAGAACAACTATCTATTGGTACAACGTTTTGTCCCTCTCCAAGATAATTTCAAGACTGAGGTGATGGTGTTGCTTACACAGTTCCTTCCAACTGATGTTGTGGTGATCTGGAAGTTTAGGCTGCCTGTTCGACTGCTTGCAAGCCTTGTGCAAGGTGTGCCAAGTATGGCTCTGTCTGTGATCCATTACTGAGTAGCACAACAAGGGACTTCAACTCTTTAATAAACTCCTCATCTAGTTTCCTGCACAAAAGCACCCAGTACACACAACTTATGCGCTGCATTTTCTCACTTTCTCTCAACAAATGCACCTCCTTGCCTTGAGTTCTGGAGCTCCCATGCACAACTTTTAAATAGCAAGATGGAGAAAGGTTTAAGGCAGTACCCTACTGTAGTCTTGAAGTTTGTGTCATCTGCTGCTTGTCTTGCCCATTGTGACTTGTATCCTTTCTTTGCTACTTTTTTGCTGCTGAAGGCAGGCTCTTGAGAGTCAAAACTTTCTCCTCGGAACAAGGCTGGAATTAACCATTGAGTTGCAATTGCATAATGTAGACAAATGGACTTCAGCTTGTCCACTTTCTGTATAACATACCACTCAACTTTGGTCAGGCATTTTCCTTGCTAGAAAGATAAATCCAAACCCAGAACAGTCAGAGGATGGCTTTGTTTATGGGAAAATTTCTGGCAAACTGTAGCTTGAGGCACAATATGATGCACAAACCCAAGCATCAGAGTTCTTTTCATTGAGACAATGCTAAGCAACTAGTCCAAACTTCTAATCCAAGATGGACCTCCATAAATTGACACTCTAGTACAGTCGTAAGCCCAAAACAAAAGCAACTACTTGAAGTCAATCATCAGGCACAATAGTTATAAGTTAGAGATGGTCTCCTCAAAAGGCATGGGGTCGGGCAAGTACATACCTTCAGAATCTGAGGCCAGAAGAGCATACATTGTTTAAGGCACTTGTCCAAGAAAGCATCATGATGCTGCATGACCTGCAACCCTTGTGTGTACTGAATAAGAGTAGTAGGAACCAGGAACCTTCTGCTCCATATGTAGACAAGACAAAAGACCAGACTTATTGAAAGAAACAACTGCAAACCCCTCAAAGTACACCAGTTGAAGCCTGACTACCACAAAAGTTCATGTTTGCTACTCTTAATACCAGCTCTGTGTACAAAGTGTGCCCACCTCATCAATGCTTTTCGCACTTTGTAGCTGGCCATGCATGACATGCCAATTAGGTTCAAGCACCTGAGCACAGATGGAACCACCACTCATTTAGGATATTATTCATCAAGTTCTCTACAAAGTCTAGTTCTATGCTTACACCCACATCACGATGTATCTACACAACAAAAGCTGATTCAAAGATATAACTACTCACTGACTACAGAGCAAGACAAAACTACAACACACCACATCAAAGATGGGACAAGATGAGTAAAACCCTCTTTGCATGGTTTGTATGTTTCCTTCTTTGCATTCTTATCCCAATTCTCTCAGGTCATAGCAACACACATGACAAGCATCACACAAGGCACAGAAAGCTGCTGTGCTCTTCTCCAAGTGGTGGCATGCCGCCAACTGAGACTAAGCAATGACTGGCAAGAAAACAAGCTCAGCTGCAAACCTCAAAAGTCATGTAATGTTCAAATGTTTGTAGGAAGTGCAGCATGCGATGGCATAAGACATATGACTGTGACATAGCTGTTCCCAAGGAATTGAACGAGCGAGCAGCTGACTGCAAAACAAATCAACAAGTGTGTTGCAGCATTAAGCAATCTCTTGGCTACAATGCCTTTCTTTCATGATCAACTACAAAGTAGTGAATGAACAGAAGGTGCTGATGAAACAGAAGTGTACCTGGTGGAATTGCCAGGTGGCACACAGCTGGCGCTCGACATGCTTACAGTGAAAGAGATGCCGAAATATGAGTTGATATTTGGTCAATGCTTTTCTGGAAATTACCAGAGATAGTGGCCACCTCACCTACAACCCATCAACCACCTTGTCCACTGAGTCTCTACCAGCTAAAGCACTCCCATGTCACTTCTTCATTTCCATATTTGGCATCCAAAGTCACAAACAAAATAAAAACCACTCTCCTCATCTTGGACTACTCAATTGTTACCTCCACTAAGGCCTGTCAACAATAGTAGAGATAAGGGACTCTCACATTGTTCTTACCTCACACAGCAGTAATTAGTCTCTGGGCACTTCCTTATTCTGTCTCACTCCAAAATTTTGATTGAAGAATAACAGGATTTTGAAAAGACTTCCTGCCTAACCTTGTAGTCCAAAGTAAAAGTCTCCAGGCCTGTTATGCTTCCAGATGCCATCCCCTGGAGACTACTAGCATCGGTTGAATCTGCACGCTGGGAGTTATAATGAGCAGGCCCTGCTCCATTCTGGCTGATGTTCTGCAGCTGAGTCAGTAAGTTTGATCTCTCCTGCCATTTACAACATGATCATGAGCAAATGAGGATCACTGAAAAAAAACTCACTACTGAGATTAGATAAGCATGACCCCCCCTTAACTTCAAATACGAAATGTAGGCCTACGATTGAATTCTCACAGCCGTAAATTCCCAACACAAGTAGTCAGGCTTCACAGTATGGGCTACCACAGAAGCCCAGAGGACTTTTAGAAGCAAAGACAGAACAGTACTTACAATGTTGCATGTGAGATCTTCATGGTATGGATCTGATGCAGCAACTGATGTACGCAAAGCCAACTCCAACAATGACTGTGCATCAAATGGTTTACATCTCAAGTCAATTACTCATCACTGCCCTAATTGCACCCAATGCAGCTAGTAGACATACAATCTGGTCATGACAACTTGGAACATGCCACTTTTCAATGGTGATATGGCTATTGTGTTCTTGTTAACACAGACATGACACAAGAGGGTAAAGAGTCCATACCTGAAGTTTCTCCATAGACATGGCAGAAGGCCTCTTTGCAAGCTCATCTCGTGCTGTGTCCATAAAGTGAACCAGGAAATCACCCTACATTCCACAAGGAATAGCCATATCACCATTGCTTAGAACTCCACAAACAGAACAATGAGAGAAGATACTTGTGGTAGTTGGCAATACTATCTCAAGAGAACATATGTTCCTGTCAAAACCATTTTCTTCCAGGCCAAAGACAGAAATGCAGCTGCATAAGGGAATGACTATCTATAATGATTATCTATTCTGCTACTCCCACATTCCTTCTCACAAAAATCATATCTTTTTTTCCAAAGGATTCTGCTGATACAGACCTGATCAACAAAAAAGTAATGCTTCACTGATCGCAGCCTGCCCATCAAGTCAAACTGCCAATATGAAGCCACCCATCCAAGGTCACTGCTAGCACAAGAAACTTGGCAAGAAAGGTAAGCACCATCTCAGAGAACATTGTTTACAGTAGAGAAGTATACAAGAACTGTAAACACAACTAGGAAGCCTAGGTTCCCCCAGCACTGATGCCTCATGGATGGCCCCATGGAGAGGAAAAAACTACAAGAGGAAATGGAGGCCAGATGTGGCATGAATAATGCAAAAAGCAAGACATTGGACTTGTTAAGTGAGATGCTTTACAGCATACAACATATGTATGACTCAAACATAAGAATGGCATCCATACTAGATCACCTTATGGATAATGAGATTAAGAAGTTCTGCACTTGCAAACTCGTATGCAATGTTAATGCGTTCCAAGTAGGGACGTCTTGGACCAATGTTTCTCTGGTTTGCATCCTCTGCAAAAGGAATCTGCAAAAAAATCGACAAAAAACCTCGACATTCAGCAAACAAAGGATCTAGGACAAAAATCACAGGGGACAAAATAGAAAGAAGGCAATAAAAGAACAACCCCCTGGAGACACACCTGGATACAATGGCCACACTCACGTACTGCATTCAAGTACTTCCCAGTGGTGAGAATTGTTTCAGCTGAGCTTGCCAAAAACCCTGGGATATCTCGGCGAAGGCTGTAGCGTTGCTGCCAGTAGGTAGCATGGTAATCCTGACTCAAACTCTCCTGTGGCATCCAAGGGTAAGATCAGGACCTTTAAACATCCCTGTAATAGTGAGCAGATCCTTCCAGAGAAAGACAATCTCACATCATTGTGACTTACTGTGACAAAATATTGACAATCTACGTTTACAAATGAGAAGAGGCTGAAGCCAAACACCAGCCAAGGTTTTCTAAAAATTACTCAATGATGGTATTGTAAATACCTTCTGCAAGGACTTGTTCTCATCGATCAAGAATTCACCATAAGGATCATCAATTACACCTTCATAGACCCACCTTCACACAACCCCAGTACCCAACTTAAAAGGTTTGTAGGATCGACAGCAGATCCTTGAACAGAAAATAACCGTCAAGGATCAGGTCAGCAGAGTTGTTGCCTTCACAGCAATTCCCACACTCGTGACTTCCCACAACAATCTGGAGATGAGTACCTTTCAAGGATTCCAAAGTAAGGAGCACTTGCTGCATGTGTAAGCTTCTGAAGCAAAGCCCTGGCAGCACTGTCCCCAGCCATGGCTGTTGCCTATTAGACAGGACATTTGTTAGGGAAACCCCAAGATCTCATCCAGCTAGCACTTAGATCAGCACATCACTTCCCCTTTCATTCTGACAATCTCAAAATAGTGCACTTGCAGGGAATGAAGATAAAGCTGAATGTAGGGTCCTTCATTTGATAGCTATATGATATGCATATAGGGTTACCTGATTGTGCAACAGATTCAATATTGCAGCACCTGAGGCATTCTGTGTACTCGCCTTCAGCACACACATGGAGAGTGCTTGCATAGCTGCAATCATTGGCTGCAATTCCAAACACCTCCAGCATTCAGCAAACCTTATCTCTCAGTTTCTCTTTCTTTCAAGAAGAGTTCATTTAAGCAAGTCCAGAACAGCAATGTTTTCCAGGTACTGCATCCCTGACACAGACATTGATGCAGAAAGAAGAATGCTACCATGTGGGAATTCCAGCCCAGAAATTAACTACAGAAATGTAAAGTGAAAAACCAAAATCAAGATTGAAGACATTACCTGACTGAAGAACCACAAACCTTGAAGTGACAACCGTGTCAACCGGAACTGATGCTCAAGTTGTGCCACCATGGCATGATAATCCTATA
>Ga0116230_10007560_pt1 | contig 10726 bp, 9 predicted proteins | sample S1TSphfallax_3_FD_88678 | JGI IMG/M metagenome (GOLD analysis project Ga0116230, IMG submission 88678) | Host-associated microbial communities from peat moss isolated from Minnesota, USA - S1T2_Fd - Sphagnum fallax MG | ecosystem: Host-associated > Plants > Peat moss > Unclassified | place: USA...
AAGTGGATTTGAGCTTGAAGGGGAGTGTTGAGAATTCAAGCTCAACTAGTTAGGTTTCATTAGTTATTGGAGTAGGAAAGTAACTAGGTTACTTTCACAAGGTTGAATTACTTTCTTTACTTATTTTAGTTTGGTTATTTGTGGTTTGGTTTTGTAGTTAAATACTTTGGTGTTGATGGTTTGTTTCTCTTTTCTTCATTACACAAGTTTGTGTATTTCATGTGACAAGAACCTTGAGGAGTTTTTGATGTTATGTTTTGTGTTGTGAGCATCATGTTATAGCTTCCTTTCAATAAAGTTCTATGTTTGCACTTGAGTAGATTTCCTATTTGTTATCATGACAGTTCATGGCATGACACCTAAAGAAAAACACACAAGCAAGAAACCAGATGTTTCACATTTCAGAGTGTTTGGTTGCATTTACATACGTGCATGTTCCAGACAAGAAGAGATCAAAACTAGACCCAAAAAGTGTATATTCATTGGATATTCTTTAGACCAAAAAGGATATAGATGTTTCAACCCTTCCATTCGAAAGTTGCAAGTGAATAGAGATGTTTTGTTTGATGAGATGGTAAATTGGTACTCACCATTGAAGATAACAAAAGATGGAGAAGCTAAAATTGGTGATGTTTCATAAAATGTGGGACAAGAATCACAATTAATTAGTGGACCATAAGAGTTTTCAATTAATGGGTCTAGTAGCACTCCATGGAAAGGAAAATTAAGATCTTCAAACATTGTACATGGTAGTTTTCAAACATCATTTAGAAATTCTCATGTAGATGCTTAATCAAGTGATACAGAATTGAATGTGGGTGAAAAATCAAGAGTCCTTTCAGTTATTACTCCCGAAGCTTGGATGGCTAAGAAAGTTTTGAAAACACCTAATAACAGTAATGGAGTACGAAAATCCACACGAGTCAAATACCTTATACAAATACTCACATATGATGGTTTTGTAGCTCATCATTACACATACATGGTGAGAGTTATATAAGAGGTTGAACCCATTTGTTTTGAACATGTAGTTGGAAAACCCTAAATGGGACAATGCCATCGATGAAGAGATGGCAACATTAGATGTTAATGCAACTTGGGATTTAGTAGCTTTACTAAAAGACAAGAAAACAATTGGGTGCAAATGGGTGTACAAAGTCAAACATAATGCAAGATGGATATGTGAACAGATACAAAGCAAGATTAGTTGCCAAAGTTATGCCCAAAGTTATGGCATAGACTATGAAAAGACCTATAGTCCAATTGCAAAAATGATAACTATAAAAACACAATCATTACTATGACAGTAACAAAAGGATGGTCTTTACATCAAATGGACCTAAAGAATGTTTTTCTTCATGGAGATTTACAAAAAAAAGTGTACATGGAACAACCACCAACTTATGTGGACCAAACACATCCTAATTTGGTTTGTAGGTTGAAGAAAGCTTTGTACGACTTGAAACAAGCACCTAGAGTTTGGTCAAATAAAATAAGTTCGTATCTTGTCACAAGTGGATTTCAAACATCCAATGTAAATTTTTCACTATATGTGAAAAAGATAGATTATGGGATTATAGTCATAATCATTTATGTTGATGACTTGATTATCACATGAGATAATGATGCGGACATCTCTCATCTGAAGAAGCTTTTGAAGCAAAAGTTTGAGATGAAAGATTTGAAAGAGTTGTGTTATTTCCTCGGCATTGAGGTAATCCAATCCCTTAAAGGGATATGGTTACTACGAAGGCAATATGCCTTGAACAACTTGTCCAAATATGGGATGACGGGTTGCAAACCCATTTCAATTCCATTGGAGCAAAATGTGAAGTTAAATGCAGATGAAAGAGACCTTGTGGAAGATACCACTATCTACAGACGCATAGTGGGGAGTTTGATTACATGACCATCACAAGGATTTGAGTTATGTAGTTGGAGTGGTGAGTCAATCCATGCGAACACCACAAAAGCCACATTTGGATGTAGTGAGGCGCAAAATGAGGTACATAAAACATACTTTGTAGTGTGGAATTTTTTTATGAAGCCAAGAGCTAATTACAAATACATGGATATACGGATGTTGTTTGGGTTGGCAATGTTTTAGATACAAGATCAACCATTGGTTTCATGTTTTCTTTTGGAAGTGGTGATGTTAGTTGGAGCAATAAGAAACAACCAATAGTTGCACTATCAAGCATGGAAGCATAATATAGAGGCGTAACAATTGTTGCATGTGAAGTAGTTTGGTTACAAAAACTACTCTCAAATTTGGGACATTCAATGGATGCTCATGTTGTCATTTATCGTGATAACATCAGTAACATACTACTTGTTAACAACCCGGTCTATTATGTTAGAACAAAGCACATTGACGTGCATTACCACTTTATTAGAGAAAAAATTCTAGCAAGAGAAATTAACTTTACTCATGTCAGTATTGGAGATCAAGTTGCTAACATTTTCACAAAGGCTTTAGATACAAACAAGCTAAGGAAGTTTTTTTAAATGTTTGGTGCACTATAAGTGGATGTGAACTTGAGGGGGAGTGTTGAAAATTCAAGTTCAACTAACTAGGTTTCATTAGTTACTGGAGTAGGAAAATAACTAGGTTACTTTCACAAGGTTGAATTACTTTCTTTACTTATATTAATTTGGTTATTTGTGGTTTGGTCTTTTAGTTAAATACCTTGGTGTTTATGGTTTGGTTTTTTTTTTTCATTACACAAGTTTGTGTATTTCACGTGACAAGAACCTTGAGGGGTTTTTGATGTTATGTTCCATGTTGTGAACATCATGTTTTTGTTTCCTTTCAATAAAAGTTATGTTTGCACTTGATTAAATCTCCTATTTGTTAATAATGCATTGTGTAGGGGTGTTGAAAGAGATAATTGTTGTGTCATATGAAGGATTATGCCTTGTGGTCATGTAATGTTCATGGATTCCTATAAACACCCATGGTAATGCAACCATGAAACAAGATGAATATGGATTTTGGATGGTGAACCATGGTTGAAAAATGCCTACACATGTGGAGCCTTATGTGTTTCCATTAGTAGTATTTCAGGTGAACTCTTGATTTCCATAGAATCCAACTAAATGAACAACAAAATACCATATGCATTAATCAACCCAATGTGCATATGGAAGTTTACATTGTTTCAAGTGACAATTTTAAGGTTTATGCAAGTCCATGTGGTACTTGATATACGTGTTTGTGGTAGAATCCATTTTCCACATAACACTTGCAATTCACTACAAGGTGACGTGACTTATTTCACTAACACATTGGGTGAAAACATGAGAAGTATACAACAAAAGTAGCTATAAGTAGTTACATTCATGTTTTTACACAAAAATGTAAGAAAGTAGAGTTAAAACTTTTTCAATAATTGTCAAACCATCATGGTGCACAATATTGAATTTACAATACGTTGTATACAAAATTTAGAGAACTTTAATGTACTAAAAGTAGGTCAAAAGTATTTAAAATTTGACTGGTGGAATTGTGTTCAATAATATTTTTACATAAAAGATTGATATATTATTATTTTTACTTTGGAAGTTGAAAATGCATAAGTAAAATTTAGATGGCCATTAACTAAGAAAAGTAAAAAAAATCAATATTTCATCTACTTGAAACCTATTTTGTTTATTTGGGCAACCCATAAAATACAATAAAATTATTTGCACTTTTTAGAAATCTACCTAAATCTACCTTAAACACACGATTTTTAATATCATTGACATAAATTCGAAGAACATGTTCATATTGATCATTAAATTAAATAATATTTAAATTTTGATATGTTAAAGCTTTATTTATGGTTATTTTACACTTTCCTTGACGAAGATCACGAAATGTATACTTGATCATGCTTTCACCCCATTATGTTAATATTATACTTGTGTTCCATGTGTGTTCCATTATAGTGGAGTTGGCACTTTGTAATTAAACATTATTGGATTGTAAGTAAAATGCCATCGCTATTGTAGTGAATAATTACATCGCTCTCATTTTCTAGGAATAAGAAATGGCTTGCACATGTACCCTAATCTTCCAATGGTTGTATTGACCCATGCACATTGCAATGTCATAGGTTTTTTTGTCCAAGACGAGGTTGGTAGTGGAGATTGGTGGGTAGTTGTGCAAAAAGAAACATGGGCCCAACATGTGCAAGTTGAAGTTGTGGACTTGATGATCGGGACAAACATAGATGGGGTGTTCATGGACATGCAAGTGATTGGTGGAACAAGAGATATTGCAAGGGACGTTGAAAGAAAAGAGGGAATGTTGGCAATAGAAATGGAGCGAGTGGATGCCATTGTTAACATTGAGGCATCAAAAAATGATGGAGAACCTTTTGTAGAACTTGATTAAGTTCTTTGCTAGGTTTCAAGATTGTACAACATCACATTATACCCATATATGTAGTGCTTATGTAAAATTCTTTGATGGGTGACACCAATGTAAGCTTGTAGGTGTGTAAATAATTTGGGTTAAGTGGGTTGAAGCACAATGTTTTAAAAGATTTTTTTAACACATGTACATTAGACATCATTTTGATAATAACAAGGTGAATGCATGGTATAATGGCTCAATAACGGTAGAAAATACACTCCCTACAAGTCCATACAAGATTTTTTTAAATGATTAAAATGGACATGGTTGTTACTTTTTTAAATATTATTATTCTAATCTTTAAATAATGCATATTCAATCACCTACAAACTTTCCCAAATCTATGTGAAAACTTGTATTCAATGTAACTAATGTCATTTTTTGATTTGGAAGTCCTAAAAAGAAAACCCACAAAGTCCAAAGGAATAATGCCTTGTCTAGAACTTTCAAAAAAAAAACTTCTTTGGGACAAAGAAATTGAAAAACAAAGAAAAATTGTAACTCATATGGATCTATGAAAATATGGTCAAATTTTAACCATTTAAAAGTCTTTAACTATTAAACGGTTAAGGTTTTCAAAGAAAATATTCTTCATATGGGTTTATCACCTTGTATTACATTATATATTGAGTCCCAATAACAAATTTGAAATGTGAATCAAGAAAAAAATTCCATTTTGTGATGTTTTAGTAAGAAGATGAATCCATATTTTTTGACTTCAAAAGTCCATTACTATTAGCAAATGATTTTTTTATTAATAAATAACCACATAATTCTCTTCATAATGAAATTATTAATCTAGATCCAAGTTTCAATTATTATATTTGAGGATATACTAACCACCATATGCATTTGAATAAAAGGTACCTAGGGAAAAAACATTGTTTTGCCACAAAAGTGAACCACAATAGCTTGCATCTACCCAACATGTACAATGTTTTTTCCAACCTCCATTGTGCACAATGCCTCAACGCCATAATTGCAATTCCAAGAATCCACATGGTATTTAAACATGACATGAAGCTAATTACAAATTTCTTCAATTCTTTACAAACACTTTGCACATGTGAAATAAAGTTGCACGGGGAATGGAGGCCCATTCCATTGTAATTGCATTCCAAGCACTTGGTTTAAAAATGTGTGACCCATTTCATTGGCAAGCAACAATGTGAAAAAAATTACAATTAAATTCATGCCAATGGTATTTCTAGAATGGTCCATTAAAAGACCATCTGACATAGTGATTGATGGTTTGGTAGTGATTTCCATTCAGGACATTTGGGTGGGGATTGGGTGTATTCCATTCAAATGGATTTGAGTGGAGTTGTTACAATGGAATATGACACAATCTATTGTAGTGATGTTTAAAGACTCATATTTTTTTTCCATAATTTCAATAAAAGATATTTCTTCCATAGAAACTTGATTGGGGAAAATATCACAATTTTCATTTTCAATTATTTTTTCATTGGAATTTTTCCTTGAAAATTCCATTTTGTAATAATCTTCAAAAACTTTTATGACTATAATGCAGAAAATGAAACAAAAAAATAAAATAAAATTATAAAATGATTTAAAGTGTTTTAGGGCTTTTAAAATTTAGTTGCTTGACTAAAAATCATCTAAACATTTACAAAGATATAGAATCATTTACACCTAAGCATGTACAAGTAATTCTAAAAAAGCTCACTTATTACCATGTCAAAAAGAAAAAAATAAAAGAAAAAAAATTTCCATAGCTTCTTCCAAAAATCATTGCAAAATAACAAAAAATTGAAAATTGTTTGAATCAACACAAAGTAAAATAAATATTGAAAAATTAGTTTAAAAAATCCCAAAAAAAGGAAAAAACTTATTCCTTCCACCAACTTGGAGTTTATTACTTCCAAGTTGTTTCCTCCCAAACTCTGAACTTGCAATGTCAAAAGTTGAATCTCTAACACATTGCAAAAAAAAGGAACTTGGGGGGGGGGGGAGAGCAAGGAAACACAATCAAATAACAAAACATGGGTGAATAGCCACGCATGGAGGATCAAGGATGCATAGAAACAACAAAGCACAAGGGACCATAATAATAACGAAGTATAAGAATAGCAAAAGCACAATAGCGCAACGAAACATGAGTGAACACATGAATAATGAAACACACAAGAGCATGAGAACAATGAAACACAATGGAGTGGCAAAGTATAACAAAGCAACAAAGCAAGAGGACTAGCAAAACATGAAAAAATGGCAAAACATGGAAGAAGGAAAAGGTGGGGCCAAGATGTAGCTTGGCCCCCTTTTGCAGAAGAGTAGGAAGTTCCTTTATGAAACTCTTGCTAAAGGAGTTGTTGAAAGGCTATGCCACCCAAACTAAAACTCAAACCTAATAAAACATTAAACACCCTAAAAACTAATGCCCCCATATTTTAATACCCAAAAAGTTTCACCTTAAGCTTCCAACTAATACCCTTTGAAGTTTTCAAAAAGTTGATTATCACTTGGGTGAAAACTAGTGGGCAAGTTTTTAAAAAGGTTGTCACCTTGTGTGAAAACTTCTAGTTTTCATTTTTAGAACCAAACTGAAAACCTTAAAGGTTTTCACCAAAAAAATGATAATTGACCAACACTCGTTTGAACCTAATATAAAGGGTAAAGCCATTATGCTTGTTTTGTCCTTTTTGGAACCACATATAATTTTTTCATAACTCATTCTAGCCAAACTTCCATTAGGAGAGGGTAGAGGATGAGAAATGGAAGATGAAAAAATGAGAATAAATCAATGGGTGTCACAAATTAGTTGTCTAATATAGAAGTTTCATTGAAGAAATAACTAGAGTTTCACACCAAGCAATCAAAATGGATAATTGAAAAATGAGTTTTGACATCCCAATTTTGGAATAATTGAGTTTTAAAAAACTTTTAGGGAAATATATCACCCCTTTTGCCTTCAACATGTCCTCTGATCAATACATGTTTAAAAATGAGTCACAATAAATGTCTAATAAGTAAAAGATGATGTCACATAGAATGATAAAGAGGACATCCCTCAACAAAAATTTGGAAAAAACTACTCAACTTGCACAACATTAAAATTGTTTCATTAATGTTTATTGTCACTCATGATTGTTTGGCATACAACCAACCTAAAAGTAATAATTACAAGAAAAGCACCTTAAGCCATCAAAATAAGCACAATTAGTAAGTTGCACATTTCATTTTTGCTAGAGGGGAGATTCACGATCATGGTACCAAAAAAAGGAAAAAGGATTCCCGGACTTTTGTGGGGCTACTTTTTGCAAATAACATTTACTTGAAAAAAAATTAAGTGAGAAAAATTGATTAGTCCAATTTTAAATAATTCACGTGACACTAGTGAATTTTCACATTCATACATAATTGTATATAAATATTTTGGTTTATAGCCAAAAATGCAAAAAGTTTTAGAGAAAATCCCAACATGAGTTTCAATGAGCAACCAAACATGTTTTTTGGGAAGATTATTTCCTGCACATGTGATGTGCATCTAAAGTTAGACATTTTGAGCCCATTGAACATTTTTTTTTGTCACATGATTAAAAAAATGAGTCTTTTGCTTTGCAACCCTTTCTTTCAAAATTTCAAAAATTTGACATTTTTGTATGATTTGGCTTTTCATCAACTTCATTCAATGAACATGTACTTTCATAGAAGGGGGCATGTTTTTATTATACAAAAAATTTGAAATCAATTATATGACATTATGCATTCCTTTTTATTCCTTTTTAGAAAATGCAATTTAAACATTTTATATAATTAGTACACATGATTCAAAATGTCATTTACATAGTATCCAAATTTATTTTTAAAATTATTAATTTAACAAGACATCATTTTATCTATTGGCATACCACAATCCACTACAACTATAATAATTTAAGATTAAAAAAATCCAAAGTTGTCCTTTGCAATCCTTAAAAACTTTGACATTCCTTTTTGATACCCCAAATGTGAATGGACCCAGACTCATTTTCCCCTAAAGGATTTAAAATCAAACAAAGTTGCAAATGAATTTTAATTTTCTTATCAACTTTTAAAGAATTTTTAAGAAATTATAATATAGGGGTGAATCCATACTATAATGTTAAAAAAAAAAATGTTATAGTTTGACAAGTTTCAATACTTATCCAAGTTTCATGCATCATGGTGAAAATTTGAAAAACAATTTTCACTAAAATATTGTAATACATGATGGCTTATGTCCCAATCTAACATTATGTTGTGAAATCAATGCACATATGAATGATATAATAGTTCAGCAAAATATTATTTTGATTTGCAAAAAGCCCTATCACATTTCTGCAATTCCCACAAAAGGACTAAGAAGTACTACATTTAATGATATTTTTTCCATGAAATTTTACACATACATAAAAGAAACCATAAAAAAAAATATTTCCCATAAAATTTTTCAATTATTTTTAAGGTCATGAAATTTAGATCATATGATTTTTAAAATGTTCATTAATACATTATGGCATGATAATGTTGATGATTATGATTTTTTTAGGTTGAATTTTTTTTCCATTGAAGATTTACTTGGGCTTAGTGTTTCTTAATCATTTGACAAAAGTTAGATGAAAATTTGAATTTTTATAAAAATGGAAAATTGTTGTCAAATAAGTGTTTTTCAAAAACCTTTATTACAATATTAGTGTACATTTACACAAATGTACAATTATGTTTGAACTTCATATTCATGATTCTTGTGACTTCTTTTAATTTTGTAGCCCAAATCATTTATGTGTGATCTTTAGAATAATTCAACGTGAATGAAATCTTACATATTGTTACTTTTGATATTATACATGTAGTTTCAAATTTCCTTCAAATTGTGTACACTAATGTGCATTCACCCATAGTTACCCTTTACTATAAGTCGGCTCCCTTGTGAATGGTAGATGTAACATCTTTAAAAGATGGCTTTCATATTGGTCAAATAGAGTACCCTAAAACCAAGGCCACATGTGCCCAAAATAGGCCATGGAATGGGTTGGATATGAAAGTATTTGAAATGGGTTAATCAAGAATCTTAAAACTACTTTTTAATAAAACCTTGAACTTTTTTTTGGGGGCAAATAATCATCAAAAGGTGACATAATTTTTTGAAAATACAACATTTTATCATAAACTCCTTTTTTAAAAATAGCTTAAAAGGAACATAAAATTATTTTTTTGGGGAGGGTGTGGCCAAATTTATGCCTAATAGTTACAATTTTAAAAGTTCTTTGAAATAATGTGGCCAATTAAGTTGAAATTTTCTTCGGGATTTTTTTATAGATTATATAGTCTAGATGTGCAAGTTTTAGAAAATGGAAGGATATGTACAAGTTTCAAGCATGTAGAAGAACCTTATATCAAATCAAATACTCATCATTTTGCTTGTAAGCTTCACTTGGAGGGAGCGGAAAATAAATAAATAAATAAATATATATATATCTAGCGCAACTTGGGGTTTTTTTTTGTCCCCCCAATTTCCAGCCAGCCTCCATCATTTATAATGTAAATAATGTGGGCGCAACACTAATTGTACTGCATTTTGTAGGGCAATTCCCCACAACAAAAAAAAAGATGAGCGCACCTGCGCCTTAAATTATGACAAATAATTTATCTTTTTGCCACAACATGGCAGGTGGGAGCAAATAAAATATATATTTTAATTTTTCTCTTCAATATTTAAACTATAAAAGAAAAAAAGATGTCCAACCTAACACCCTTGGTGTTTCTAGCATGCATTTTTGACACCCTTACACTATTGTTTGTTGCCATTTTGTCATTCCTTGTCAACATTCTTGTTTTTTTTCTTTTATTTGTTCTCCATTTTTGTCATCCTTGATGTTGTCCATATGTGTTTTTGTTGTTGGCCAAGCTTAGGTTATTTCTAAATCAAAACACCACACCAATTTAAATTTTGATTTAGGCTTGATTGAATTTGGGAATATTTGTTAACATCCCACCTTGAGATGTCATTTCAGGACCTTGGTTTAACAATAATCATAGTGGTTTAAAGGTTCAAAAACTTTGAAAATATAGATAGGTCAAATGTCCACTAATGTTAAAAGAAACCAAAGTTGAAGGGGGTTATTTATTCTATTGATTCAAAACAAGAAAATAACTAGAAAGATATTTACCCATTCCAAGGAGAGGGTGGCCAAAAGGGGCAAAACAAAATGTCCACCCCCAAGACTCAAGTCATGTGTGAAGGTGATATTAAAAGATTGTTCGATGGCATTCCCCACTAAATATTGATGAACTAGTGGGTACTTGTTAATTGTTTCAACCAATTAATAACTTTTCTTA
>Ga0116230_10007561_pt1 | contig 10726 bp, 1 predicted proteins | sample S1TSphfallax_3_FD_88678 | JGI IMG/M metagenome (GOLD analysis project Ga0116230, IMG submission 88678) | Host-associated microbial communities from peat moss isolated from Minnesota, USA - S1T2_Fd - Sphagnum fallax MG | ecosystem: Host-associated > Plants > Peat moss > Unclassified | place: USA...
GAAAAAAAAAAAAAAAAAAGAAAAAAAAAAAAAAAAGAGAGAGAGAGAGAGGAAAGAAAGGAAAAAGAAAAAAGAAAAAAAAAAGAGAGAGAGAGAGAGAGAGAGAGAGAGAGAGAGAGAGAGAGAGAGAGAGAGAGAGAGAGAGAGAGAGAGAGATGATGTCTGATGTCTGTTTCTTAGTGTGATTTTTTCTTCTTTTTGTTGTATAATATGGATGGCGGAGAGAGAAAATGAATGAGTCCTTGCGGATATATATCTAGGAGTGATGACTATGGAAGTAAGTGGCGAGCGAGCGGGCAACATGGATTCTGGAAGTGTTTTTCTTTCCTTGAATTATTATTGTGGGATTGCATGACCTGGTTTACTTTCTTTTTGAGCAACTAGTAGAATGATCATGGCGCAGACAAAGAAAAAGATGATGATGTGCGCTAGGGTTTCAAAGGCGAGGACGAGAAATTTTTATTAGCCCCCCCTTCCCGGGCCGAGACAGAACCTTGTATTGGTGGATGATGATGATGATGATGATGGGCACCGTCGTCAACTAGCAGCGCCATTTCATCTCACAACTACCTCTTCCATTCTACTTACTTGAACACTGCGAATCCAGGGTTGCTCTTGGCCCCCTTTTTTTCTTTTCTATTTTCATTTTTTCTAGTTCCCAGTACTCTCTTGGCATCTGGAGGTGTGTGTGTGGTTATGGACAGGGAATTGTATTGTTTTGAGAGGAGTTATGGCCACTGCAATAATGGTGATTTATTATTATGCAAGTGTTCCTGACAAAACCCTAACCTCTGTGGATACAACAATTTAGCTGTGTGGACATGTGATGCGGTGGCAAGTACTTATCTTTTTGATATAGCAGCTGTTGATTTGATCCATTTTGTAATTTGTGAGCTGTTGTTCACAGGTTGCTAGGGTCATTCTCAACCACATTCTAGGCATGACAAGAATGCCATGAAATGGAACTGTGGAGTTTAGGCTCTTGTCTGTACCATGGACTCAGGACCCATCAGGACTCAGGACACTTGAATTTACCCCCAAGCCACAGTTCTTTGAGCACTTGCACAGAGTAAAATTCTGTGTTGAAGGAAGAATTCAAAAGTTCAGGATTGCAGTCGATTTGGTTGGCACCATATATATGCTTCTGTATGTCCAATGCAAGATTTGCATAATTGAGTTCTTTTGCTTTCTTGGTGATGAAAATTCCATGTGAAAGTTGGGGTTGTTTCTTGTAGCCTACACTACCTCATCTCAAGCCCTCTCTGCATGACAAGCCAGTCTGCTTGGATCCTCAGTATGTTTTACAGAATAAGTTCTAAGCAGCTTGAATTGTTTGGAATTCAGTGTTATCAGGATTCCAAGTGTTATGGTCATGCTAAACAGCTAGTGATGTTTCTGAGTGCAATTTTTCTCTTATAAATCTCTGTCATGCACAAATTTGTCGGAACAACATAGTGATATGGCGATGCCACAGATGAATGTGTCCAATTCATTATGTTTGGGGAATTAGTGTTGATACTGTGTTTCAAGTTAACATGTTTTTTACCTTAAAACTGGTGTTGATTTGCAGATCAACACATTAACCTTGATGATGTGGATGGTGATGAGGATGTGCGGTCTGACTTCTCATGCCCATACTGCTATGAAGACTTTGACCTCACGTCACTGTGCTCTCACCTTGAGGATGAGCACTGCTTTGAGTTTAAACCTGCTGTAAGTTATTCCCATTCATCAATTGTGTTTTTTATCTCTTTATGGATTGCTCTTTACATCCCTGGTTTTTCCTGGTCTGGAACCCTGCATTATGAAGTCCTTTAGTGAATTAAAAGCAGATAAATGCTTGCAAGTATGTTGATTTCTTTAACATGATAAAGTTGTAGCTGAAGACTACACAAACATCCTCTTTTCCAATCATTCTGGAGGAGAATTCTTCTGAAGGATCTTGCTCATTTGTTGCCAAGATTCTTTGCAGCATTTGTAGAGGCAAGATGCTGTCTCAAACAAGGCTGGTACCTGACTGTGGGCAATCATTATTTACCTAGAGGACTTGAGATTGCAACATGATTGTCAAATTGGTAGGGAGTGCCAAGTAGAATCAGAGGTTCAAAAAGCTGCATGCATACGGTAGTCTTTGCTGTGGTGTCCTTTACTTTGGGACAAAAGCCTTAAGCTACTAGGGTGCAGTTTACTTCATGCGCTCTATATGCTCTCCTGAAGAATCATATAGTGATGGTCACCCAGTGCACTGCATGATGGAGCTAATCGGTTATTATTTGTTTGGATCTTTTTACAGATATGCCCAGTTTGTGCAGCAAAGATAGGAAAGGACATGGTGGGCCATGTCACACTCCAGCATGCCAATCTTTTAAAGATATCCTTTTTGATTGCAATTAGATTTCATTTTCAATTCAAGCCCAGCTTGAGATGCCCAGCTATGAGAATCTGACAGAAAGAGAGGAAGATGAAGTGTTGATTTTCATCAATATATGATGTGTGGCCTTGACAGCTACTTACATGCAGCATCGGAGAAGATTTCAAAGGGGAGGCACACCATCAAGTGCTACCCTGTCACTTTTGGGAAAAGAACTTCGGGATGCACATCTCCAGGCCCTCTTAGGGGGTAGCACATCTTATATGGGCTCTCTCAGCACCAATGCTGCAGATCCCCTCCTCTCCAACCTTGGTTATAGCCTCCCTATTTCTGAGGCAGAAGACCCCCCAAAACCAAGTGTAACTGTTGATATTCCTTCCAAACCGTTGACTTCCATCCATCAGCAAAATCCCAGGTTGAGGCTCTCCCTCCTCTATTAAAACTTGATGTGGGGTCTTATGCTGGAAAAAGCCTTGCAAGTATAGTCACAAAGAGATTGTGCATTTCTTGTTTTAAGACTCTTCTATAATCTGGCTTTGAATATTTGGGAAGGCCACTTCAAATGGCATTAGACCCCAGAAATCTGGAAATTGTATACCTCACTTCTCTGACGTTATGTCTGTGATTCTCCTTGAAAACCACCAGTGTGCTGCTCTCTGCTGTGGGTTTTGGGTGTGCTCTTGCTCTGATATTAGCCTTTGTTGGTTGAGAATGGATGTGAACATGTAACAGGAGCCAGTTTCTCAAATGTTCTCAAGGTAGTAGATCACTCAGCAGTGTGATTTTTCAGGGGCCTGATACTGGGGTTAAGGCACAATTACATCCAGGTGGGAATCGTTTTAAGTCAATGAGGAAAGCTTCACATCTGGAAGTGTGTTATCCTGTTCTCTCTCCTTCACCCTCTCTTTTTCCATGAAAGCTGGCCACAGTGCTTGAGTTTGCATATGGCCTACAAACCATTATTATGTAGTTATCTACACCCACTGTTGCACACTGACAAAGTCAGTGGGTATCCTGGCAGCTTGTCACTGCTATTTGTGATGAAGGTGATGGTCTGATACTTTGTCAGCAACTGCCATAAGGTTATGACTGCACTAATTGTTGTGTTACCTTCAAAGTTTGTGGAGATTTCTCTGCAACATTTCAGATATGGCCCACCAACCAAAGTTCTGCAACAGTGCTATAACCTTTGCACCCTCTCAAACTAACTGAAGTAGCAATTATTTTGAGGAAGTTGTATTAAATAACACGTAGTGCTAGAGCAGACACACAACACATTCTGTGTGGATGTGTCCTGGAGTTGATGATTCTCATGATTTTTATTGTCTGGCCTTTCTGGGACAGTGTGGATGCCTCATTAACAGCAGAGGAGCGGGAACAGAAGTCAAAAGATGCAGCACTCCGTGCTAAATTTATGCAACAACTGGTGCTCTCAACTATATTTGGTGACAGTTAATTTCCCCTAGTGCATATGTATTGATGATATGGAGCTCAACCTCGGGCCACCTTCCACCTAGGTTTGAGTCATCAGACCTTTTTTTACTAAAGGATGCTGCCACCTATCCTTCCTCCCCACATTTTCTTGTGGTAAGTGTTAAGGACATGTGATAGGGCTATGTCATAATTGCAAGAATTTGTACAGGCAAGTGGCATTTGTGCTTGCCTGCATTCATAGGGAGAACTCAATCTTTTCTTTATTCAGGAATCTTTGGTCAAATAAGTTTGTAAATCAAAGTAGAGGCAGGTTTGTGCTTATATCTGGGATGCCAGTTGGCCACCACCTTATGGCTATCATCATATCAACATTATGTCTTGTGACATTTTCAGTGAACTTCAGCCAAGGGATGTTAGATGTGAACTCTAGAAGGTTCTTGGCTTCATGTGTAAACTTGCATATTGCTATGATTCTTGTTCTTCTGTTCGTGGTAGTAATTGGCATTAAGTGATGTTCAAATACTTTGGAGATGATGATTCCTGAGTAGTTCTTCATTGCAGTTTTGACATGTGTATTTTTGCTTTCTGGTTCTACTTGGATATCAGTTGACTTCATCATTCCAGGGCTTCTCTTTGTGATTTTGATCAGTTAGGGCTAGTTCTTTTGTGAGTCTAGTTTTTCTGCGAGATCTGCAAATTTGATGAGTTAGTTCTTTGTGGCAAAACAGAAGATTCATTTTGTGGGGAGGGAGGGTACCCTGTTTGAAAAGACCCAAAAGTGTGACTCAAACAGGGTCTTGATGTTGTTTTGTGACCTTCCCTCAATATCAATATACATTAACTGGTCTTTGAAGTAGTTCAGAGGTCCTGACACCCCTCTTCTACACAGTGACTTTCAAGTACCACTTTCAATGATACTGCAGCAATGTTTTATTTGTGAACTTCTGAGTTTTTCAAGTGTAATTTTACACCTCCAAAGTATGTGTAACAGAGGATGTGCTTTGGAAAGTTAAAATTTTTACCACTGGTACAGGTGAGCAGAACTGTATAATGGGTGTATATAGATAGCTTATGGGCTGTGGGGTGTACATTAGCTTGTGCAATGTTTTATCAGCTAATTACCATGGGTGTTCTGTGACTGCATCACATGTAAGCTCATGAGGTTCTTGTAGCACAGTGTACACCTGCTTAGTTGCCTCTATCTAGCAGCACTTTGTTCTGGCAGCCTGTGTTTTCAAACTTTCTTTCAAGGCAAAGTGTGAGATACCATTCTGATGTCTGGTCCATTTTCAGCACAGTTTTCAAGTCATGGGAAAACTTGACAACTTGGATGAAGTGTCTCCTCTCTTGATTCATTAAATGACTTCTGAAGTCCCAATGGGGTTGATCACTGTACTGAAGTCTCTAGTTTTCTTGTCAGTTCTGAGTCTTGATCTTTTCTCTAGAAGAGATTGTAAGTCATTTGGTTTTGACAGAAGGAGAGGCCATGGAGCATCTAGTGATGGGTAGATTTATGAGTGCAGTACCTGCACTCCTCAAATGACCCTATTGCCATTTCCCTATGGGTGGCAGGGCTGGGACTAGGCACCTTCAACTAATGATGGCAAATGTGCAACCAACCTCTAGTGTGTCAAGGGGAATTCTTCACAAATTTCTAGTGTGGCAATAATGGGTATACTGTTCTTGACAAGCTTCTTAGGCACTTATCTGTATCATTCTAGGAAGGCTGGATAAAATTGTGGAGCACCTGATCAAATACTGCAGTTGACATTGTTGTTGAGAAGTTCATATTTCTCTCACAGGTGAATGTTTGTAGAGGAGATTGTCATCTCTAATTGTTCCTCTGTAAAAGTCCGCAAATCTGAATTCTGGTGCTCAATAAATATGCTGGCTATGATGGCAGAACTACTAACAAGCACCACACCTGTTGTAAGAAGAATGGGTTACTTGCCTGATCATGTAGAATAGTATCAAAGGAGCAGTTGGTTGGGACAATGGTTTTGAAAAATGATTTGTTTGTGTGATTATTGCTGTTCTGTGTGCGCTTGTAGGTTAATGTTTGGCATTCAACCCTGGTGCGGCATGTATTATAGCCAATTGTGAATGCACTACAAGTTTCAGACACTGGTAGGTAGAACAAAATCTTGCTACTCCCCAACAGTTAATTTGCAAAGGTTTCTGGAGAACTTCACCGGGATTGGTGTGTATACCATGGCAATTTCACAAAATCATTCTTCTGCTTTGTTTCTGAAAAAAACACTTTGAGAACTGTGTGCTGTCACTACAAGGGGGCCACCACAATGGATTCATGTTTCAGGATCAAAGGCTTTGCTAACCAGGGGTATGTGTTCTGCACTATTCATTGCAGTTTTACTTCAAGTGCTTTTAACCATCTGCCCCTACCAATGCATGGCCATTGTTGCCTGCTGTCTGCTTTCAAGCATAATTGTCACTTTCTGGGTTTTGCACACAAACAAGAATCCCTGGAATTTTTGTTTCATTCAGACATTAAGTTCATGGGGGAGATTGAAAAATCTTGTCTGCTTTTCTTCCTCCTCTTCATGTGCATGATATTCTCTGCAGGGCATATGATCCTGCAGGCATTTTATTTGATAGTATGAGTAATTAGTGTTTCATGGTGCCTTACAATTGATTGATTTTGGAAGAACAATGTCAGACACACAAATGAAGAGGCCTGGTTGAGTTGAAAAATCTTTCAATAAACCCATGAAAGTTGGTGGTGAATTTTCGCAACTTGGTGATTTTTTTTTCAGAAAATGAAAAAAAAACAAGAAAAATTTGTGATTCTTGGGGTTATGCCAGTTTTTGAAATTAAAAAAATGAAGTTAGCCATATGTAGAACTAGGCATTTCCTAGGTCGCCACTCAGTAGCATTTTTGTAAAAATGCCACTGCTCACCTAGGGCAGTCGCCATTTAATGCTTGGAATACTCAACAGTGGACGGAATTGAGGAATTTGGAAATAAAAAAAACCTTGATGAAAATCACAGTAGGGTAAGACAGCCCATGAGTGATCACTTGAGTGCTCAGGGCAGGCTGGATCCAAGGGGAGGGCTCTGTTGTTTCTGGTGTCCAAGCAAAACTTGAACCCCTCCTATTGGTGCATCTGGTGCACTAAAAATTGTAAAAAATGGATTACAACTGAGAAAGTTACGGCCCTCCAAAGTAGAGGGGTCAAGAACTCAAAAAAAAACCCACCAAACACTACAAAGTTGATTCTCGAACACTCAAAAATTTCTATGTATGTTTCTCTGTTGCTTTCAGAGTTCTAAAATGATTTGTAAAACTGAAGGTGACACTCCTATAGCACTTTAAATCATTTAAAAGGAACAAGTAATGAGAAAGTAATGAGAAGCTTCGAAAGTAGGAGGGGTCCAAAGAGAAGAAAAGAGAAAAAATCATGTTTTGTGAGTTGAAAAGCTTATTTTTCTCCTTGCTATTTTTTCATTACTCCTTTTCATTTGCACTTCAAAGATGATTTCTAGAGCTTGAGGTAGCACTCCCATAACATGTTAAATCACTCAAAATGAAGCACAGATGATGAAAATCTAAAGAAGTGATTGATGATAGGGTAGCGATCAGTGATAGGCAGTTCTATCCTAGCAATAGTAAGCTCTCCACAAAGCCTGACAAGAACAACGAAAATTCAACCCACTCTACTTTGGATGAAGTACATGCTTGAAATGGTGTAATAATGGGTTTGGAGTTTGTACCAGTGCTGGGTGGGGTACGAGGCTGAAACCCTAGGATATACACCAGAATTGGTCTTTGTATCAAAGAACTGGTGAGACTGGTATGATCTCAGGCAGTACCAACCTCGTATCAATAGCCTGGTAGGGAGTTGAGGTAATACCAGTTTTCTACTAGGCTATATTGGTCTCAATATCAAGTATATACTTGCCACACACCAGCCAAAACTCAGCCTTGGACTCTCTAGTACCGTGTCTAGTCCAGGGTGATAATCTGAAAGAGTTTTGTTCTGAAAGCTTTTTGTTATCTAATCCTAGTATTTTTCATCCGAATTTTCTTCCCCTTCCATCAACTACTATATTATAAGCTCGCACCTCCTTTTTGGCCTCACCATGGAGGTCTCAATTGCTCCCCAAAAACCAGATCCCATCATATTAACATAAATTTGGCACTTGGAACTTGGAACCTTTCGAACTTGGGAAATGGAATTTGGAGCTTGGAACCTAGGACTTGGAACCCAACACTCGTGATTGGGAGCTTTTGAACTTGGGACATTTTAGGACTTGGAACTTGGAACTTAAGATCATTTCTTTTCTTGGGCATCAAGTTCTCCTTGTCCATATATATTTTCTCATGCATTGAAGTATCGAGAAAACTAGTTTTATTATCTTAATTTTTTCTCAATGCCAAATGTCTTTTTATAGGGAGTTGGGTGAAAGGTCACATCCTAATGTGAATAATGTTTTCTCGGAAGCCAAATCATTTTTGCCCTCCATTTATCGCAAAACCTAGGGTTTGAATGTTTTTGACAAATCATCAAATAACTTGATAGTTTTCAAATCTAGTTGTTGTCTTTCAAAGAGAAAGAACATATTTTCATCATTATGATTTTGTTGGCTTTGACAACCTCAATAAATATTTGTTTCTTAAAACCAAAACCATGCATATACCAATGTTTGTAGAGCATGGCACAATGGTTGTTGTCATGTTTACCAAATAACATGTGCAATTGAGGTGTGGACATAATATGTAAGACTACTCAACATTTGTTTTTTGCCTTCAACTTGTAGTCATAGTCGAGAGATAGTCTTGATGTGCACTTGCAACAAAGACATTAGTCCCAATCTCAATGTCATCCATCCATGTGTGATCTATCATCCATCATTATGTTTGTAATTGACCAAAGTAGTTGAATATGGGACACATCACCCATAAAGTCTTGACTATAGACTATCACTATGTTTTGTAATTGACCAAAGTAGTTGAATATGGGACACATCACCCATAAAGTCTTGACTATAGACTATCACTATGTTTTGTAATTGACCAAAGTAGTTGAATATGGGACACATCACCCATAAAATCTTGACTATAGACTATGTAAATTTCCAAGGCAACATTTTAATTAGAATTCAATTGTAGACCATGGGGGCGCAAAGAATATTCCATGAGCTTCAAAATATTTGGGATATACCTTCATTTGTCCACCAAAATAGTAGGTGGCTCAATTTACTTGGAAATTGTGAATAATTTTCTAAAAATTCTAAAAATACAATTGAAATGTAGTCAAAGATGACTCAAGTTGAAAGTGGGTTGGTTGAAAAAAAGGGGTTTTCTATTAATGATATAGTTGGCAGTGGATGAAAGTAATTATCTCAAATTGAAACACCTTAACAAATTAAGTTCCTTGAATGCATTAAATTGGCCAATAAACGTAAGTAATTCTTGTATGCTCATCCAAATTAAGCTCCCAAACTAAAACTTTTGGAGTGCATTTAATTGGTCAATGTACATGTAAATAATTCTTGCAAGTTGAAGCATTCACACAAATCAAAATTTTCAAGTATTTAATGACCAATAGATGAAAGTAATTATTTCAAATTGGAACACCCTTACAAATGAAACACTTTGAGTGCATTCAATTCGCACATAGATGAATGTATTTTTTTCACGATGCTTTCAAGTTGTAGAAGTTTTATAAATAAAAAATTGGAATGCATTCAATTGGCCAATAGATGAAGGTAGTTTTTTCAATTCGAAACACCCATTCAAATCAATATGTTGGAGTGCATTCAATTTGCCAATAGATAAAGGTAGTTATTTCAATTTGGAACACCATGACAAATCAAGGTCTTGGAGTGCATTTAATTGGTCAATAAATGAAGGTAGTTCTCTCAACTTGTAACACCCTAACAAATCAAGCTTTTGGAGTGCATTCAATTCGCCAATAGATGAAAGTAGTTTTTCCAACTTGCAACACCATGATAAATCAAGATGTTGGAGTGCATTTAATTTGCCAATAGATGAAGGTAATTATTTCAATTTGGAACACCCATTCAAATGAAGCTCTTGGAATGCATTCAATTGGCCAATAGATGAAGGTAATTATTTCAATTTGGAACACCCATTCAAATGAAGTTCTTGGAATGCATTCAATTGGCCAATAGATGAAGGTAATTATTTCAATTTGGACCACCTTCACCAATCAATAAATGAAGGTAATTCTTCCAATTCGAAACACCCATTCAAATCAAGCTTTTGAAGTGCATTTAATTGACCAATAGATGAAGGTAATTTTTTCAATTCAGAACGCGTTCGCAAATCAAGTTCTTGGAGTGCATTCAATTGGCCAATAGATGAAGGTAATTCTTTCAATTTGGAACACCCTCGCAAATCAAGCTTTTCGAGTGCATTCAATTGGCCAATGGATGAAGGTAATTCTTTCAAGTTGAAACACCTTCGCAAATCAAGTTCTTGGAGTTCATTCAATTGGCCAATAGATGAAGGTAATTCTTTCAATTTGGAACACCCTTGCAAATCAAGCTTTTGGAGTGCATTCAATTGCCCAATAAATGAAGGTAGTTTTTTCAAGTTGGAAAAATGTCGCAAATCGAGATGTTGGAGTGCATTCAATTGGCCAATAGATGAAGGTAGTTTTTCCAACTTGAAACACCCACTCAAATTAAGCTTTTGGAGTGCATTCAATTGGCCAATAGATGAAGGTAATTCTTTCAAGTTGGAACATTCTCGCAAATCAAGCTTTGTGAGTGCATTCAATTGGCCAATAGATGAAGGTAATTTTTCCACATGGAAACACCCTCGCAAATTAAGATCTTGGAGTGCATTTAGTTGGCCAATAGATGAAGGTAGTTCTTTCAAGTTGGAACATTCTTGCAAATCAAGCTTTGTGAGTGCATTCAATTGGCCAATA
>Ga0116230_10007562_pt1 | contig 10725 bp, 10 predicted proteins | sample S1TSphfallax_3_FD_88678 | JGI IMG/M metagenome (GOLD analysis project Ga0116230, IMG submission 88678) | Host-associated microbial communities from peat moss isolated from Minnesota, USA - S1T2_Fd - Sphagnum fallax MG | ecosystem: Host-associated > Plants > Peat moss > Unclassified | place...
CAGGTATTTGTAGCTGGTCAGCTGTTCGACGCCCACCGGCCCGCGCGCATGGAATTTGTCGGTGCTGATGCCGATCTCCGCACCCATGCCGAACTCGCCGCCATCGGCAAACTGCGTCGAGGCGTTATGCAGCACGATCGCGCTGTCGACGCGTGCCAGGAACCGCTCCGCGGTGCCGGCATGGGCGGTCACGATGCAGTCGGTGTGTTGCGAGCCGTACTGCGCAATGTGCGCAATCGCCTCGTCGACGTCGTCGACCACGCGCACCGCGATGATGGCGTCGAGATATTCGGCCCGCCAATCCTCCTCGGTCGCCGCCTTGACGCGCGAATCGACCTGCAGGCACGTTGGATCGCCGCGCACTTCACAGCCGGCGTCGAGCAGCATCGAGACCAGTGCCGGCAAGTGTGTCGCGGGGCAACCGCGGTCGACCAGCAGCGTCTCCGCCGCGCCACAGACACCGGTGCGGCGCAGCTTCGCATTCAGTACGATCTCGCGCGCCATCTTAAGGTCGGCGGCGCGATCCACGAACACGTGGCACACGCCTTCGAGGTGACCGATCACGGGCACGCGTGCGTCCTTCTGCACGCGCTCGATCAGGCTCTTGCCGCCGCGCGGCACGATGACGTCGATGTCGTCGGTCATCTCGGCCAGCATGTAGCCCACCGCATCCCGGTCGATCGTCGGTACCAATTGGATGCAGGTGGCCGGCAGACCCACCACCCGCAGACCCTCCGCCAGGCAGGCGTGGATCGCAGTGCTCGATTGCAGGCTTTCCGAGCCGCCGCGCAGGATCACCGCGTTGCTCGACTTCAGGCACAACGCACCGGCGTCGGCGGTGACGTTCGGCCGGCTCTCGTAGATGATGCCGATCACGCCCAAGGGCACGCGCACCCGCTGGATCACCATGCCGTTGGGCCGGGACCACTCCGCCAGCACCGTGCCGATCGGATCCTCGAGGCGCACGATATCCTCGAGTCCGCGCGCCATCGCCTCGACCCGGCCGTCGTCCAATTTGAGCCGGTCCAGCAGGGCGGGCGACAGGCCCTTTGCCGTCGCGTCGCGCAGGTCGCGCTCGTTTGCCGCGACGATCTTGTGCCGTCGCGCGCGCATCGCCGCCGCCGCCGCCCGTAGCGCGCGATTCTTTTGGTCCGGGGTCGCCACACTGAGCGCCGCCGCAGCGGCTCGGGCCGCCCGGCCGATGGCGCGCATGAGCTCCGGCACCGGCGGCGCGGTGCCCGGCGGCAATTGGGCGTATGAGGGGTTCAGGTCCGAAATCATGGTTGCTTCAACAATACCAGATCGTCACGATGCACGATCTCGTCCCGACCGCGGAACCCCAGGACCTTTTCGATCTCCGTGGACTTGCGGCCGATGATGCGCACCGCATCGCCGTCGGAGTAGGCGCAAATGCCGCGCGCCACCTCGAAACCGTCTGGCCCGAGGATGCTGACCGTGTCGCCACGATCAAAGCGACCCACGGCCCGCGTCACACCGGCCGGCAGCAGGCTCTTGCCGCCCATCAGGGCGCGCACCGCGCCCTCGTCCACCGCGATCGCGCCCGCAGGCTTCAAGGTCCCCGCAATCCACTGCTTGCGGGTCGCCACCGGTGTCGAGGAAGGCACGAACCAGGTGCAGCGCGCCCCCTCCTCGATACGCTTCAATGGATGCGCCGCCGCGCCCTTGGCGATGCACAGATGGCAGCCGGCACCGACCGCGATCTTCGCCGCCGCGATCTTGGTCTGCATGCCGCCCGAGCCCATGCTGCTGCTCACACCGCCTGCCATGGCCTCGATCGCCGGCGAAATCTCGAGCACGCGCGCCACGAATTCCGCCTTGGGGTCGAGGTTCGGATTGGCCGTGTACAAGCCATCGATATCCGACAGCAGCACCAGACAGTCGGCACTCACCATCTGCGCGACCCGCGCGGCCAGACGGTCATTGTCGCCGTAGCGGATCTCCGCGGTGGCGACCGTGTCATTTTCATTGATGACCGGGACGGCACCCAAGGACAACAGAGTATTCAAGGTGCCGCGCGCGTTGAGGTAACGGCGCCGCAACTCGGTGTCACCCAGGGTAAGCAGGATTTGCGCCACCGTTATGTCATGCATATCCAGCAATTCTTTGTAAGCGTGCGCAAGGCGGATTTGACCCACCGCGGCGGCAGCCTGGCTCTCCTCCAGCCGTAGTTTGCCGCTTCCCAGATTCAGATGCCGGCGACCCAAGGCGATGGCGCCCGAAGACACCAGGATGACCTCCTGACCGCGTTTTCGCAGGCGCGCAATGTCGGCCGCGAAGCTTTCGAGCCAGCCGCGATTCAGTCGCCCCTTCTCGGCATCCACCAGCAGCGCGGAACCCACCTTGACCACGACGCGTTTGGCATCGGTGAGGCAGCGGGCGGCAGTTTTACGGTCGGCGATCGTCATGGGTGATCGATTTTGCCATTTACTTGAACGAGCGGCGTCCCCTAATATCCGCGTTCATATTGACCGCGACGATCAACAGAGGGCGACCTGACGTGGGTAGAGAGTACGAACCGACCGTGGGGCAATGGTACGAGGATCTGGAAAACGAAGAAACGTTTCAGGTGCTCAAAGTCGACGAGGATAAGGAAACCGTTGAGATTCAGCATCTCGACGGTGACGTCGAGGAGCTCGACGTCGACGGTTGGGCAGAACTCGATCTGGAACTGACCGAGGAACCGGAAGGCTGGTCGGGCTCGAAGGCGGAGAAAGACGCCGAGGACGACGAAGACGAGGACGAAGACTGGGACGAGGATGAAGACGACGAAGACGATGATTTGGACGATGAGGATGACGAGGATCACGAAGAGTATTGACCACCCTGCCGCGTTCGCCGCATTGATGCTCCACGGGAAAGCGCCGGCCGTCCGGCGCTTTTTCATTACGGCGCTTTAGTCAAACCGCTTCCAACCAGCCATGGGTATCCGGCGCCTCGCCCTGCTGGATGGCCACCAGCTTCGCGCGCAGCGCCCGCGTGAGAGGCCCTACCTCGCCCCCGCCGACTGGGTGTTCGACGCCGCGATAGATCAGCGTGCCAACGCCCGCCAGCACCGCCGCCGTTCCCGACAGCGCCGCCTCACCGGTCTTCACCCATTCCAGCATCTCGGCGACCTCGAACACCCGCTCCGTCACCGCATAGCCGCCGTCGCGCGCCAGCGTGAGCAGAGAATCGCGCGTCACACCGTGCAGGAAGGTCGAATCGAGACTGCGCGTCAACAATTCGCCGTCGCGCACCAGGATGAAATTCGCCGCGCCGGTCTCCTGCACCTCGCCGCCCGGACAGAACAACACCTGGTCGACCTGGTACTTGGCACGCGCCGCGAGCGTCGGGCCCATCGCTGCCGCATAATTGCCGCCGGTCTTGACCATCCCCATCTGCGCCGCAGACCGCGTGTTCACATCGTCGACGAGGATGCGCAGCGGCTTCATGCCACCGGCGAAGTAGTCCCACACCGGGCTGGCCAGCACAATTAAGGATGCCTCCGCCGCGGGCGTGGCCGCCGCCCCGATGTTCGCGGTGGTGCCGAACAGAATCGGCCGCAGGTACAGAGCGCCCGGAGCTTCCGGCACCGCCTCACGACAGCGGTCGATCACCGCGCGCACCATCTCCCTGAGCTGCACCGGATCAGGTTCCGGCAACACCAGTTGCCGCGCGCTCTGCCGCATGCGCGCGATGTGGCGGTCCATGCGAAAGATGTGGATCGACCCGTCGGTGCGGCGGAACGCCTTGAACCCCTCGAAGCAGGTGCTGGCGTAGTGCAACACGTGAGCGGCGGGGCTCAACTCGATCGGCGCCACCGGTTTGACTTCCGTGGCACTCCAGCGGCCACCCTGGTAAGCGGCCACCGCCATGTGAGAAGTCAGGAGGGAACCGAATGCAGGTCGTTGAGGTTGTGCGGTCATGGGCTGTTCACCTTGGGTATGAAAATCATCGCCGGGTGCTCGAGCAGATCTTTGAGCAACTGGATCATGGCAGCAGCATCATAACCGTCCACGAAGCGATGATCGAATGAGGACGATAAGTTCATGATCCGGCGCACAGCGATGGCCCCTTGATGAACCACCGGGCGCTCCACTGCCTTGTTAAGTCCAATGATGGCGACCTCCGGCGCATTGATCACCGGAGTCGAGGCAATACCCCCCAGTTTGCCCAAACTGGTCACCGTGATAGTCGAGCCGACGAGCTCATCGCGGGTCGACTTGTTGCTGCGCGCCCGCTCCGCGACCCGGCGGATTTCCGCGCCGAGTTCCCATAGCGACAAAGCCTCCGCGTTGCGAACCACCGGTACTTTGAGCCCGTCCGGCGTCTGCGTCGCCACGCCGACATGCACGGCGCGGTGCCGCACCAACACCTCCCGCGCCGCGTCGTAGCGGACATTGCATTGCGGAAACGATTCCAGCGCCCGCGTCAGCGCGAGCACCACGAACGGCAGGTAACTCAACGTCGGTGCGCCCTTCGGCAACGTGCCGTTCAGATGCGCACGCAGCGACTCGAGTTCGCTGATGTCGACTTCCTCCACATAGGCAAAATGCGGGATCGTGCGCTTCGCCTCGCTCATGCGCTCCGCGATCAGTCGACGCAGACCGATCACCTTGATTTCGGTGGTATCGCCGCTCACGCTACCGACCACCGAGCGGACAACCGACGTTTCCGCGGAAACGTGGCCGGCGTCGGCGCGTAGCTCACCGCCCGCCGCCACCAGGTCGCCGCGGAGAATCCGCCCGCCAGGGCCCGACCCCGCAATGCTGGCAAGGTCGATACCCGCTTCGCGTGCGCGGCGGCGATTGGCGGGCGAGGTCATCACCCGACCCGTGCGCGGCGCGGCCGCGGGCGGTGCCGATGCCCCTGCCCCTGCCCCTGCCGGTGCCGGTGCCGGTGCCGCAGGCGCGCTCGACTCCACCGGCCCGGTGGCCAATTCGAACACGATGAGCGGTGACCCAACCGCCACCTTGTCTCCGGGCTCGCCGGTGATCGACACCACCCGGCCGCTCACCGGAGCGGGTACCTCGACCGCCGCCTTGTCGGTCATGACTTCCACGATGACCTGATCCTCATCGACTGAATCACCCGGCTTGGTATGCCAGGCGACGATCTCGGCCTCCACCGTGCCCTCGCCCAAGTCGGGCATTTTGAAGACGAACTGGCTCATGCGGCCTCCATGACCAGCGAGAGCGCTTTCTTGACGCGCTCCTGGCCCGGAAAGTATTCCCATTCGAAGGCGTGCGGATACGGCGTATCCCATCCGGCCACGCGTTGAATCGGCGCCTCGAGATCCCAGAAGCACTGCTCCTGTAGCAGCGCCAGAATTTCCGCGCCGAATCCGCTGAATCGCGTCGCTTCATGCGCCACGACGCAACGTCCGGTTTTCTTCACCGACGTGCAAATGGTGTCGACGTCGAGCGGCACCAGCGAGCGCAAATCGATGACCTCCGCGTCCAAACCGAGCGCCGCGGCGGCGGCGAGCGCCACGAACACCATCGTGCCGTAAGTGACCACGGTGACTTGGGCGCCGCGGCGCACCACGTCGGCCTTGCCGAGCGGCACCGTGTAATAACCCTCGTTGACCTGGCCCTTGGGATGCGCACTCCACGGCACCGCCGGCTTGTTGGGATCGCCGTCGAAGGGACCGTTGTACAGCCGCTTCGGCTCGAAGAAGATCACCGGATCATCGTCTTCGATCGAGGTGATGAGCAAGCCCTTGGCATCGTGCGGATTGCTGGGCATCACCACCTTCAGACCGCTGACGTGCGTGAAGATCGCCTCCGGACTCTGCGAATGGGTCTGACCGCCGCGGATGCCGCCGCCGCACGGCGTGCGAATGGTCACCGGCGCGAAGAACTCGCCGGCGCTGCGATAGCGGATGCGCGCGAGCTCGCTCGCGATCTGGTCCATGCCTGGATAGATGTAGTCGGCGAATTGGATCTCCGCCACCGGTCGCAGGCCATTCACTCCCATGCCGATGGCCGCGGCCACGATGCCGCCCTCGGCAATCGGCGTGTCGAGGACACGATGCTCGCCGTACTTGCGCTGCAACCCTTCGGTGGCGCGAAACACGCCGCCGAAGTAGCCGATGTCCTCACCCAAGAGCACCACCGACGGGTCTCTGCCCAGCATGATATCCATCGCCGAGTTCAATGCCTGGATCATGTTCATGTTGGCCATTACTTGGCACCCCGTTCAGCGCGCATCAGTTCGCGTTGCCGCAGCAGATGCTCCGGCATCTCCTTGAACACGTCCTCGAACATCAGGTCCGCGTCGAGCCTCGGTCCTTCGGTCATCGTGCCGTGCGTTACCGCCTCCTTCCAACTCGCGGCCACCAGCGCGTCGAGTTCCGCCGACAGCGCGGCGTGGCGCTCCTGCGACCACTCGCCCAGGGCGATCAGGTGCTGTTTCAGGCGTTCGATGGGATCACCGAGCGGCCAATGTTCGGCATCGTCCTTGGCCCGATAGCGCGCCGGATCATCGCTGGTCGAATGGGCGGCGGCGCGGTACGTGACGTGCTCGATCAACGTCGGGCCGGCGCCGATGCGCGCGCGCTCCGCAGCCCACTGCGTCACCGCATACACCGCTAAAAAGTCATTGCCGTCCACCCGGATGCCGGCGATGCCGTAGCCCGGACCGCGTGCGGCAAAGGAGCGCTGTTCCCCGCCGGCATAGCCTTGGAAAGTCGAAATGGCCCACTGATTGTTGACGACGTTGAGAATGACCGGCGCCTGGTAAACCGAGGCGAACAACAGAGCGTGGTGGAAATCCGCCTCCGCGCTGCTGCCCTCGCCGATCCAGCTCGCGGCCACGTGATCTTCCCGCTTGATCGCCGCCGCCATCGCCCAACCCACCGCCTGCGGAAACTGAGTCGCCAGATTGCCGGAAATCGAAAAAATGTTGCCGGCCTTGGAGTGATACATCACCGGCAGCTGCCGCCCCTTGCACATGTCATGCGTGTTCGACAACAGCTGGTTCATGAGCTCGACCAGCGGGATGCCGCGGGTGATGTGTAGGCCCTGATTGCGATACGAGGGAAACAACATGTCGCCGGGTCGCAGCGCCATGCACTGCGCCACCGAGACGGCTTCCTCGCCGAGCGAACGGATGTAGAACGAGATCTTGCCGGCACGCTGCGTGCGCTGCATGCGCTCGTCGAAGATGCGCGTGAGCAGCATGTGGCGCAAGCCCACCTGCAGCTCCGTAGGATCGAGATGCGGATGCCACGGCCCGACCGCCACGCCCGCATCATCGAGCACACGCACCAGTTCGGTCGACAGCGAGCCCAAGTCGCGCGCCCGCGCGCCGATCTCCGGCCGGCTGACCGCCCCCGCCGGCGACAGATGCACGTAGCTGAAATCGGGAACCTCGCCGGGACGCGCCGGCGGCGCCGGCAAATGCAATCGGGTCGGATTGGACATGAATACTCCTTACATGATCGACTAAACTACGTGCGAGCGCGCAAACACGTTGTGTTTGTAGCTCGATGCGCTGGCGGATCCAGCAACTCGAGACCGCGGGCATCATCAAGTCACGGGTTGCGCTGCTCGATCGCAACGCCCTGGGGCTGGACGTGACCATATTTGCACACGTCAAACTCGCGACCACCGGCCGCGATGCCCTTGCCGATTTCGAGGCGGCCATCCGCGACCGCGCCGAAGTGCTCGAGTGCTACACCCTCACCGGCGAATGGGATTTTCTGCTGAAGATCGTCACCCGCATCAAGGAATCGACTGCGTTACCTCTGGGGGTCTGACCGCGCGCGATTGCAACGCTGCCACGAAGCGGCGGATTCGCTCACACGCCTCGCGCAGCACCGGCGCCTCGGCGGCAAAACAGACGCGCACGAAGCCGCGCGTGTCGGCACCGAACGCACCCCCGTCGATCACCGACACGCCCTCCGCATGGTACAAGCGCGTCATGAACTCGTGTCCGGAGAGCCCGGTGGCGGTGACGTCGACGAGCATGAACATCCCTGCCTCCGGTACCACGCAGCGCAGGCCGGGGATGCCGTCGAGTCCGCGGACCAGCACGGCGCAACGCAGGGCACAATACTCGCGCATGCGTGCCTCGGCCTCGGGCGCCATGCCGAGCGCGGTCAGCGCCGCTTCCTGGATGAACCCTGGCAGACCATACAGCATGCACAGCGACAAGGCTTCGAGGTGCCTGACCAGCGCTGTCGGCCCCACCAGCCAGCCGGCGCGCCATCCGGGCATCGCGTGCGATTTGGACAGACTGCCGATGGTCACGACCTGGTCGGGCAGCGTCGCAGCCAGGCTCGGCACGCAACCATTCGGCGCAAGTCCCGCATACACCTCGTCCACCACGATCCACAACGCATGGCGTCGCGCGAGTGCGCCGATGCCGGCAAGCTCCGCCTCGTTCAAGATGACGCCACTGGGGTTATTCGGCGAGGCAAAAAACAGCGCACGCGTACGCGGCGTGATGAGCGACTCGAGCGCGGCCAGGTCGATGCGAAACCCGGCCGCGGCCGGCGCCGACGCGCGCACCAGTCGTACGCCCGCCGCCTCGATCGTCGCGGGGTAGGTCGGGTACAGGGGCTCGAACGCGATCACCTCGTCGCCCGGGCCGGCGAGGCAGAGCGCGGCGGCAAACAGGGCATTCTGCGCACCGGCGAGAAAGATCACGTGATCGGCAGTCACTGCATGGCCCGAACGACGGCGGTGTTGCGCGGCGATCGCATCGCGCAGCGGCGAGCGGCCGGCAGCGGCCGTATAGTGCGTATCGCCGGCGCGCAGCGCATCGATCGCCCGCTCGACCACGGGCGGTGGAGTGTCCAGATCCGGATCACCGACGCTGAGTAGGATCACATCATCGCCCTGGTCACGCGCTGCGCGCGCCAGCGCGTGAATGTTCCAGGCATCGGCGCCCGACCCGGAGATGCGCTCCACCAAGCTCGAAAACTTCATGCGCGAATCTCCTCCGCAAAGCCCTCGAGTCTAGCATTTCCCACCGGGCTGCCTTCAGCCGCGAAGCAGTGCGGCAATGTCCGGCGACGGGTTGCCGCCACAGATGAGCACGACCGCTTTGCGCTTTGCGTAGCGTCGCTCCTCTTTGAAGTACGCGGCAAGCGCGACGCCGCTCGCACCTTCGACGGCCCACCCTCGGGCGTGCGCCCAGCGCATGGCGGCGAGGATTTCCGCTTCGCTGACCAGCACGCCGCGATGCATGACCTCCCGGCACAGCGCGAAGGTGATGGAATTTTCCTCCACACCGCCCGCCGTGCTCTCGCTCAAGGTGCCGGTTTCCGGCGCGGCGAAGATCCGGCCCGCGTTCAGGCATTCGTACAGCACGGGCGAGTTCTCCGGCCAGCAGCCGATGATCTCGGCCGCGGGCGCCACCCGGGCGAGATGCGCACCGATGCCGCTGATGAGCCCACCACCGCCGACGGCGATGAAGATCGCATCGAGATCGGGCACCTGGCGCATCAACTCCACCGCAATCGTGCCCTGGCCAGCCACCACATGGGGATCATTGTAGGGCGAGATATACGTACGTCCCGAGGCCGTCGCCGCCGCGCGCGCCGCGACTTCGGCCGCCAACGGATCCGCGCCGACGATCCGGATCCGCGCGCCGTGTTCGCGGATTTTGTCGCGTTTGGCAGTCGACACCTGGGCGCTCAAGAACACCTCCGCATCGATCCCCAACCGGGTCGCGGCGGTCGCCACGCCGAGGCCATGATTGCCGGTGGATGAAGTGATGACGCCGGCCCGCGCCGCGGCCGCATCCAGGCTCATGAGCTTGTTGGTTGCGCCGCGCAGCTTGAACGATCCGGTGGTCTGCAGCTGTTCGAGTTTGGCGAACGCCGCGCCCATGGCGACCACGGGCGTCTCGCGGACCACCGAATAGACGCGCGCAGCGGCTTCGTCTATGAGCGGCTGCACGTCGCGGGCAGACATGGCAACTGACGAGTTCATGAGGGTATCATTATCGCAGGTATCATCGAGAGGACCACCATGACGAAGGATTCGAAGGACACGCGGCTCACGTTGACCGTCTCAGGCTTGATCGCCGCCGGCATTGCCGTCTGCCCGCTCGCACCGGCGCTCGCCGCGGAAACGATCAAAGTCGTTGAACGGCCGGTGGGCGAAACCACGGTCGATCTTGCGGGGAAGGGCGATTCGGTGGGCGACCTGTTGGTCTTTGCCAATGGTATTTTCGATGCCGCCAACAAGACGCAGATCGGCACCGACCAGGGGTACTGCGTGCGCACGATCGTCGGCAAGAGCTGGGAATGCATCTGGACGATCATGCTCAAGGCGGGTCAGATCACCGTCGAGGGACCGTTTCTCGATGAGGGCGATTCGCTCTTGGCCGTCACCGGCGGCACCGGCAAGTATGTCGGCGCCAAGGGCAGTCTCAAACTGCATCCCCGCGACCCGACGCCGACGGGCTACGACTTCACCTACGATCTACTGTAATGGCCTTCACCGCCGCGCATAGCGCGCGCAGCCGGCGGGACTTTCCGGCGCTGGCGAATGCGCACGGCAAGGCGAATTTGGTGTTTCTCGACGGACCGGGCGGCAGTCAGGTACCGACTGCGGTGATCGACGCCATCGCGTACGTTTACCGCACCTGTAACGTCAACACCCACGGCAATTTCCCCCCTTCCCGTGAGGTCGACCGCCGCATGACGGTGGCGCGCGAAACGTTGGCCGCGTTCCTGGGCGCCGCCGGACCCGAGTGCATCTCCTTCGG
>Ga0116230_10007565_pt1 | contig 10723 bp, 6 predicted proteins | sample S1TSphfallax_3_FD_88678 | JGI IMG/M metagenome (GOLD analysis project Ga0116230, IMG submission 88678) | Host-associated microbial communities from peat moss isolated from Minnesota, USA - S1T2_Fd - Sphagnum fallax MG | ecosystem: Host-associated > Plants > Peat moss > Unclassified | place: USA...
AGACTTCGTTGCTCTTCGGTCACAACGCTACGGCGTTGCTCCCTCATCGCGCCTCGCTTCGACGAAATAGTCGGCGCCGATCCGCACGACGCCACTTTTTCACAGGCCTGCTAGAGGTGAAACGTCTGCCAGTCGTAGGGTGAGAAGCCCGATTGCGCGGCTTGCTCGCCGCGTGCGAACATGGCGTCGATGACGCTCTGCTCGCTAAACGCATTGAGGTCCGGGGCGAGCGGTGTTGCGGGACGAATGTAGTGGATCCGGCTTGGTGGGAGATCGCCCATTGCCCCGCCGGAGCGCTCATGGAGCGTTTGAAAGTAGATGTCGCGCATCGCCGTCTCGAGGATGTCGCGCTGCATCGTCCGATAGGCGCCGTACGCCACCGCGAGCGCGTTCGGATACTCCGCGCGGCCGCTTTGCGCATCGACCAGAATCACGTCCACGTTGCGTGCGATGGTTCGAGCGATCGACACCGCGGCGTTACTCACGATCGATCCGTCGATGTAGATGCCGTCGCTGCCATCGACCATCGGAAGGACGACCGGATCGAGGGCGACCGGAACGGCCGCCGACGCCAAGAGCGCGCGGTGGAGGATGTCGTCCCCAGCCGGACGGACGACCGTCGTCGCGCCCAGGCTCACCCGGAGCGCGCGTGCGAGATCGCTCGGAATCTGCCCGATCATGTCGGCCGGAAGGCGGTAGAAATACTCGCCCGATTGCGTCGTCATGTTGGTGGCCGCCCAGACCATCGGTGTGACGACCGGGGTGCGCGGATCCATATGCTCGCCCATCCATGCCAGGATCGGCGCGCTCTGGGCCAGTGCCTGTTCGTGGCGCGTGATCGCGAGCGCGAAATGCATGTACTCATAGAGTTTGTCGCCGGCGAACGCGTCGGGGGCCAGGATCGCCGCATACTTGCGCTTCAACGCGACAATATGCTCGCCCGCAAGTGTCGACCAGGCACGGCGCAGTGCGGTGTACTGGCCGGTCGAGACGAACCAAGCGTTGAGGGCTCCGATCGACGAACCGCAAACCAGACCGTACGGGCGCAGCGGCTCGCCGTCAGCGATGTGTCCGCGCTCGGCGAGCGCACAGATGATTCCCGCTTGAAACGCACCGCGCGCGCCACCGCCGCTCAGGACGAGCGCATCGCTCACCGTGCTTTGTAGGAGAGCTGCTGGGTCAGGCTCCGCAGCCGTGGCCGTAGCAGCCGCGGCGCTCGGCACGGCAGCGAGTGCGCCCATCGCAACAAGAAAGCGTTTGCGGTTCGAAGCCATAGGCTCGAAGCATGACGCGAAAGCGTTGCAAAACGCTATCCCGTGAATTCACGATACCGGCGCCGTACCCGTCGCGTTAGGGTGATATCGACCGATAACACGACCATTCCCCGTCCGCATCTTAGGAGCCGAATCCGTGATAACCCTCACCCAACCGAGCTACTCACCCAAGAAATGGAATCTCTCCGGCCTTCAGGGCATCAGCGACAACATATGAGAATGCCGAGGAAGCGGCGGAGTGGTTCGACAACTGTCCGATCAGTGAGCCCGATCGGGTAAAGATCGGACGTGAGAACGCAGCAACACTTTTTAACGTAAAGACGGCGGCTGAGAGCACCGTGCGGTCCTCTGTGTCGTCGGTGTCGGGCTCAATCGAACCGGAAGCTGCCGGCGCGCCGGCTTAGCGTCGGGTAACGAGTGCGCGCTCATTCCAAGACACGTGAGTCAAACGTAATCGGACCGTTGCGCGGAATATGGATGAACGGTCCGACGTTTGGATCCGCATCGGCGTCGATAGCGCGTCATGGAATCTCGTCTGGTCGCAGTGGTTAGCATTCCGCTCGTCTTTCTGATGCGCACGGCAAGAACGGCCCGAACTCCGGCCGTCGAACGGCCGCCGGAACCGACCACCATCGGTGTCGCGAAAGTCGCCTGACCGCGTTCCGCCTCCGACTGCTTCAGGTGCGTCCGCGCACCGGATGTTCGCGATCGACCGCCGCACCGTTCACGGCCGCCACATGGGCGGGAGCACCGGCAGTCGCCATTTCCGGGTGGCCGCCCAGGCGCCGTCCGAATCTCCCCAGCCGGGCGCCGATTTCATCGATTATGAGGTACATCGCGGGAACGACGATGAGGTTGAGGACCGTCGAGACGATCATCCCGCCGACCACGGCCGTCCCCAGGGAATGACGGCTCGCCGACCCCGCGCCGCTCGCGAACACGAGCGGCAGCAATCCGGCGATGAAGGCCACCGACGTCATGAGGATCGGACGCAAGCGCGTCTGCGCGGCGGCGATGACGGCATCCGTGACGCTCGCGCCCTGCTTGCGCTCGTCGATCGCGAACTCGACGATGAGGATCGCGTTCTTGGCGGCGAGGCCGATGAGCATGACGTAGCCGATTTGCGCATACACGTCGCTGGTGATCTGCCGAATGAGCAGCGCACCGACGGCGCCCAGGAGCGCCGCCGGGACCGAGAGCAAGATCACCAGCGGATCGCCCAGGCTCTCATAGAGCGCGGCGAGCACGAGGTATACGACGAGCAGCGCGAGCGCGAAGATCAGGATCGTCGTGCCGGACGACTGCGTTTCGTCGAGCGAGATGCCCGTCCACGCGTAGTGATACCGTGGCGGAAGCAGCGTGGTGGTCAAGCGTTGAAGTGCCGCGATCGCCTGACCCGAACTGTGCCCGGGCGCGGCGCTGCCCTGAATTTCTACCGACCGGTACAGATTGTAGTGTGTGATCGCCGGGGCACCGGTACCGCGCGAGACGCTCACCAGGCTGGAGAGCGGGACGGTCGCCGTTCCGGATCCGATCGAAGCCGCGTCCGTCGTCCCGATACTCGGTGTGGTGAGCGCCGTCCCGGCCGCCGTCGCGCCGCTCGACGCGGACGCGTTGGGTACCGCGACGCGCGACACATCGAGCGCGTCTTTGCGAAAGGCTCCGTCGTTCTGCACGTACACGCGGTAGGTGCGGTTCTGATACGTGAAGGTGTTGACGTAGTTGCCGCCGAGCGCGGTCGACAGATCGTTGAAGACGTCCGGCAGCGAGGCACCCAATTGTGCGACCTGCGTACGGTCGACGACGGCGTCGATCTGCGGGCCGTCGGCGCGGAACGTCGTATAGACGCGGAACAAGTTGGGATCGCGATTGGCCGCTCCGATGAGCCGGCCGCTGGCTGCGCCAAGATCGCCCAGCGGGCCCGAGCCGTAGTCCTCGAGCTCGAAGTCGAATCCGCCGACCACGCCCAGGCTCGGAATCGAGGGCGGGTTGATGAGGATGACCTGCGCTTGCGGGATCTGCATCGCGGCCGGTTGCAGCGCATCGATGACGCCCTGCGCCGAATTCGCCGCCCCCTTGCGCTCGGCCCACGGCTTGAGGGTGACGAAGATCAACCCTTGATTGGTGGCTGCACCGTTGAACGAATACCCGCCGACGGCAAACACGTGCGCGACGTTCGGATTCGCCTGCGCGGCACGTTCGATCTGCTCGATGACCGACTCCGTCACGTTGAGCGATGCGCCGTCGGGCGCTTGCACCGTGCCGATGAAGACGCCTTGGTCTTCATCGGGGAGAAACCCCGTCGGCGCAACGGTGAAGAGCACGTAGGTGAGCACGAGCAACGCGCCCAGCACCCCCGCAACCACGTAGCGCAGCCGGGCCACCCCGTGCAAGAAGCGGCCGTAGGTCTCGGTGAGCTTTGCCAATCCGGCATTGAAGGCGCGGAAGACCGGGAAACGCGGCTCGGCCTCCGCGCGCATGAGGAGTGCGGCCAGCGCCGGCGTCAGGGTCAACGCGAGCACCAGCGAGATCGCAATCGAAAACGCGATCGTCAGGGCGAATTGCTTGTAAATCGCCCCTGTCGTTCCCGGCATCAGCGATACCGGGACGAAGACCGCGAGCAGCACCACCGACGTTGCGATGACGGGGCCGACGATCTCGCCGAGGCCGGTGAGCGTCGCCTCGCGCCGATCCGTCCCGGCGGCACGGCGCATCACCCGCGCGATGTTTTCGATCACGACGATTGCATCGTCGACGACGAGGCCCGTGGCCAGCGTCAACCCGAAGAGCACGAGCGTGTTGATCGAGAAGCCGAAGATGGTGACGAACGCGAATGTTCCGATCAGCGAGACCGGGATGGTAATGACCGGAATGAGCGTCGTGCGCCAATCTTGTAAAAAGAGATAGATGGTCGCGATGACGAGCAGGATCGCGATGAGGAGCGTGACGATGACTTCCCGTAACGATTCGCTCACGAAGAGCGTCGTGTCGTACGGGATGCTATAGTCGACGCCGGCGGGGAAAAGGGGCCGCAGGCGCGCGAGCGTCGCCCGTACGTTCTTGGCCACGGCGAGCGCGTTCGCGCCGCTGTTGAGCTGGATCCCGATCCCGAGCGCGTTGCTGCGATCGAAGCGTAACGACGACGAATAGTCTTGTGCGCCGAGTTCGACGCGCGCGACTTGCGAGAGACGCACGAGCGAACCATCGCTGCCGTGCTTGACGATGATGTCGCCGAAGGCGTGCGCATCGGCGAGTTGTCCCGGCACGTGCACGTTGATCGTGTTTGCGAGCCCGGCCGGGGCCGGTTCTGCCCCGACCGACCCCGCCGGGACTTGGACGTTCTGGTTGGCCACCGCGGTGGTCACGTCGCTTGCGCCCAAGCCGTAGTGCTGGAGCTTGCGCGGATCGAGCCAGATGCGCATGGCATAGCGCCGTTCGCCGAAGATTTGCGCCGAGCTCACGCCGTCGATGCGGAGCAACGGGTCCTTGACGTTGCGGTCGAGGAAGTTGCTGAGTTCGAGCGGCGTCACGCCATGTGCGTTCGACGTGAACGCGATCGCCATGATGAACGAACCGGACGATTTCGTGATCTGGACGCCGGTCTGCGTGACCCCCGAGGGCAGCTGGCCCGACGCGTTCTGCACGCGGTTCTGGACGTCGACCGCCGCGGCATCGATATTCCGCGAGGGATCGAAGGTAATGGTGATCGTCGATACGCCGGCGTTGGACGAGGTCGACGACATATAGCGCAGACCCTGGACGCCGTTGATCTGCTCTTCGAGCGGATTCGTCACCGCTGCCTCGACCGTCGCGGCGTCGGCCCCGATATAGGTACTCGTCACCGTCACGGTCGGCGGCGCGATCTGCGGGTACTGGGCGATCGGCAAACCGGGGATGGATGCGGCGCCGGCCAGGAGGATGAGCGCGGCGATGACGCTCGAGAGGATCGGTCGCTCGACGAAGATGCGCAGGAACATCTTAGCGCGCCGCCAGTCCGGCGCGTGTGGCCGCAGGCGCGGCGCCGGCGTCGGCGATCGCGGCGCCGTCTTGCAAACCGCCCGGCTGGGCGGTGACGACGGCCGTGCCCGGTCCGAGCCCGCCACCGGCGACCTCCGCGACCGCACCCGTCTGCAAGCCGATGCGCACGGGCACGCTCTTTGCTTTGCCGCCCGCGACGATGAAGATGCTCGGGCCGCCCGGACCGCTGGTAATCGCGCTAGTGGGAACGAGCAGCACGCCGGCATGACGCGCGCGCTCGACGCGGACGCTTGCGAACATGCCGCCCCGAAGCGCGAGATCGGGATTGTCCTCGAGCAGGCGCATGCGATAGCTGAGGGTCCCCGATGTCGGCGTGGTGTTGATGTCGAAAATGCGACCGTGAAAGGTTCGGCCCGGAAGACTCGGCGTCGTGAACGTCACGGCTTTGCCGCGCGCGACCGCGCTCAGGTCCGTGTCGGGAACGTTCGCGACGACGTACACGCGCGAGACTTGCGCGATCGTGAACACGCCCGAACTCGCGCCGGCGTACGCGCCGGGGTCGAGCAGCCGTTGCGTCACCTGACCGTCGAACGGGGCGACGATCGATGATTGCGCGATCTGGGCCTGAAGCAACTTCACGTTGGCCCGCGCCTCATCGAGGTTGGCCGCACTTTGGGAGATCGTTGCCCGGTCTTCGAGCCGTTGATTCGTGTTGCTCAGCGCGGTGCGCAGCGCGGCCTGCTGGGCCGTGACGGCTTGCAGATCGCTGCGCAGGGTTTCGCGCGATGCGACCGCCGTCGCGCGCGCTTGCTCGTAGGTTTCGCGTGAGACGTATTGCTGGGCCAGGAGTTGTTCGTCGGCCTGCTCGGTGAGTTCGTCGTGAGCGAGGGCGGCGCGGGCGGATCGGACGCTATTGATCGCCGTCTGCAGATTTTGGCGCGCGGTCGCGACGGCCGACGCGTACTGTTGCGCCTGGATCGGCGCCGCGACGCGGCTGTGAACGAGCTCGGCTTCGCCCGCACGTACGGCGGCCTCGTTCGCCTCGAGCGTCGCTTGGAGCTGCGCGGTGTCGAGCGACGCGAGGATCTGACCGCGCCGAACGAAGTCTCCCTCGGTGACGTTCACGGCGTTGACCGTCCCCGCTTCGGCGGTGCTGAGCGTCGTTTGATAGACCGGCGTGATCTGGCCGTCGAACGAGACGTCGGTCGCGATCGTCCCACGCCTGATCTCGGCGGTGATGACGCTGATGGGCGGTGGGCCGCCCGTCGGTGGGCTGCCGTGGGCGCAGCCCGAGGTGATCGTCGCGGCAAGCGCAAGCGCGGCCGGCATGTATGGTAACCGGATGATCATTGTAGATTCGTCCCCAAGGCGTAGCGCAGCGTGTTCTCGGCGATGCGTAGCGTGTAGATGGCATTGACGATGTTGGTCGCGGCCGAGGCGAGGGTCGCCTCGGCTTGGATGAGCGACGGCATCGTGCTCGCGCCGACGCGATATTGCGCCTGCGTGGAGCGCAGCGAGGTCACGGCGCTCGCGTAGGCGGCGCGGGTTTGATCGAGGACGGCGCGATCGCTCACGATCGCGATCAGCGCTTGGCGCACGTCCTGCGCGACGGTGAGTCGCGTCGTCGCCGCGTCGGCCGTCGCGATCGCGACCGTCGCACGTGACGACGCGACGTTCGCGCGGGTGATCCCTTGATCGTAGAGCGGCAGGGTGAGGGAAAGACCGAGCGTTCCATCGTTGCGGATCGCCCCGCCGCCGAGGTCCGACGATTCGAGCCCTTTCGAACCGGAGAGCGAGAGCGTCGGCGCGAGGCCTCGTCGTGCCTCGCGCAGCAAGGCCTGATCGGCTTCGACCGTGAGCCTGGCTTGGGCGATATCGGGCCGCTCCGCATAGGCGACGTCCAGGGCGCCCGCGTAGGCGGGGAGCGCGCTGGCGGGGGTCGCGGTTTCCAGGCCTTGCGTGTCGTCGCGCGGCAGCACGTCGGTGTCGGCGCCGAGCCCCAGGGCGGTCGCGAACGCCACGCGATCGTTTTGCAGCGTGCCCTGCGCGCGCACCAGCGTCGTGCGCGCGTTGGCGGTGGTCGCGAGTTGGGTCGAGAGATCGGCTCCGGCGACGGTGCCGGCTCGGATCTGCGCGCGCACCAACTGCTCCGAGACGACGTCCTCGCGCAGCAATTCGTCGTCGACCGCGACGCTGCGCTCGTCGGCGAGCAGCGTGTAATAGGCGGCGGCGACGTCGTAGGCGACCGTCTGCGCGTCGCGGCGGTAGGTCGCGAGCGCGGCGTCGCGCGTCAGGTCGGCCGCGTCGATCTTCGCGCGAATCCGGCCGCCGTCGTATATGAGCTGCGAGAGGGAGAGCGACCCGCTGTTGCTCTGGGCTGAGAGCAGGTTCGCGGAGATGGCGCCCGGCGTCGATGCGTTTGCGACGCCGTTTTGCACGTAGGAATAGGTCGACGAGCCGCTCACGCTCAGGTCGGGCGCGAACCCCGTCCGAGCGAGTGCGATCGAGGCATCCTCGAGTGCGACCTCGGCGCGAGCCGCGGCGAGCGACGGGACGCGTGCGATCGCAATCGACGTGGCCTCGGCGAGCGTGATCGCCGCGGGGACGCCGGGAGCCCGCTGCGTGGTGAGGACCTGCGGTTGGGGTGCACCGTAGGCCGGATACGGGAGCGTCAGTCCCGCCTCGATGGCGGGGAGCGCCGCCGCCGCTGCCGGCGCCGGCGTCGCGTCTGGTCCAGACACGGCCTGCGCGATCTTCGGGCGGGGAACGGGCGACGGCACGGGGGCCGGCGGGCCGACGATCGCCGCTAGGAGGAGGGCGGCGATCATCGAGACATCCCCTCGGGTGGTGGGGCGGAAGCGGCGGCGTGCGTTTGCTTCGTGCTTGCGAGCCGGCCGAGCGTGGTGTTCATGCGGAGCAGTCTGGCGGATGATGCTGCGCTACAACCCGCGAAAATCTCCGAAATCACCTTGAACGCTTCCCGGCAATCCTGGAGCGTTCGAGCACAGAATGGGGCCGATGAACCAGCAGAAACGGCGTGTCGCCGTGATCGACGACGAAGAGAGCGTCCGCAAGATGCTCGAAGTCGCCCTGGGACTCGAAGGCTTCGAGGTGCGCAGCGCCGGCGATGGGGTCGAGGGCCTTTCGCTCGTGCGGGCGTGGCAGCCCGACTGCATCGTGCTCGACGTGATGCTGCCGAAAGTCGACGGCGTGACGCTCTTGCCCATGATTCGCCGGCTCACCGAGGTCCCGATCATCATGCTCACCGCGCGCGGTGAGGTGCGCGATCGCATCGACGGCATCCGCGCCGGCGCCGACGACTATCTACCCAAGCCGTTCGACCTCGAAGAACTCGCGACGCGGCTCCACGCCGCGCTGCGCCGGCCGCGCCTGCGCGAGGTGACCGTGCTGATGTACGAAGACCTCGAACTCGATCTCGAAGCGCGTACGGTGCGACGCGGTCCCCGATTCATCACCCTCTCGACCCGTGAATTCGATCTGCTCGCCGCGCTCGCGCGACGGCCGCGGCGCGTGTTCACGCGTGACGAGCTCATCCACCTCGTGTGGGGCGACGATCGTGACACCTCGACGCAAACGGTCGAAACGTATATCTCGTATCTGCGCGGAAAGATCGACGAGGCGGCGCAACGGACGCTCATCCAAACGGTACGCGGGGTCGGCTACGTCCTGCGGTGAGGACGCTACGTTCCCTTTGGTTGCGTTTGCTGTTGCTGTACGCGATCGGTGGATTCGTCGTCCTCGCGACGCTCGCGGTGATCGCGAGCTTTGGAATGTTCGCGTTGCTCACGCGTCCGGTCGCGCATGAATTTGCCGCCGCGGTCGCCCACGTCGACCGAGTGATCGCAGCGGCGCCCGCGGCGCAACCGGCGAGCACGATCGCGGCCCGCTTGGCGCCGAACGGGCACGTCGACGGGATCGCCGTCATCGCCGTCTCGCGCGAGGTGCTGGCGTCGCCGCGTTTGCCGGTGAGCGTCATCGATCTTGGGGCGCTCGTCGGCCTCGCTCCGGTGTTCGTGCCCGTTCGTGAAGCGGTGATCGTCGTGATACCCGACCACGGCAAGGTCGATCCGATCGTTCAGACGTTCTACGTCACGATCGCCGTCTCGGTTGCGCTCGCTCTCGCGCTCGCCGTCGCCGGGGCGCGCTTCGGCGCGCGCGCGACGCTCCTGCCGATGATGACGGTCACCGCGGAACTCAAGCGTTTCGCCGGCGGCGATTTCACGCCGCGTCCGCTGCAAGCCGCCGATAGCGTGGAGGTGGGGGCGCTCGCTGCGGCCTACAACGGCGCGGCACAACGCGTGACGGAGGCGTTCTTGGAACGCCGGCGTGTCGAAGATCAGATTCGGCAGTTCGTCGCCGAGGCCGGTCACGAACTGCGCACGCCGTTGACCGTCGTTGCCGGCTACGTCGACATGCTGCGCCGCGGCGGCATCACCGATCCCGACGTGGCGCGGGCCGCGTTCGGCTCGCTCGCGGTCGAAGTCAAGCGGATGCGCACGCTGGTCGAACGCTTGATGACGCTCGCTCGGCTGGACCGGGTGATCGAAGCGCAACCCGAAGTGGTCGACGTCGGCGCGATCGTCCGGCAAGCCGTCGAGGCGCTCGCGGTGATCACGACGACGCCGATCGCGGTCGACGCGGCCGATCACCTGCTCGTGCTCGGCGAGCCGGTCGATCTCTACGAAGCGGTCGCGAACCTCATCGAGAACGCCGTCAAATACGGCGCGCAAACGCCGGTCGCGGTGACGGTCGCGGCGGTGGGTGCATCGATCGTCGTTCGCGTGCGCGACGCCGGTCCGGGGATATCCGACGACGACGGCGCACGAATCTTCGAGCGCTTTTACCGCGGCTCCGAACGCGGCGAGATCGCAGGCTCGGGATTAGGGCTGGCAATCGCCGAGAAGGCGGCCGCGCGGCTCGGCGGCACGATCGTTCTCGAAGACGGACGGCCCGGTAACACGGCGTTTGCTCTCACGGTTCCTGCGCTGCTGGGGCTCTCGCCGCGGACGGGTGAGCCGGTCGAGCGCGTGTAGACTCCCGGCTCGTTCGAGTGGCGCGGCCGGCGTGTGGTAGCGTTCGAGCGATGTTCGGTCGCCCTTGGGGGAACCTACGTTTCCGACGAAGGCAATCTTCATCAGCTCGAGTGCGACGTGGCCGGAGCGGGTACGTCGCGCTTCGTCCAGGTCCGTAATCTCGTCGCTGCGTCGTCGAAGATGATGTAGATCGCAGGGATGACGATCAGATTGAGCGCGGTCGAGACGAGCATGCCGCCGACGACGGCGGTGCCGAGCGAATGCCGGCTTGCCGCGCCTGCACCCGACGCGAGGACGAGCGGCATCAGCCCGGCGATGAACGCGATCGACGTCATGAGGATCGGCCGCAGGCGCGTTTGCGCGGCGGCGATCACCGCCTCGATCGGTGCGAGGCCCTCGGCTCGGCGCTGCACCGCG
>Ga0116230_10007567_pt1 | contig 10722 bp, 4 predicted proteins | sample S1TSphfallax_3_FD_88678 | JGI IMG/M metagenome (GOLD analysis project Ga0116230, IMG submission 88678) | Host-associated microbial communities from peat moss isolated from Minnesota, USA - S1T2_Fd - Sphagnum fallax MG | ecosystem: Host-associated > Plants > Peat moss > Unclassified | place: USA...
GAAATACTTTGTTCCCACTTCAGCAATAATTAAGTACAAAGTTGTGGATTGCTTACCCCTCAATGGATTTGTGGAACTGATAAAGAGGAAACCTTAATGCAAATGGGAGGAAAGTCATAAAAGCCTTTGACACCTTACATAGCTAGGTACCACCATGGATATTACATAAGAACATTGGAAGAACACCAGTGAAGCGCTTTAATAAAAGCCTTCATTGCAAACTTGACCAGAGATAACTCTCAATGAGAATCAAGAAATCTCCATACTCATGAGAAAGAAAATGCTAGCACAAGAATTAAACTTTTCCTTGAGCACCGAACATCAAAAGAAAAATTTTGAATTTCACACTTACAAATAGAGTCTTGCAGTCATCATCCCATAGAAACCACCACCCCCTCTCTTCATCAAATTGGCCAGTTTTTCCAACCCAAAACACACATACTGTGCAAAATAATCAAACTGCTGCTACTGGAAAATACCAACCACAATGAGGAAAAAAAAAGTTGTTTTTAGAGTAATTCTTGCAATGTTTGGCTCCAAGAACAACAACACTTTCTTGTTATGATGGTGCAACTTGCTCACTGTCTGGTCGCAATCCTGCATCACACCATCCCACCATCCAGACATCAAAACTAGATTTCAGGTCCATCTTCAAAAAGTGATGGTAATACACTATGATGAAGACTGGGTTCAACTGGCAACAAATTTGCAAGCAGTAGTGTGTGCACGATTTGGGAGCATCTTCACTGGTAGACTTTAGAGATCAAAGGTGCCATTTCCCTCTGTTTCTTAAGACTCAGTTCTGGGGTCTTATATGGTGTTATGAAATCAACGGACACTATTTCATATGTGAGGTAAAGCCCACAGGTGGAAGACATTCCCAAAATAAAGGGGCCTATGCCAAGGTGGTAGCCAAACTGGCCCCACGCTTTGCAAATGTCCTCCACCCATGGACTTCACCCATCATAAAGCATGAGGTGAATAATGTTATCACGAACCTGAACCAAAACATACATAGATCATGAGGTGTAGCAGGTGGAAGATCCTTACACCTACTCCTTAATAGAGAGGGATCTTATGTAAGTAGGTGTAAGATCCCTCCCACTCTTAACAAGTAGGCATATTGTCCCTCCTCATTCTACGAGGGATGATTGCAGATATAAAGGTGCCTTCCAAAAACACTAGGAAATTTCTCTGAGTGCTGTACCTTTTATGCAAGGATGATTTGGTACCACCAGAGCCTCAGTTCAAAATTATGATTCTACCAAATTGGTATCTGAAATCACAGAATCTGATCCCATACTATTATTGTTGGAACTCAACCAATTTAATGAACAGATGTTAGTCCAAGCTTCTGGACACAGGTTTAGAAGCACCAACTCAAAACCTACCAGGAAAACAGCGGGTCACTTGCATAGCCAAAGCCCACAGTAACAACTTTATGTGCCTAGGACAGAAGTCTCACCTGCTGGGTTGTCCTGTTTTCTCTTTGAGTTGCCATTTTCTTTGGGTTGGGAGTCTTCATCCTCCTCATCATTAGCAACTGGAACATCCTCTGACACAGATGCTCGTACTGTAACTTGTTGTGGAATGTTACACAGTTGTCCATGTAAGGCTGCATTCTCAGCTTGCAACCTCTTGCATTCTTCAGTCATCCTGGAAAGCTCAGTGCGTAAGGCCACATTTTCCACATTAAGTGAATCCACACGTGTTCCTAGCTCCTCACATTCTGCCTGTTTTCGAAGCCTTGACCTCCTTGCAGACTCCCTGTTAGACTGCTTCCTCCGCTGCCGTTTCAACTCCCTCTCATCCTGCAACCACAGTTCCGTTGGAGGTGCACTTGTTGAAGGGCTTGCAGACATTTGTTTGCTTGCCTTCACTAAGGAAGCAGATCCAGTATTCCAATAATCCAGGCTCATTTCCAAGCTTCCAGCACCAGTCCCTGGGGTACCCAGTGCAGGTGTTGTGTCTGGATGAGATTGACCAGCAGGAGGAGGAGGGGATACATAGCTGCCACCTCCTCCTCCTCCTCCCACTCCAGAAGCATTTAGAGCAAGTTGATCAAAGCTCCTTTTGTTGTGTGTAAGGTTTTGTGGACTCTCATCTTCACTAGCATCAGTGGACGCATCACTTCCACTCTCATTCTCATCCCCATTACTACTGGGTGCAAAACCACCTGCACCGTTCTCCTTGCCTCCGTCACTCCCTTTCCTTTTTAGGGTTGATGTTGTCATCTGGCTGCTGCCTTTACTACCCTTGGTTCTCTTCAGAGTTGACTGCTTTGAGGTTTGAGATTTTGCTCCACCTTCTACAGACTCTTGCTTGGGATGCTCTGCATGCTCTTTAGCCACTTCAGAAGCTACAGGAGGAGCAGGAAGAGGAGGAGGAGGTGCTCCATACTGCCCATACATACCTGGGTGGCCATACATTCCTGCAGCTGGAGGGAACATACCTCCATAAGGTGGTGGAGCACCATAAGGTGGTGGCATGATGGGCTGACCTCCCCACATGTAAGGATGAGGAGCAAAAGCACCCGGGGGCGGCGGTTGTCCTCCTCCTGCCGCATAGTAAGCTTGAAATGCAGCAGCCCATTCCGAGTATGACCCTGGTGGAGCTGCTGGCTGCCCGTCTGCCACCACAGTAGCCGCAGCTGCCGCTGGCGTCGTCAGGGCTGCTGTACCTGAGGCTGCTGGAGGTGACGATGATGCTGTTGTTGCTGTTGCTGTTTTCCCCGATCCCTTGCCTCCTCCTTTACTTGCTGCAACTGGGCTTCCTGCTCCTTCCTCTCCTGCTGCCCCCATCGTTTCCCCCACCTCCACCCCCCCCCCTTCTCTGTCGGTCCCTCTGTCTCTCTCTGTGTTTCACTATTTTTGTCTCTTTCTCCTCTGGCTTCTATACTGCTCTTCCTCCTCACTTTACCAAAGCCTCTCGCTTCTACCAACACATAAGCAGAGGAGGAGAGAGAGAGAGAGAGAGAGAAAATCAAAGCATCAGTGAAACAAAAGCAAACCAACTTCCCACACAAAACACCACCTTCCCACGATCAAAGTCGTATCTTTTTTCACAGTGACCAAACACATCATGAAATCCATCAACAAACAAGAAACCCAAAAACACCCAACAACACTTTCATATTTCATACAAACCCAAAAAAACTTTCATATATGTCCTACAAACCCAAAAACACTTCATATTTCATATAAACCCAAAAACACTTTCATATATTTCATACAAACCCGAAAAACACTTTCATACATGTCCTAAAAACCCAAAAACACTTCATATTTCATACAAACCCAAAACCACTTTCATATTTCATTTTGGTAACATAAAACAAAAAACAACAATAACAAAGGAAACAAACAACAAAACCCAAAACCCAACTACAACAACAACAACAAAAGCAGCAGCAGCAAAAGCATCATCTGCAGAAACTAACTACAACAGCAGGAACAGCAGTGAAGAGGAGCAGGAGAACAACAGCATGTCCCATGAAGTTGGAAAAGCTAAAAAGGGAAAAGGCAAAACCAAAAATGGCAGCAGCACTAGTGTCTAGTGGTATAATGAGCTTCCAAAGAGTTTCCATTAAGGTGACCACCAGCACCAGTCAGCAAAAGGAAAGCTTTTTGCACGCCAACAAGAAGTAGAAAAGGGTGGACAACAAGGCCCAAAAAAGGGTGGTACCTACCCATGTGGAAGACTAGACTGGTAGGTAGTAGGTTCTACCCTTTCCACATCAGGGAGAGAGAGAGAGCCTAGAGGGGGTTTTCAAGTGGCATTCTTCTCAATTTCTGATTTCATGGATTTTTGGGCCTTAATTGGAGGGTTGATTGACTTTTCTATTTTATGTCAGCAAGAAGGGGTAATTTTTTCTTCTTTTTTTTTCTTTTTTTTTTTGGGTTTCAGTGTTTGGATATACAACATTCAGTGATTTTTTTGTCCAGAAACTTCAGTAGCAAAATTATTCAAATTTTACACTAGAGAAAACACACTTTTTTTTTCTCCAAAACTTTATCAAAAAACATTTTGGATCTAAAACTGACAAAAATTATCCAAAAAAAAAAATCAGTGCTCCCAAGGTCAGTTTCATTATTTAATAATAATCCATTAACTATATTGAATTTTATTTTTTGGGGGGGCTGAAAATATCAAGCTGAAGTGTTGAAACCCATCATAAATATCACAGGCTAACTAACAATCTAGTAATTTCACTGGGCACATGACTGTATGATTTCACACTAGACTACTCAAAATAATCACAAAGAAATAATAATTTCCAAAATTTTAATGAATTCCTTCATGAAAATTAATTATTCTCTTTGTCAATGTGGAAGCTGACCCTAGGCTACAGTATAATAAGCTATTGCTCCCCACCCCCTTTTTGAGGGTTAAGGTTGCCCTTACCCCAGGGCAGGGCTGGTCAGGTCTACCACCCCTCAGAGATAAGGCTGCGACCAATGTTGCATGGGTATTTTGACTTTCTTAATAACCGTCAGTTCCAGTTTTTTGTAAGAGAAAAAATAATTGGCATCAGAGAACCACCGGTTCCGGTTGTTTCAAAACCTGCAAAGAACTACAGGTATTTATTAATTAAAGAGCTGATCATTTTCATGAGAGAACCAAATTAAGGAATTAGCAATTTTGTGCGTGTTTATTTGATTTTATTGTTTTAAAAATCTAGAACAATGATCATATATCAGAGCTGGTTGTTTGATTTTTTTGAGAACCATAGTTTTGAAGTGCAAGAATTGCCCCCATAATTGATGGGGGTTCATGCAATGTCTAATACCCGCCCATACCGGTTGTGACCATTACTCGTGAGCCTGAACGGTTATGAGTTATGACCACCACTCAGGTATAGAAGAAAAATAAAGGGGGGGATGGTAACCCTGACCACCCCTCAGGTCTATGGAGCTCCCCATAACCATAACCAAATGAAGCCAACATTCACTAACATGCCAGCACAACATTGAACAAGAGATCTCTATTCCCTTTTGCAAACGTGGGAGCACAGCATTGAACAAGAGCTCCCCAGTTATATCGCATATCTTGCTGCCTTCTTCTGACGTGTTTTTTTTACCTCCCTACGACCTTTTTGCACGTTCTTGCTCATTGGTTGGTTGAACCTCGTAACTTAACTCGCCCTCTTTTTGTGTCCCATAACCCGTAGGCTCCACGCTCTCTCTCTCTCTCTCTCTCTCTCTCTCTCGTACACAGCTTGGTTGTGTCCAATAATAACTAAACCCAAGCACGCTGGTCATCTAGTCCATAATCTCTGAAATGGGCCAATTACTCCTTGTAGAAATGTGTAAATAGAACGGAAAAGCCAGCTGTCAAGGGGCCTTGTAAGTTCCGTGTGGAATTATCCCCAAACAGGGCATTACGAGGTGGAATGCCCCTCCTCTTTAAAAAAAAGTGCTCAAAACTGAACAAAATTCTGCCCCCACAATTGCCTTAAAAAAACAATATAGGAGGTTTTGTTTTTACCAATTACGGAACTTGCTCCCTAGGGTGCATTCTACCTTCTAGCAATTCATTAGAGAAAGGCTGGTAGGCCAAGCCATAGGGATGAACTATTTGGACATGCCATAGGAGACATTGTGCCCTAGGGGCACTCCTGCAGAATATTGAGGGTGTAGGGTCCTTAATTTACAAGTAAATAAAAAGGGCAGATGGAAAGGAGGTGGTCTTTTTTTTTTTTTGAAGTGTCAGTTAAGGGCCTGCCAGCATATGGCATTACACAATGAACAAAGGGGCAGGGTCCGGGGGTGTAATACCCTGCTGACAAGGCATTACCCAGCAGAATGATATTAGGTCAGGTTGTTGTGTATAGAGTGAACCCTAACGAGATTAGGGTTGGAAACTCCCTAAATGTGGTTTGTGGTAATCTCAAGGTATAACGAGGTTACAATGATAATACCCAAATGGGACCCTTAGTCTTAGTAAAAACTTGTTCAAATTGGTGGCCTCTAGGTATAAAGAGCTTAGCTCTTCTTACAAGTTACAACCATAATACCCAAAATGGGTAGCCTTACTCTCCATAAATAGGGATTGAAACTAATGAAACTGTAAAAGTCAGCTTCCCCCAAGCCCTGGTTTTTTTTTTTTTTTTTTTTTTTTTTTTTTTTTTAAAAATTTCATAATTTATAAACAAAAAAAAAAAAAAAAAAAATCGTACACTTTGTGATATGCTAAAGGTGTGAAGGAAAATTATGCAATCATTTTTTGTTTCAATGCAAATTTGGCAAACGAAATTTTCATCTTTATGAATATTATTGGTAACATATTAGGGGTAGCAATAGAAAGCTATGATGATCACTATCTAGGGTTGCATTCAAAATTGCTGAAAACAAGTTAACCAACAATGAAAACTTGATTACATGGCAAATTGCTAAAGAGCTTCAAGTCTTTGTCAAATCACATTATCAGGGATCAAACCCTAGACAGTAAAAGACTTTGCCTGGTGCAACATAATGTCTCCTATAAGCCAATAAGTTAATATTGTTCTTGAAAGGAAAAGAAAACATATCTAGGAACTTGGAAGGGAGTGACCATTAAACCAATGAGGATCATGAAAACAAAGTGCCAATAATCCTTTGAAAATTGTGTTTCATGTTCACATATAACAATAACAACTTTAAAAACCAATAAACAATATAATGTAGATAATGAAAACAAAACACAAGGCTTGCTTGGCATTAAGCAACTTACAACTAAAAAGCTTTTAAACATCAAGGAATATTGACACTTCTTCAAGTGCCAAATCCCCACAACTTCATCATAATGAAAATTGTGCATTGTATTAAAAGATTACCTAAACATGTAGACACACAAAGCCAAGTTGTTAATCAATCGATTTTGAATTTTAGTTTTGATGAAATTCGGGTTATAGATTAGCATTCATCTTTCCCTAAACCCAACACTTGAAGCATGGCAATTTGTACTAGTTTCACATACTCTGAAATGTTGCAAGATAAAACAACAAAATTGGAAATCAACCTCCGCATTTTGGTCAAGGGATTAATCGTATTAGGAAGGCTTAAGGCAACTTTGGCATTACTTTTCATAGTAATCTAATTTTGATCATGGATTTTTGCACATTTAAGGTAGATGCACACAAAACCTTAAGAACTAAATGTTTAACAAACCTTATCTTTTTTGGGGGCACAAAATAAAACCTTCAAAAGATTCAAATGGTGATGAATGATTCATCGCATCTTCTAAACGGCCAATAATTAGGACACACAATACCTAATGCTTCATGCAATTCATGGTATGGAAAATGTGTGTGTAGTTCAACCATTTATTTTGAGGTCACCTTTGAACATTGGAGTTTAACATTTGTCAACTACTTCAAAAATGTCCCTAATCGCATAACATTTCACCCTTGTGTTAGAATCTTAAACTTGTGCCCATATGTGGTTTGTTTAACACCTAAATGTCAAGTGATCAACACCACTATTCAAATATGTAATCTGCCTCATCAAAATTGTCTCATTCTTACCTTCCACAAAAGATTATAAAATTACAAATGAGTCAAATTTGAAAGCAATAAAAGGATCAAGGAACATCTAATGTAATTATGCCTAGGTCAACTTGATTACTTGTACCAAACCAATGAAGAAGAAAACTTGGGCTTGTGCTAGCTTAATCAAATTATTCACAGTGATTAAAAGAAGGATAATGCAAACAAGGTTCAAAAAAGTTTCAACATCAACTAGATTTTCCAAGTTAGAGGCAATAATTTGGATTGTAAGGCTATCAAGTGCCATCTTTAACAACAATGGATAATATTCATGTAACACTCATCTGAACGGGCTTAACATAGAAATCTAACACATCTTGATGTTGTTTAAAACCTTCAAGCCATTTGTTTATATGATTTCCCCTTGTTTAGCTAGTTCTTGAGTCGTTTTGGAGAGCTAAAAAAATTTACGTACAATGACTACATGCATATCTCAAGATTATTGACCACATCCAAAACAAAAAAGGTTTAGATAGCCAATTTGTCCGGTGTGTGCCCATGCAATCAACACCAATCATGAATGGAACAAATTGAAATTATAGTTGGATAATAACACCTATTTAATAACCTTGAAATACATTAACCCCATTAGCACCAAAAAACAATACTTTTGCGAAAATAAAATCAAGGTTTGAAATACCTCAATTGACAAAAATTGTTTACATAATTGCTAAGGTCAAGTTGGTTGCATTGAAGCCATCTACTATATGTTTTAAAGGATAACAATGTAGGGACCCTTGTCTAGTTTTGAATGATATATGCATGGATGGGAAGCCATACTGGTTGTCAATTGAAATAGCTTCATCATAAGACAAAGCAAACAGATTTGCCTTCTCCAATGCAAGTTTCATAATTTACAAAACAATTGAATGGAAAGTTTCAACCATGCCCCAACCTACATTATCACACTAGTGTTTTTTTGGGGAATGTTTATTTTTGAACAATTCAAGAAGACACCTCATATTCTCAAAATTTGTCACGTGTCTCCCATAAAACAAGTATAGCATGATAAGAAATTGAACAAATTTCCTTTTGTTAAAATCCAAACTTCGATTAACAAGCTACAAAATAGAATTAAAAAGGATTTGAATGAATAAAACTTGGTTTTTTTACATGCACACATTTCTTATTCCCATAAAACTCCTTGGCCCTCACCCCTAACATAACAAAAATGGCTTCCCTCCTCCCTAAATGTTTTAACAAAGAATCAAATTTGGGGATCAACAATTTCTCTTTACCTTCAACTTTTGAATAAACTATCCACCTTATAAAACTCACCAAACCATCCTCACCAATGACAAATTATGGCCACGGCAATCACATTGCCCAAACATTTGAAATTTTTTGACCAAGTTTGTATTTATGTTTTTTCACAATAAGTTTCAGCAATTCAAGTTCATGTTCCAAATCTACTATAATATTTGCAACAATTATAATGTTGTTTAACAAAACAACATTAAGATCAAAATGTACATGGAGGTTATTCAAAGCTTCAAGGGGAGGTGATTTAAGAGCAATATATAAGTTCTTGGGGTGATGCAGGAAACCTATAACCAAACAAGGCTTTATATTTGAAATTTGATGAAAACTTTGGTGGGGCCATGGCAAAGTATATTGACCTAAAAAACTTGACCAAAATTAAATTTCATTTAAAAAAACTTGAAAATGTTTCACAAAATCATGATTTGGATTTTGATGATGTTTTACAACTTCACCATCACAATTCAATTACCCATGTTTGAGCTAAAGCTACCCACATAAAAGCTTCAACTACCCACATATTTTTATATCACCAATTGACCTACACATTACAAACAAACAAAAATTCAAAACAAATAACAAGAAATGAGTCCCAAATGAAATTGATTTTACACTACAAAATCACCAAAAATGTACATAATAAACAAAACTCTTGAGTATGTATTATAATTATGTGTTTGAACAACAAACTTTGAACACTTCATGCAACATGATTCACTTGAAGATGTTACAACTTGCAAATCTATGATTCATTTGGAACCTTGAATAGATGTAATAACATATTCAAGCACAATGTTCACTTGAATAGATGGGTTTCAATTCCTAATCAAAATGACATCTACAAAATCACACAAGAAAATATAGTTGATGTAGGTTAAATGTTGGTTCATAGCTCCTGAATCTCGATTTTTAAATCTTGCAAGTTATAGATGCATTGCAAGTAGGTAAAAACATGGTTAGGTGATTCATGTTTGACATTTTGAAAAGTTCACATCTTACACTAGCTATAATTCCTAACTTTAAATAATTATCAAACTATAAATCCTATAATTATCCCCTATGATTTTGGTCACAAATATTAGTAAACCAACCTATAAATATCCCTAAACATGTGATTGGTCAAGAAATTTAGAGAAAAGTTTAAATATTTCAATGTGAAATGGAATATTGATTATAAAAAACGATGAAAATCATGACAAATATGAAAAAAATTATATTGGAATTTTTCAATGCATCTTATAATTAAGTTGTTCATTTTGTGGTGGCTTATTTTTAATTTTTAATTTTGACATTTCTATGACATATTTTTTGAGTCCACATTTTTCATTTTATGTGTGTGATAAACATAGTGTCTTCAAAAGTCCACAATGAGTCCATTCTTTTCTTAAAATTCATCCATAATTTTTAATAAGATTCTCATTAAAGTCTATTGCAACATGGATAACAATAATAAAAATGTCAATTTTAATGTTTGATATGATTTTACATTTTAAGTTCGTTTATAATTTAGAAAAATTACAATTGTGACAATCCAAATAGTCCACTTAATTGTGTATTCACTCAGTAATAAAACATAATTAAACAAGGGGTCTGTCACATTGTGGCCTTGCCATTTACATTAAAAAGTATCTTAAGGCAAAAGAAAAATTATGGGAACTCAAATATGTCACCATGTAAAAATATAATCTTCAAAAAACTATTATAAAAGAAACCAAAATCCTTCGAGATATTATAACTTTATAACTAATCTCAAGTTTCAACAAAAGCCAAAATATCATCTTTCAAAAATCTTCATATAAAAATAGACCTATTACCTAGGGGCCAAAATCCCTTAAGCTAATATACTTTATAATGAATCTAAACACAATATCCTTACATTGGTGCCAACAAACAACAATGTGCACACAATCTACAAACTATAAGGTGCAAGGTTGTTC
>Ga0116230_10007569_pt1 | contig 10721 bp, 10 predicted proteins | sample S1TSphfallax_3_FD_88678 | JGI IMG/M metagenome (GOLD analysis project Ga0116230, IMG submission 88678) | Host-associated microbial communities from peat moss isolated from Minnesota, USA - S1T2_Fd - Sphagnum fallax MG | ecosystem: Host-associated > Plants > Peat moss > Unclassified | place...
GGTTTTCGTGGCTCGAAATCTAGATTATTTATTGCAGCGAATCAGGCTGTCATGCAGGCCTGGAAAAACGCTTATCGCGATCGCCGCAAGCGTAAAAGAGATTTTCGTAGTCTTTGGATTGTGCGTATCAATGCCGCTTGCCGCATGCAAGGACTGAGATACAGTCATTTCATCAATGGTCTACAAAAGGCTAATGTCAGCTTGAACAGAAAAATTCTTGCCGAGTTGGCTGTCAATGACCGTGAAGCTTTCAACAAATTGATTGAAATAGCTCAGGAACATTTACAAAAGCAAATTGCTTAGGCTGCTTCCCTTGGTTTATTTACTGTAACTAACAGTCAGGTCATCTGTTGAGATGATCGGTATACCTGGCAGGTCATCTAGTAGCCTCTTTTAATAAGTGCCTTGCTTGAAAATTGCTAAACTCAATTAATCGGCTTTTTGACAAAGTCGCCTAGTATGTAATTGACCTTACTTTTGTTGCTGACTGCTTATTAACTGAAATACAGTGTTTGCGTCCTTTATGTCATAAAACGCCGGTGCGATTGCCGAGCCGCCAGCGCCAACGGCAAAAAAATCCATGCCAGTATTAGCATAAATGGCCCATCGTGGTGAAGAGCTTCCAAAACTTATAGTACCTAGACCGTCAGCGCGTACAGATTTGTTCAAACTGGCATTGGCATTAATAAGAACAGCTTGTAGCGAACGACTGGGCACGGTACACAGAATTAAAGCACGCGAATTTGTCACAGCATAATAGGTATTTCGCTGTTTCCAGGACTTGAAGAAGAAGCGTCCAAATAACATGTAACTTCCCATAAGCACAAAGGGAATACCAAACAATGGGAAGGCTCTAAACGGAAAAGGCACTGTTGCATGGTGTGTAGTAATACCGGACGCTCCATATTCCCAGAATAACGAAAAGCAGAAAACGAATAGCCCCATCGGCACAAGATAAAAGTCTGCTCCGCAAAATAGCTTTTGCTCAGGTTGTCCAGACCATAATATTTTCTCGTCCTTAAGCAAGTCGGACTGAAACATTTGAGAAGCGCTTTGCATGCCTAAACTATACTTTTCCATAGAGACTAAGGTCCTTCGTCTGTCTTTCTTGGAGAAAACTGCGAGATTTCTTGTTCAATATACCCAGCTATGTACCAAATTAAAGATTAAGTCAGTTGATAACTAAAGCGCGTTTGCCCACCTTTAACACGTATCTTAGTAAGGTTTAGTTGTTTTACTTCCTGGCTAGTTTTGACATGTGTGCCGCCACAAGGACATCCCAATTTAGGCACCAAGGTGATAACACGAATAGGTTTATCGTCGGTGACATAATCGGGAACGAAAGAACATAATTCTTTTATTTGAGACAAGCTAGTAGTAGCTATTTGTGTGTTGAAAGCTGAATTTATTAGTTCATTTACTTTCTGTTCTATTTTCAGCCGTATCGCTTCGCGCTCGTCCGCTGCAATTTCACCTTGATATTCTACGTATGGTCCGTCTGGAAAATGATAGCCTTTGCCAGGTTTAAGTGGGAGCTCTAGTAATTGCACGGCTGCATCAATTAAATGCCCAGCTGAATGCAGTCTGGCATTTAGTTGTCTGCGCTCCGAATTAATAGTAAGTTCAACCGATTCATTTACGGGAAAGTTTCCTACGCTGAATTCACCAAAATGATGAACGATACCATTAATGATTCTTACATCTTTTACAATGAATACATCGCCAGCGCTACTGGTAATTTGTCCTTGATCAGCAGGTTGTCCCCCACCTTGAGGATAAAAAATAGTCTGATCTAAAATAATTGAAACACCTTTTTCCTCGCTAGTTTCTATTGCTAAAACGGTAGCTGTATCTTGATGATTGTTAGTATCGTCAAGATACAGTAATTTTGTCGCAGAGATACAGTCGGTAAACATCTTCAGTCAATCTCCCTATTTAAATTGTAGTGATTATATGCTGGTCAATCATCTAGCTAGAGCAACTGTCCGTTGTAATAAAAGAAAAAGATTTACAAGAATCCCTTCTGATATTAAATGCTCTTTTGCGTGCCCAGAAATAATTTTGTTGTGGGTTAGGCCATGTCTAAGGTCATAACATCTCCTGATATACCGAGCCCCCCTACTTTTGCGTTCCGGGCCAGCAAAGGTCGCAAATGTCCTGCATCACTACGCCACATGCTTAATAATTGTCTTGCCAAAGCTCTGGGTGATTTACTTTGATGTTGTGGTACCCAAGCAACATCTTGCAAATAACTTTTGGGAAGGATATTGTGCCCGAACCCTTGGTCTGAATTACGTTTAGCCAGGCGTTCCAAATTCTTACTGTGTTCTATGGGCTTTAGTCCACGTTTTTCCCTGAATTCATTAAGAGCAATTAGGAACTCTTTTTGAACTTCCTCTTTATAGGTTAGCTTCTTGTCTGATGGGGAGGGTTTATCTGATGGGGAGGGTTTATCTGATGCGGAAGGTTTATTGGTCAGCTTCTCACTCTGATCGGATGCGGAAGGCACATACTTTAAAAACTTATCGTAGACTGATTGAATCTCATTATTTTGGCTACTGTATAAAGAAACTGATGGCAAGGAATGCGGGGTTGGATAGTCGTTGGGAGGAGTAAAAGTCTCGCGACTCAATGCTGCTGATGCATTAGTAAGCCATACAGGTTGTGTCAACTTGTCTGCCAAGGGTAGCGAAGCATCTGTGCTATAAAAATTGGATGTGGAATTAGACATTTATTTACCCTTTCGCCAAGGTAGCCTAATATTAGCTGAAAAGCCATGGAAAGCCCAGAGAATCAGCTGCTCTTTTGTGCGGGAAATACGTAGTAGGTCGACCTTTTACTGTCTTTAAATTGTCCTGTGGGTTACCTGGATTTCAAGATAATATACTAGATGAAACCCTTTTAAGTCCCTCTCCATGGAGATTCAAAACAGCAATGAAAATATTGATACCGGTAGATGGTTCTTATCATTCTGATACCGCTCTAGAATCTGTTTTGAGTGAGCCGTGGCCCGAGGGCAGCTCGTTTTGTGTTATGACCGTGGCTGAGCCATTGCACACCCTTACTGATAGTGTCTTTCTAGGCTTTGGTGCGATGGCTCTGGCGGCACAGGAAGCACTTGATGCAGATATTCAAAAACTTTTGCGTGAGGCGGCTGACCAGTTGAAAACGAAGTTTGGCGCCGACAAAGTAAAAGAAGAATTTCAAGAAGGCGGAGCTGCTGATCACATTATAAATACTGCTCGCAGCTGGCAAGCAGACTTGATCGTGATGGGATCTCACGGCAGAGGTGGCTACAATGACACTTCCTTGGGCAGCATCTGCTTGAAGGTTATGAGCCATGCTCACTGCTCGGTAAGAATAGTCCATTATCTGAGCTCACCTTCTTTAGAAAAGAAAATGGCTACTCATGCTCCATTAGTTACTTCAAGATTATTGTTGGCTCTGGATCGTACTCCCCGTTCTAAGTCTGTTATCAATGCAGTAATCAATCGTCCTTGGGCTGAGAATACGATAGCGCAGGTTATTACAGTAGCAGAGGCAAAATCTCATGCTAAGCACTCGCGATTTTTTAAGGCTTCTGAAATTTCTCAGACAGAAAAAGCTGTTTACGGGGCGGAAAAATTAGAGGCAGAGAAAATGGTAAAAGAGGCTGCGGATCAGCTTGAGAGTAAGTTCGGCGCTGGCAAAGTAACTTACCATGCTCTTGAAGGTAACCCACGTAGTTTAATTCTACAAATAGCCCAAGATTGGCCAGCTGACTTAATTGTGCTCGGCGCCCATACTCACGATAAAAGCGTTCTTGAACATATTTTGGGTAGTGTCGCCAGTGCCGTTGTTGCGAATGCTTCTTGTTCTATAGAAATTGTTCGCTAAATGCTAGCTTGCGGCAATCTATGAGAGTCACAGAAATTATTAGTCCCGATAATCAGAGGCTAAAAATCATTCGTAGTTTGACGATATCTGGAGGCAGAAAAGATCAGTCTGATGGTGAAAATCTTTTTTTATTGGAAGGCCCTAAACTAATTCAAGAAGCGCTCAATAAAAAGATTGAACTGATTGATGTGATTGTTAGTCAGTCATATTTTAGCGATGACTTTGGTAGCCATAAGCTGGCACAACAATTGGATGGAGTAACGGTTGTACAAGACCGTATCTTTAAAAGTTTATATACCACCGATACTAGCTGCGGTATCATTGCCACCGCTGTAAAAAAACAGCGTCAATTAGACGATATGATTTCTAATGCTCTTCAGTCGAACACAAAAGTTTTGCTTATTGGAGATAACCTTCAAGACCCAGGTAATTTAGGAACAATCATTCGTACTGCGCATGCTTTTCAAGCTGGAGGAATGATCATTTCTCAGGGAAGTGTTGATTGCTATAGTCCAAAAGTAGTGCGCTCCTCAATGGGGTCCATCTTTAGCCTTGCCATTGTCTCGAAAGCCGACTTAAAATTAGCGATTAGTGCACTAAAAGCAAATCGTTTTCGTGTTATTGCTCTGGATGGTAAGGCTGATAAACTATTTTGCAAACAACCGTTGCGCATTGCAAGGGCTTATATATTGGGGAATGAAGGACATGGCATATCGTCTGATATCCTTGACTTAGTAGATGAGACAGTAGCTATTCCAATCAATCCGGATTGTGAGTCTCTAAACGTAGCGGTAGCTGCTGGTATCATATTGGCTCAGGAAACAGTAAACAATGCGCAGTAATGTTCCCGTGCATGCTGGTCAGGACGACGGCGAAAAAGTGATGACGGTGGTAGAGCACCTGGACGAATTGCGCGATCGCCTTATTCGCTGTTTGTTATATGTGGCCGTTGGCTTAGGTGTTGGTCTTTTCTATGGCAAACAAATTTTACGTTTTCTAGAAGCACCGGCCGGCAATATAACTTTCCAGGCCTTGTCCATGGAAGAACCTGTAATTGTTTATATGAAAGTCGCGTTTTATGGTGGACTGATATTAGTTTCACCGCTGATACTTTGGGAAATCTGCCGTTTTGTTGCTCCTGGTTTAACCAAACGTGAACGCCAGATACTGACGCCTTTAGTAATAGGCAGCCCCCTATTATTCCTTTGTGGCGCTGCCTTTGCCTATTATTGTTTGTTACCGGCGATGCTGCGATTTTTTAGTTCGTTTGGTCAAGGCGTTTCGCCAATCAATCAGCGGCTGGATTTCTATGTATCGCTTGTGAGCACGATTTTGCTTTATATGGGACTATGTTTTCAGCTGCCAATAGTCATTTTTGGACTATCTTTTACCGGTTTGGTTAACTCCAGAATGTTATTGTCTATTTGGAAATACGCTATTTTTGCTGCGGCATTGGTTGCTGCCATAATTACTCCTGACCCCACGGCCGTGTCGATGCTAATAGTGCTAATAGCATTAAGTACACTTTATTTTGCCTCAATTCTGCTACTTAAACTTTTCGGTAGATGAATTTAAGCCGAAAAATCTATAAAATGATGTTTGAGGCAAAAGAGCGAGAGCGAGGGAGCGCATGCTAAATAGACACGAGATACAGCAGAACGCAGCGCGGCGAGGAGCCGTGCGGAGTGACGCGTCGGTAAGCGCGTTGAGCCGAGCAGAGCGAGAGCGAGGCAGCGCATGAATATGGACACATTCTGTTTAGGTTTTATAACAGCCTTTGCCGCTTTTCTTTCTCTTGATTCATTGCGCCGTTTATATCTTGAACGGCACCGGTTTCTGAAAGAAGATTTGAATGATTATGACGTTTCTTTTGCCTGGCGCATAGTGATTTTTCTTATCTATCCGCTTCTAAACTTATTGGCATTCTGGGCATCTTCAATTGCCTGTCAGTCTTTCGGTGGCTATGTGAAAAGCTTGAGCTACGGACTTTTGTGGTATCAAGTTGTACCTGCTGAATTAGCTTCTCCAAGCTATTTAATTCCGGTTCTTTTTAGCGGTGAAATAGCACAAACTTTGCTTGTTTTTCTGTCTTTACCGGCTTTGTTTTTCCGTCCCCATCCTTTTTTCGCTATGTTGCTCATCTATACGAGCGCATTTGTAATGGGTATCAACTTAATCGCTGACCCGATATTATCGATTTTTGGTTTTGGCAGCACGCACTGGCAAATAGCCATTGCCTATGGCAGCAAGCGAGAGTTGGTTGTTTTGGCGATGGTTCATTTGGTGCTAGCAGTTATTTATTTGATCGTGCTTAAGAATCAGACTTTTCAGATGATTTTTGCCAGGCTAATCAGACCGATAGCTGTGGAAAAATTGCAAAAAGCTTTGAGTGAGAGCAAGGCTGAAAATGAGACTAGTGCAGTTTCTCTAAGCGAGTTGACTATGCGTTATGAAATGGCTGGGTTTCCTCGCCAGGCTGCCAAAGAATTGCGGAATATGAAGAGGCTTTATGGTCGAGCGATCAGCGTTATTTTTATGGAGGCTTATCTTCTGTATCGTCAACATAAATATCAGAGAGCCTGTACCTTCTTTATAGCTGCTGGTGATGCTTGTCCGCCCGCAAGTAATGAATTAAAAGGGATGTTTTTAGGCGCGGCTGCTTGCTGTGCTCATGCTAATCGACAGTATGAAACTGCTCTTAACTTGGTGGGGCGCGCTTTAGAATTTGATCATAATTGTGCCATGGCCCGGATGATAAAAATGGATATTTTATTGCGACAGGGCAAGGAAAAGAAGGCAGCAGAAGAGCTTAAGACTGTATTGTGGACGGGTGCTAATCTCAACTTTGAACAGTCTATACCGATTGACTGGCAACGGGCCATCCAGTTGCTTAAAGAAGAGGAAGCTTCTAAATTTTTATCAACTATTGGCAACAAAGTAAAAAACTAATTTTTATTCTTGTTCAGTAGATAATATAATTTGCCTGTGGCGTGGTTTTCAAGACCGGCAATTAATTTCTGGGTTTTCCAGGGAGGATCGTTTGGCCAAGTCCAATAGGACTTTTCGGCTCAAAATACAGGGCAGACTTTTACTGCTCTGTGTTGGTGCGGCTTTGCCTGTGTCTACGGTGCTAGCTTTTTTCGCGTACCAGCTGTTTAGTCTTATACAAAGTGATGGTGGGCATGTAGCGAAATCAGCACTGCTATCTTTGCTTACTCAGACAGTAGTGCTTGCCTCTCTGGCTCTAGCAGCCTCAACTTACTTAGTAGTGGCGGCGACGTGGCATTTCAGCAAGAAGATTAAGTTGCTAGTGAAAGATGTTCTATGTTTGGGCAGAGGCGATTTAAGTAGACGAGTTAAAGTAACTAGCAATGACGAGCTGGGTAAATTAGCTAAAGCCTTCAATCAAATCGCTGCTAAGTTGCAAGTCAATCATGAGCATAAAGAAACTGAAGAAAAAATTTCTCAGGCGATCAGGCAATCACTAGATCTTGATGAAGTCTTAATGACTACAGTGACTGAGTTAGGCAAGGCGCTAGGTGCGAGTCGCTGTTGTCTGGCGCTTATCGATAACACCAATGCTAACGGCGATAACAGGATTCACCAGGCTGAGCAGGAGCTGATTTTCGATTATGTCTGGTTTGATAAAGATAAAGGTGGTACTGCTTTAAACCATCGTTCTTTACATATAACCGAATACAGTATCATGAGTATGATTATTGATCAGGGATCGATATTGTCTCTCGATGTTTTAGATGATGAGGGGCCGACGCCACTTTTTGATCAAGCAAAACTTACTCCTGAGGACTGGCGTTCAATACGTTCACTAATGGCTTGCCCAATATCTTCATCTCAAGGGACTATTGGTTTGATTCTAATTCAACAGTGCGACCGCCTGCGTGTCTGGACTGATAAAGAGCTTGAATTAGTTGAAGCGGTAACCAGGCAGCTCACTATAGCCATGCAACACGCGCATCTTTATTACTATACGAAAACTATGGCCGAGCAGGAAATGCTGATCAATCACATTGTGCGTTCGGTAAGTAGTTCACTTGATTTGGACACAATTTTAAATACCGTCACTACAGAATTAGGTAATGCCATAGGTGCAAGCCGTTGCCAAATTCTGCAACCAGATACAAGTGGTCCCTTGGTAGTAACGCATGAATTCTACAGCCGCGATGTAGCATCGACAAAAGGATTAAATTTGTATTCACAGCCCGTTGATGTCGGCGTCGGCGATCCGGATCTTATATTCGCTCGGGGTCATTTTTTACTAGGGATAGATCTAGAAAAGCTCAGCCTAAAGAATGCCAATACTTTGAGTGATAAAGTAGAAAAAGGTCAAACCTACGATCCCTGGCGGGTGTCTGTTATTAACGATGCGGTAAATGACGTGCGAGCTAGTGCTTTTCGTCAGTTTGTAGCGAACTGTCAAACGAAGTCTTTGATAGCAGCGCCCCTGTTGAGCGGCAGTCGGATAGTTGGCTTGTTGGTTGTGCATCAGTGTGATCTACCACGTACCTGGAGAACCGGAGAGGTGCAACTTGTAGCTGCTGTTGCCGATCAGCTCGCAGTAGCTGTCGCGCACGCCCATCTCTTTGCGCAAGTAAAATTTCAAGCTATAACTGATGGCTTAACCGGACTATATAATTTCATATATTTTAAAAACCGGCTAAATGAAGAACTGAAATTAGCTAATCGCAAAGGGTTGCCTTGCTCGTTGCTAATGTTGGACTTAGATAGGCTGAAGGAAGTTAACGATACTTATGGACATCCGGTTGGGGATGCCGCCATCAGGCATGTCGCTAATGTGTTAAAAACTGCTTTGCGAAGCGGTGATACTGCTGCTCGTTACGGTGGTGAAGAATTTGCCGTTATATTGCCTGAGACTTCTCTGTTGGAAGCAGCGCTAATAGGTGATCGACTTTGTTCGCAGATTGCCGGTGCTAATATACCGGGTCTTGGGCAAATCACTATTTCTTTGGGAGCCGCGTCATACCCGCGTCAGGCGAGCGATGCTGGCGAGCTGATAACTAAGGCGGATCAAGCTCTATATGAAGCAAAAAAAGCCGGACGCAATCAGATTTGGATTTATGATAGCTTTCCCAGTGTGCATAAAGTAGGGGATAATAAAAGCATACCTGAGTTTAGGGTGAATCGCCGTTTGGCATTAGCTAACATAAGGAAAGTTGAATCGGAAAAGGCCACTAATGAAACTGAAGTACACAAAATCGAAGCTAGTCCTTTTTGATATTGATCAAACCCTTATTTCTAGTGGAGGGGCTGGTTCTCGGGCCCTTTACTCAGCAATTGAGAAATATACGGCAATTAAAAAGGAGGAAATACAGGCGGCCGGCATAGGTTTTGCGGGTAAAACAGATCCGCAAATTATCGAAGAAATTTTGCTTTCCTGTGATAGTGAGATTGATAAGTCGAAGGGTTTAAGCCGTCCGATCGCTGGAATATTAGATCTTTATCTCCAGCTTTTGCCCCAGTCGATAGCAGAAACGGAAGACTATTTTTTGCATGAAGGTGTAGATGAAATACTATTAGCTCTTAAAGATAATAAGCAAATCGCGCTTGGGCTTCTAACGGGAAATATTGAAACAGGCGCGAGATTGAAACTCGAACGGGTGGGAATAAATCATTTTTTCCCGGTTGGTTCGTTCGGTTCTGACTCCGCGAATCGACTCGATCTGCCAGCTATTGCTAATCGGAGAGCACAAATTTTTTATAACATACAATTTCGTCCAGAGCAGATTGTCATAATTGGCGATGCTGAAAATGATGTTCTATGTGCCAAACACTATGGAGCGGTCAGTATTGCCGTCACTACGGGTAAAACCACTTGGGAACAGTTGAACAAGCATAATCCTGACTATATTTTTTCTTCCTTAAAAGATACTGAACAAATCATGCAGGCTATTTTAACGGGGAGACCCTCTTATTCTGCTGTAGAATAGAGAATATAGACTCGCTTGGCGATCATAAGGGAGTCTGAGGGAAAAATATGATTGACGAAAGCAGACTTAAGCAAGGCTACAGTATAATCTTTTATGATGGTGTTTGCGGATTGTGCGATTCATTTGTGCAATTTGTCCTTAAGTATAATCAGTCGTCCAAATTTTTATTTTGCTCTTTGCAGAGCGATTTTGCTAATAAATTATTGGCAAAATACGGTGAGACCAATGGCGATTTGGAAAGTGTTTTTGTTTTGACTGACTATAATCTTCCTAGCAGTGTATTGCTAAAAAAATCTCGCGCTGTTTTTTTTGTGCTGGATCAGTGTCATCTACCTTGGTATCTACCAATGCGCTGGTTTACTCTATGCAAGATATTGCCCGAGGCGCTACTGAATTTGGGCTATGATTTTGTAGCCAGTGTCAGATATAAAATTTTTGGACAGTACGATACCTGCTTGGTACCAAGTTCGGAATGGCGGGATCAATTTATTGATATTTAGTTATTGATTGTTTGGAACGAATTTGTGCAGATTGATCTTGTCCGTTCTGTAGTCTACTTGTTGACCTTTGCTGCCCGTGTTGTAGTAGGTAGGCGCTGCGCTCATTTGCTTGTTCTAGCAGGGGTTGCTGTGTGGCAGAAACGGTTGTGTGAAATACTGAGGGTGTTTTAGCAGTTTGCGCACCAGCAGTGTGTAGGGCTTTTCTGGCGGAGTTACCCGTTGCCCCGTAAGGGTCTAATTCAGATGCTTTAGTATATTCTGTCGTTGCTTCGGGCATTTTTGATAAATGAACAAGAGTGTTTGCTCTGTAATAGTGAAGAAGAGCATTGTTGGAATATTGTTGCTCTGCTGACGTTAAGTGCCTTAAGGCAATGCTGTA
>Ga0116230_10007570_pt1 | contig 10721 bp, 9 predicted proteins | sample S1TSphfallax_3_FD_88678 | JGI IMG/M metagenome (GOLD analysis project Ga0116230, IMG submission 88678) | Host-associated microbial communities from peat moss isolated from Minnesota, USA - S1T2_Fd - Sphagnum fallax MG | ecosystem: Host-associated > Plants > Peat moss > Unclassified | place: USA...
ATGATCGCAGGAGTCCTTGCTGCGCGTGATCGCACCGTCATGCACGCGCAGACAACGTATTCGACTGCATCAGGAAGGGTGAGCGAGCAGGCCCTGACGTGACCCCATCGATAGCGCCACCGCTCGACGATGCTTTCCTGCTCGAGCTCGCCGTCAGAGTGCGCCCGCGTTTCGATGTGGCCCCCGCAATCTCTGCCCAGCGGGTTGCCGAGATCACGGCCGAGCTGACCGGATTTCTCGCAGTCGCCGTGCACGTCAGTGTCGACGCCGAGACGCTGCGGGTTGTCGGACTCAGCGCGCCTGAACCCATGCAGGCCCTCCTCGGTGTCGAGTCCGAGCGCGCGACCGTCGATCAGCTTCTCCAGCGTGCCGAACATTGGGGCGCCCTCTGTTTCGTGCGTGATCGCCGTCGCCAGCCGCGCTATGACAACCGGGGTGTTCGCTACGACGGCACGGGAGCGCGCTACGACCCGGCCACCCCTGGCGAGATCGATAGCTGGCACACACACGATGCGCTGCTGGCGCCGATCACGACACCCGACGGTCTCGTCGTAGGGCTCCTGAGTTGTGACCGTCCGTCATCGGGCCGATTGCCGACACCAGAGCAGTGCGTACTGCTCGAGCTCCTTGCGATGGAAACGGCGATGATCATCGGCGCGATCACACCGGCTGATTCGCTCACCACTGCCCAACCCGACCTGCCCGCAGTGGTGGCGATCACGGACGACAAGCTCGAGATCGTTGCCGCCGATGTGTCATTTGGCACGCTGCGACAAGGTCCCACGGAGATGGCCGGCGACCTCGCCGAGCTGCGCGACAACCTGATGGCCGGTCGCGCTCGCTACGGATTTCGCGATCACACCATGGTCCTTCCATCGGGCGAACGCCAAGCCGCTCGATCGCGCCTGATGATCGTGACGAGTGCTCGAGCGACGAAGCGGTTACTGCTCGTGACCTGGCCCCTCAAGCTGCACACGGGCCACGGCGAGGATGGTCTGGCACCCGCGATCCCGCCACCCACGTCGGCTACGCCGCCGGCTTCAGCCACGTCGGCCGCTAGCTCCACGGCGACCACGTCCGACGCTCGCTCCACGGCGCCGGAGCGACCGACCTTGGTCGAGATCGTTGGTCAGGCCATACGCGCACATACTTCTGCGCCACCCGCGCCATCGAGCCACCTCGGGCTCTTACTGTTTGAGCTCGTGGACCCGGCAGCGCAGCCATTAGACGCTGCGCAGCCATCAAACGCAGCGCAGCCATTAGACGCTGCGATCGTTGCCGAGAGCCGATCTCGCCTACTCTCGACGCTTCGCCAGGATGACACGCTGCACGACGATGGGGCCGGACGGTTCACCGTGCTTTGTCCGGCGCTCTCTCGCCGAGAGCGTGTCGAAACTGTGGCGAGGCGGCTGATCGACGCGATCACCGAGAGGGCCCTACCCGATCGCGCCGGACGCACGTGCTCGGCTCACATCGGCATCGCGGTCTCTGGTCCAAACGATCCCCCGCGCTCTGCAAGCGAACTGCTCACTCAAGCCGAGCATGCCCTCGACCAAGCACGATCCATCGGACCGGGAACATGGTGGTGCGACGAGCCGATCGATCGCCGCCAGCGGCGCCCACAATGACGGAGGCACAGTGAGCAGGCGGGGCCTGTGGCTGTTTGTCGCCCTGAGTGTCATGTGGGGGACGCCGTACCTGTTGATCAAGGAGACCACGGCGAGCTTCAACCCGGCCGCGCTCGTGTTCGTCCGCACGGCGATCGGGAGCTTGACTCTGCTGCCGATCGCCATTCGCTCCGACGCCATTCGGCCCGTGCTTCGACGGTGGCGTGTCGTTGCCTGCTACACCGCCGCAGAGCTCGCCGTGCCGTGGTTCTTTCTTGCATCTGCGGAGCGGCGACTCCCAAGCTCGACCTCTGCGCTCATCATCGCAGCCGTACCGGTGATCAGTGCGGTGCTCGCGAGGAGCACAGGGGCGCGCGAACGTCTCGGTGCGACTCGCACGGCGGGACTTGTCGTCGGGCTCTCCGGGGTGGCCGTGCTCGTCGGCTTCAATGCGCGCCGACATGACCTCATCGGTCTCACCGAGCTGATCGCCTGTGCTCTCGGCTACGCCATTGGGCCCTGGATCTTCCACGAGCGTCTCAGCGATCTCCCACCCACCGGCGTCGTCACCGTCTCCCTGGTGTTCTGCTGCCTTGCGTGGGCTCCCCTCGGGATCGCCCAGCTACCCACGACGATGCCCGGGCCCCGGGTGCTGCTCAGCTTGGCGGGTCTCGCATTCGGCTGCACTGCTGCGGCGTTCCTCGTGTTCTTCGCGCTGATTGCCGAGGCGGGACCGGCTCGGGCGCTCGTGGTGACGTTTGTCAATCCGATGGTCGCGGTCGTGCTTGGGGTCACCGTGCTCGGCGAAGCATTCACGGTCACGACCGCTGTCGGCTGTGTCCTGATCCTGGCAGGGTCGGTGTTGGCCACACGAATGTCGGGTGCTCGGGCGGGGTCCGGAGCCGAAGCCGGCGCTGGGTCCGGGGCCGGGGCCGAAGCCCGGGCCTGATCCTGGGGCCCGATTCTGTCGGCAGGTGCTCCTCGTACAATGGTCGGGTGAAGGTGTCGCGCAGGGCAAGGTTGCGCTCCGTAGGCGACTTGCGGTTGCAAGGCGTGGTCGTGCGGCGCATCCGATGCGCACTGGCGCTTGGTGTGCTCGCTAGCGCGGGCTGGACTGCCGGGTTCGCAAGCCCGACCTCGGCCAGCACGACGCCTGCACTGTCATGGCGCAGCTGTGACGGGAAGTACCGCTGCTCGACGCTGCCCGTTCCATTGATCCCGAGCGATCCATCCGGACCCACGATCAAGCTTGCGCTCATCGAGCTCGTCTCGACAAGCCCCCATCCTGTCGGCGATCTCGTGATGAACCCCGGTGGTCCGGGTGGCTCCGGCATCCAGTTTCTCGAGGGTGCGAGCTTTCCGGCGGCGCTTCGAGCCTCGTTCACCCTGGTCAGCTTCGATCCGCGCGGGGTCGGCGAGAGTGATCCGGTCGACTGCGTCGACGCGGCTCAGACCCGCCAGCTCATTGCGCTCGATCCCGCTCCACGCACGGCCGGTCAGATTGCGCAGGTCACGACGGCCTCCAAGACGTTCAACGACGCCTGCTTGGCGCACACATCGAAGTCGCTGCTCGGTCATGTCTCCACCGTGGACACCGCCTACGACCTCGACCGGATCCGAGCAGCGCTCGGGCAGAGCAAGCTCGACTACATGGGCTTCTCCTACGGCACCTACCTCGGGGAGCTCTACGCGCAGATGTTTCCGACTCACGTGCGCGCCCTCGTGCTCGACGGGGTGGTCGACCCAGCGTTGTCACTGACGCAGTCCGACGAGGAGCAGGCCGAAGGGTTCGAGACCGACCTGCGCGACTTCTTTGCCTGGTGCCCGACGAATGCGGCGTGCCACCGTGAACTGCCACACGGTGCAGAGAAGGCCTATCACGAGCTCTTTGCCGACATCGCCGCAGGGCGTCAGATCGTCGCTCAGCTCCAGCCGAAGTACGGCGGGACACAGCAGATCACCGAGGGCGTCGCGGTCACCGCCGTCATCGGGTCGCTCTACAGCTCGCAGTCCTGGACCTACCTGGCCCAGGGTCTGCAACAAGGGCTTCAGGGCAACGGTGACACCCTGATCAGCCTGGCGTACAGCTACGACGGCCTCATGGCGAACGGACAGTTTTCAAACGAGGCAGCGGCCGAGAGTGCAATCGGCTGCACCGACGAGACCTATCCCAAAGGTGCGGCCTTCTACGAGAAGCTTGCGAGCACACTGTCGCGCGTCGCCCCCGACTTCGGAGCGTCCGAGGCATGGAGCTCCTATGGCTGTGCGCTATGGCCCATTTCCGCAGATGGGGACTACGGGCCGGTCCATGCACCTCATAGCCCGGAAATCTTGGTCGTCGGCTCGACGGACGATCCAGCCACCCCGTACCGATGGGCGCAGGCGATGGCGAGCGAGCTCGACCATGCTCGACTGCTCACTCGGATCGGCCCGGGGCACACTGCGTACTTCTTCAGCAGCTGCATTCAAGGTGACGTCGACCGCTACCTCACGACACTGACCCTGCCCGCACCGGGAACTCGCTGCCCGACGACGAACTGAACGAGAGCTGTTCTTGATGCCTGTGCCTGATGCCTGTGCCTGATGCCGTCGTCATCGGCTCGGGACCGAACGGCCTCGTCGCTGCGAACCACCTCGTCGATGCGGGCTGGTCGGTCCACGTGCTCGAAGCGAGCGCCCAGCCTGGTGGCGCGGTGCGCACGGGTGAGCTGACGCTCCCGGGCTTTCGCCACGACCTTTACAGCGCGTTCTATCCCCTCGCAGCAGCGTCGGGCGCAATCAGCCAGCTGCATTTAGAAGAGTACGGACTTGTTTGGAAACGGGCACCCCTCGTCCTCGCCCATCCTCTCCCCGATGGCCGGTGCGCTGCGCTCTCGATGGATCTCGAGGAGACTGCTGCCTCGCTCGAGGCCTTTGCCCCGGGCGACGGTGACCGCTGGCGGGCGATGATCGCCGAGTGGGACGCCATCTCCGAGCCGCTTCTTGGCGCCGTGCTCGGACCATTTCCGCCGGCGCGCGCAGCCGCAACGCTCGCTGGGCGCCTCGGTCCACTCGGCATCGCCCGTCTCGCTCGCCAGGCGCTGCTGCCGGTCCGCCGGATGGGAGAGGAGCTGTTCGCCGGCGAGGGAGGTCCCCTCCTGCTCGGTGGTTCAGCCCTGCACACCGACCTCACGCCCGAGGGTGCGGCGAGTGGGATCTACGGCTGGCTGCTCTGCTGCCTCGGTCAGCGGGTGGGCTTTCCCGTACCCGAGGGAGGCGCGGGTGCCCTCACCGATGCGCTTGTCGCACGCCTTCGGTCCAAGGGAGGCGAGCTGACGTGCGCAACCCGAGTCGAACAGATTGTCGTGCGACGGGGTCGGGCCGTAGCCGTGCGCACGATGCACGGGGAGATCGGAGCGCGCCGAGCTGTCGTTGCCGACGTCTCCGCACCCGCACTCTACGCAAAGCTCATCGCGGCTGAGCACCTGCCCGCGTCGGTACTCGCCGACATCCGCAGGTTCCAGTGGGACTGTTCGACGGTGAAGGTCGACTTCGCGCTGGACGCCCCGATCGCGTGGTCGGCCTCCGACGCTCGTCGAGCAGGCACCCTGCACATCGCCGACGACTTCGACAACCTCACCGAGCACGCCGCCGATCTCGCCATGGGTCGACTCCCCGCCCGTCCCTTCCTGCTTTTCGGCCAGCAGTCGATGACCGACCCGACCCGTGCACCTGTCGGGTCGGAGACGGCGTGGGCTTACACCCGGGTGCCCCGCACGATCCGTGCAGACGGGAGAGGCGAACTCGACGTCACCGGCGACGGGGCCGACAGAGTCGGCGAAATCGCCAGGGACGGAGCGTCAGAGCCGTGGCTCGACGGCTTCGTCGAGCGCATCGAACAGCGAATCGAGGCGCTCGCACCTGGTTTTCGGTCCACGATCCTGGCCCGGCACGTCTTCTCGCCAGCCAGCCTGCAGGACGGCAATGCGAACCTCGTCGGTGGCGCCCTCGGCGGTGGCACTGCCCTGCCGCACCAGCAGCTCGTCTTCCGGCCTATCCCTGGCTTTGGCCGGGCGGAGACGCCGATCACGGCGCTCTACCTGGCGTCTGCCTCGGCCCACCCAGGACCTGGCGTGCATGGAGCAGCGGGGGCAAACGCTGCCCGAGCCGCCCTTGCACCATGGCGCCACGCTCGCTCCATTGCCTTTGGACGTGGGCCACTGCGGCGTGCGCATATGCGACGATAGTGAGATGGCCGTCCGCCCGATCCGCATCTTCGGCGACCCCGTGCTGCGCACGAAGTGCGTGCCTGTCACCGAGTTCGACAAAGGTCTCCGGCGGCTCGTCGGCGATCTCACCGAGACGCTCATCGACGCCGAAGGCGCAGGGCTCGCAGCGCCACAGATCGGCGTCGACCTACGCGTGTTCGTGTTCGTCCTGAAGGACGAGACGGAGGACGAACCCGAGCAGCTCCGGCACATTGTGAACCCCGTGCTGGTGGAGCAGTCCGCCGACGAGCTCGTCGACGTAGAAGGATGCCTATCGATCCCGGGGATGTCGTTCGACCTGGCACGATCGAGACGCATCGTCGCCGAAGGCTTCGACATGTACGGCGAACCGCTCCGCGTCGTGGGGACCGAGCGCCTGGCGCGATGCCTTGCACACGAGACCGACCACCTCGACGGCGTGCTCTTCGTGGACCGACTCGAACCCGACGAGCGCAAGCGGGCCATGCGGGCGATTCGCGAAATGATCCTCGCGGGCGAGGACATCGTCGTCAAGCAGTCGCCCCACTAGCCGCCAGGTTCCGCATCCGGCTCACCTGAGCTGGAACCGGAAGTCGGACCCGCGACGCTCGACTTACCTGCCGAGCAACGCCAGGTCGAGCATGGCACAGGTCGAAGCGATCATCCCATCTGCCATCGCGACCCGGCGCCACCGCTGATCCATTGCAGCAAAGCCAAAGCAGCTCGCAGCGTGGAGCGAGTCGACAGCCGTCGCCGGCAGTCGCAATGTGCTCGCCGGCACGTGCGCACCCAGAAGCAAAGCCTCGGTCACGCCCTGGAGGATCTGGCGCGCACCGAGAACGCGAAGGACCGTCCGTGCGCGCCGCAGGTCACGGCGACCAGCTGCCCCCGCGCCGTCTCCGGGCCCCGCGCCGCCGCTGAGCACGGGATCGCCGCTGGGCCCCGCGCCGCCGCTGGGCACTGAATCGCCGCTCAGTAGAGCGAGCACCTTCTCCGTCCGGACAAGAAGGACGACACCCCAGCCAACGCGTACGGCAAGGGACCCTGATGTGAAGACGGTGCGCACGTTCACCCGACGTCGTTACCCGGTCGGGCGTGTGCTCGAACCCATCGACTCGGCTCGCGCTCGGCGGGTGACGGGAGCGGGCGGGAGGCGTGGAGCGCGAGGTGGCGACGTTTGGCCGGGCTGACGGAGCGGTACTGCGAGCACATGTCCACACGACCCGTCGCCGTCATTACCGGAGCCTCTGCAGGAGTTGGCAGGGCGACTGCGCGGACCTTTGCGAAACACGGCTTCGACGTCGCTTTGTTGGCGCGGGGAGTCGCCGGGCTCACGGCCGCTCGAATCGAGGTCGAAGCGCTGGGTGCCCGGGCGCTCGCCGTACCCACCGATGTCGCCGAGTATGACCAGGTCGAAGCCGCCGCACAACGCGTCGAGGATGAGCTCGGGCCGATCGACGTCTGGGTGAACGACGCGATGACCACGGTCTTTGCTCCCATCTGGGAGGTTTCACCAAAGGATTTCGCACGGGCCACCGAGGTGACCTTCCTCGGCCAGGTGTGGGGCACAAAAGTGGCTCTGTCCCGCATGCGCCCACGCAATTCCGGCACGATCGTCAACGTCGGCTCGGCGCTCGCATTCATTGGTATCCCGCTGCAGTCGACCTACTGCGCGTCGAAGTTCGCGTGTCGGGGATTCTTCGAGTCGACGCGCGCCGAACTGCTTCACGAGAAAAGCAAGGTCCGCATGGCCATGGTGCATCTACCGGCGGTGAACACTCCGCAGTTCGATTGGTGCGAGACCACCATGACGCACCACCCCCAGCCAGTGCCTCCGATCTACCAACCCGAGGTGCCGGCTCGCTTCATCCTCGAGGCGGCGCTCGACGGTCGAAGGTCGAAAGTCGTCGGTTCGTGGAACAAGTTGCTCGTCGCTGCAGGATCGATCTTTCCGGGTTTTGCGAACCAGTATGCAGCGATCGGCGCGTGGAGCTCGCAGCTCACCGATCAGCCGGTCGCCGCCGATCGATCGGACAACCTCTATCAACCTGCGGACGAAGTCGAGGACGCTGGCGCCCACGGCATCTTCGACAAGAAAGCCGCCGGGTTCTTTGATCCGAGTTTTCTCGTGACCTTGCCGACGAGTGCAAAGAATTTTGCCGAGGCACTCTCGCGAACCCTGGCGGAGAAACGTAACCGGATCAAGTAGCGATCGCACTACAGTTTGCGATCGTGCCTCGAGCCCGGTCGTCTACCGCGGCGGTGCAAGTCGAGCATCTGGCGAAGAGCTACGGCGGCGTACGTGCGGTTCGAGACGTGAGTTTCGAGGTCCACCGAGGCGAAGTCTTCGCTCTCCTCGGCCCGAACGGCGCAGGCAAGACAACGACGGTGGAGATACTCGAGGGTTTCCGCCAGCGTGATCGCGGTGCCGTCACGGTGCTCGGATTCGATCCAGCCGGTCGGCCGCGCGAGCTACGTGACCGGCTCGGCATCGTGCTGCAAGAGTGCGCCGTCGAGCCGAATCTCACCGTGCACGAGGTGCTTACGCGCAATGCCGGCTACTACCGCGACCCCCGCCCCGTTGACGAGGTCATCGAACTCGTCGGCTTGCAGGAGAAAGCGACAAGCCGCGTAGCTCGGCTCTCCGGTGGCCAGCAGCGCCGCCTTGACGTCGGGCTTGGCATCATCGGACGGCCGGAGTTGATCTTCCTCGACGAGCCGACCACGGGATTCGACCCGGGCGCACGACGAGGTGCCTGGGAACTCGTGCGGTCGCTGGCGCACGACGGTTCGACCGTGATCTTGACGACGCACTACATGGACGAGGCGGAAGCGTTGGCCGACCAAGTCGCCGTGGTCTCGTCGGGGCGCATCGTCGCGCAAGGTCCTCCGTCGTCGATCGGTGGGCGTGATGTCGCCGAGGCCCATATCCGCTTCGCGCTCGACGACCCCGCCTTGGCGGGCACGCTTCCCCTTGCAGTGCAAGCTCACGGCGGTGTCTACGAGGTCACGACCGACGACGAGCTCGGGGTTCTGCGCGCGCTCCTCGACTGGTCGCGCGACCACGACGCTCCCCTCGTGGGTCTCACCGTGACACGACTCACGCTCGAAGACGTCTATCTCCGCCTGACCGCAGGACACGAGGTCGGCTCTGACGAACAACGCCAACATCTCACGGCTTCGACGGCCTCGACGGCTTCGACGGCTTCGACCGACGAAGCCAGGCGCGAGGGGACATCTTGAGGGTTCGTGCGGCAATGGTCGGCGGCGACCTCCGCCAGATGACCCGCCAGATTCGCTACGAACAGCTCGCCTTCTGGCGCAATCGCTTCGGAGCGGTCTTTACCGTAGGGTTTTCTGTCGTGTTCCTGCTGCTCCTCGCAGCCGGAGGTGGCACGACCCACGATTCGGCAATCGGCGGGATCGCGGAGATCCAGTACTACGTGCCTGGTTTTGCTGCCTATGGCGTCATGTCGGCGTGTTACAACAACCTCGGGATCTCGCTCGTCAACCGCCGACAGACGGGACTGCTGAAGCGCCTGCGACTGAGTCCGGTCGCCACGTGGGTCATGTTCGGAGCAATCCTGGGCAACGCTGCAGTGATCTCGATCATCCAGGTGGCATTGCTGCTGGCCATCGGTCGACTCGGCTACTCGGTCGTGCTCCCAGATCAGTGGGTGGCGCTGGTGCTTGCCGTGGTCGTCGGGATCATCTGCTTCACCGCGCTCGGCGTGGCCGTGTCGACCTTTGTGTCGAGCCAGGATTCAGCAGGACCGATCATCAGCCTCATCTTCTTCGTGCTGCTGTTCCTGTCGGGCCTCTGGTTTCCGCTGAAAGCGGGCTCGACGCTCGATCAAGTGTCGAACTACTTCCCGATCCACCATCTCATCGTTGCCTTCTTTGCTCCGTTCGACACCGCACCACACGCGTCGCCCTGGGCGTGGCATGACCTTGCCGTCGTCGCCATCTGGGGTGCCGCTGCGACGGTGATCGCCATTCGTCGCTTCGCATGGGAGCCTCGCCGCAGCTGAGTGCGACATGAGCCAGTGCCGGCCTCGTCAATACTGGTCAGTGTTGTGAGCCAGCCAAGCACGTCCAAGCGGGTCGACCACGGACGCACCGGCGGACGGGGCAACCGGCGCCAGCTCGACCCAGCAGCGATCGAAGCCCGTCGGGCCGCCCGTGCCGCAGCTGTGCCAGCGATTACCTACCCGGCAGAGCTGCCCGTCACCGCGCACCGTGACGAGATCGAGCAGGCGATTCGTGACCATCAGGTCGTGATCGTTGCCGGTGAGACCGGATCGGGCAAGACGACCCAGCTGCCGAAGATCTGCCTCGACCTCGGACGAGGCGTGGACGCCATGATCGGCCACACCCAGCCCCGAAGAATTGCGGCGCGCACCGTGGCCGAGCGCATCGCCGATGAGCTGGGTGTCCCCCTCGGTGGTGCTGTCGGATACGCCGTGCGATTCACCGACGTCGTCAGCGAATCCACCCTCGTGAAGGTGATGACCGACGGCATCCTGCTCGCAGAGATTCGACGGGACAAGATGCTGCGGGCCTACGACACGATCATCGTCGACGAGGCTCACGAGCGCAGCCTCAACATCGACTTCCTGCTCGGCTACCTCACCCAGCTGCTACCAAAGCGGCCCGACCTGAAGGTCTGCATCACCTCGGCCACCATTGACACCGAGCGCTTCGCCACCCACTTCGCAGCGCCCGTCATCGAGGTCTCCGGGCGCACCTACCCCGTCGAGATCCGCTATCGCCCCCTCGAGCCGGTCGCACGAGACCCTGGCGCACGAGACACGGGGGCGCGAGACACGGGGGCGCGAGACACGGGGGCGCGAGACACGGGGGCGCGAGACACGGGGGCGCGAGACAC
>Ga0116230_10007572_pt1 | contig 10720 bp, 7 predicted proteins | sample S1TSphfallax_3_FD_88678 | JGI IMG/M metagenome (GOLD analysis project Ga0116230, IMG submission 88678) | Host-associated microbial communities from peat moss isolated from Minnesota, USA - S1T2_Fd - Sphagnum fallax MG | ecosystem: Host-associated > Plants > Peat moss > Unclassified | place: USA...
CGCAGAAACTTTGGGACGATTAGCTGATAGTGCATTTTTGATTTTGAGAAGATCCGGTTTGACCTGTGGATCGATGGCCTCGGGCATAAGCTTTTCAAAAAGTACATAAGGGTCGGCGGAGCAAATGACAATGTCAAAAATCTCTTCGCTGCCGTCTTCAAATTTCAGACCACTTATTTTACTGCCGTCAATAAGAAGTGATTGCACTGGTCTGTCTATGTGCAAACGAGCGCCGTTCTTCAGAGCGACATCGGTAAGGGCGATTGTAATTTCGCCCATGCCGCTAAAAACTTGACCCCAGGCGCCAAACTCATTACATGTCGATGCTGTGCCATGATGTATGCAACCAAATACCGAACCAGGATTACCGGCAAAGCCGGGGGTGCATGTGGCGGCAACTGATTTAAGTCCGTTATTGTCGACATAGTGACTGAGCAAATCAAAGAGTGAACCGGCAAATAAATTATCGGCCAGTGTATTTAAGTCGTTTTCGCGTAAAAGGCTGATCAGGCCTGCTTGGGTTAAACCGGGCTTTAGATAATGAGGATAAACAAGGGCGGCGGCTTTTTGGATGTCCTGCCAGAATTTATGCCAGCCTTCTTTTTCTTTTTCGTCCAGGCCTTCGATTTTTGTTTTTGCTTCACCACCATCTCTTGGAGTAAAAACGTACTCGCCCTTATCGAGCAGGACTACCTCAATGGGATCGGTCAAATATGGTTTAAGGCCGTGTTCTTGCAGTTCAAGCTCGGCTACCACTTCGGCTCTGAGCATGCCGTAATAAGAGGCCACCGAAGACACTTTTATCTCGGGGGCCTGGACAAAGGGTTTTTCAGTGACGCAGAGACCACCTAAAAGGTCACGTTTTTCAAAGAGATTGACTTTAAATCCGGCCCTACTCAAGTAAGCCGCGCAAGTAAGCCCATTGTGTCCACCACCAATGATGGCAACAGTTTTATGCACCTTTTCGTTTTCACTCCCACTGATGAAGTTCATCCCGTCGCCTCCGCCAGGACTGCCACAAGCTGGTCTATTTCTTCCCGGGAATTATATAAATGCATGCTGACACGCACAAATTCTTCGGACTGGTCTTTTAAATAGGTGCAGTGATCGCCTGAGCGTACAAAGATGTTTTCTTCATCCAGTACAAAGCTCAAATCAAGATTGGAGATCTGTTCAAAGCGGAAGGCAATTATGCCAAACCCTTTTTCACAGCGGCAGATGCCCATTCCTGGAGCAAAAATAATGCCGGGCAATAAGACTAGTTTGTTGTATAGATAAACGGTCAGGTCGCTAAGATGCGCCGCTATAGCATCCAATCCGATAGATTCGATGAAGTCGATGGCTTTACCCAGCGACAGTATGCCCGCAATATTTTTGGTGCCGGCTTCCAGGATCGCATATGTGTTTTTGCGGTCCAGTGACAATTCTGAATTTTCTTCGGAAGCCCCCTCGCCTGGCTCGCCTTTCCCTGTTGGCGTTATTTTGGCCGGACTTTTCCCGCCCAGTTTGCAAGGTTGCAAACTGTCTTTCACTCTTGGGTTGACCCATAGACCGCCGGTCCCGGTGGTGGCAAACATTTTGTGGCCGCTAAAGGAGAGAAAGTCGACTTTCAGCTCTTGAACATCGACCTTTATATGTCCGACACTCTGACTGGCATCAAGAGATATGAGTACGTTTGTGCCGACTATGTCTCTGATTTCTGAAACTTCCATATCGAGACCAAATACATGATGTATGTGAGATAGACCAATCAACCTGGTGCGCTCTGTCAGAGCATTTTTGATACTTTTGAGGTCGTAATCACCAACCTCATGGATAGCAAAAGTTTTGATCTTGATCTGTTTACCTTGTGCCGCCAGTATGTCTTTGAGGTTGTACCAGGGCAGCACAGCTGAGCTGTGGTCTTTGGGACAGAGCATAATTTCATCGCCGTCGACCAGGTTTTTCAGGCCCCAGCTCAGGGCCACAGTATTGAGACTTTCAGTGGCACCGCTGGTGAAAGCCAGATCTTCTGCCTGAGCTCCGATAAATGCGGCCATTTTTTGCCGCACTTCGGTCAAGCTTTTATCCAGCTGGGTGGACCATGAGTAGGCTGCTCTTCCGGAGTTTGAACACTGATGGGAGTGATAACGCACGATCTCATCAATTACTTCCTTAGGCTTTTGACTGGTGGAAGCACTATCAAAGTAGATCAAATCAGGATGAGTTTGAAAGATGGGAAAAGATTTCCGCAACGATGCCACATCGAGATTTGGGCTTTGAGTTTTAGTGGGCGAGCAGTACATTTACTTCCCTTGCCTCGGCTCGGTTGAGTTGTTTAATAACCGTCTCTAGCTGCTTGAGCCAACCAGCAGTTTGCGGCCACCGGTGGTTTTTGATTTTTCGGTTGCTTTGTCGGCATCGCGCCAGGCGACAAATCCGCCGGTGAGACTGAGACAATCTATGCCTTTGGCTTTGAAGTGCGCGGCGAAACGTTTTGAAACTTCACCGGTGGGACATACCAGCACAACTTTTTGATTATGGCTGAAAGGTACGCCCATATCGGCGATGTCTTCTAGATTGTCCGCCGGGATATTGATCGATCCGGCGATGCGAGAAGCTTTGAAAGCAAGACTGCCGCGCATGTCCACGATCACTGGTCTGTAACCGCTGCCGGCGAGAAGAGTTTCCAGCTCATCGACATCGAGCTCTGGGGCCGAGTCTATTTCTGCCTGTGTCACTGCTTTGACAGTGTCTTTTTTTACAGCCAGACCAAAGAGTTCGGGGCGGTATTTTTGCAGATAGGACAGATACCATTCGATACGGTCGCAGGCGATAAAGACTGCATTGTGAGGTTTATCCAGTGTCTTGTCGATTGGTTCGAGATATTTAATCGCTGCTGCCAGCGAGCCACCGCCCGTAGGTCCGGCCAAGATGCCGCACTTGCGCACAAGCATGAGCATGGCATCGATAGACTCGTCCATGCTGACTTCGATGATGTCGTCATAAAAATCTTTGCGGAATAAGCCGACTTCATACATTTCGTCGACGTTGCGAATGCCCGGCAGCAGATGGCCCTTAGATGCGATGACACCGATATTTTTGAGAGCCGGATTTTGTTCTTTTAGATAAGTGCCGGAGCCCCTGGTTGAGCCTGTAGTGCCCAGTCCACCGATAAAATAATCTACTTCACCCCGGCCGGCAGCCTTGAGATCATCGTGGATTTCTTTGCCGGTAGAATGATAATGGGCGTGGATATTTTTTTCGTTTGTGTACTGCGATGTGTGGAAAAATTTGCCCGGATTAGCACTCATCATTTGCTCGATGAACGTAATTGGGTCGTTCGGATCTGTGGGATCGGGGCATTCACTCAAGCCCGGCAGTTCATCTACATCGGCACCGAGCAATTGCAAAATCTGTTTGACTTCGCGCACTTTGATGCGGTTGGTGACGATTTTAAAAGGGACGCCGTAAACCGAGCATACCAGTTGCATCGCTTTGGCCATATTGCCCGAAGACGATTCTATGACTGTTTTGCCTTCGGCGGCAATTGATTCTATGTCGTCTTTCAGTACATTCCAGGCACTTTTATCTTTGACCGAGCCAAATGGATTGAGCAGCTCCAGTTTGGCAAAAAGATTGATATTTTTCAAGCGATGCACTGATTTCGGTATTTCGAAAAGTGGCGTGTTGCCTATGAGTTCGCTTACGTGTTGGACGAGCATTTTATATTTCCTCGGGTCATTTAGATCGACTAGGTTTTTAGAAAGGCAAATACTGACTATCCATGGTCCAGGTAAATTTGCCGTTCTTTTCTACAACGGCCACTTTCTGGGCGATTGGATGCATAATTGATGTGGTGGCCGAAAAATCCATAAAATATCCGGCGCTATTGACGAAGACTACCAGGTCGCCTTCCTCTGGCATCTGGTCCAGGTAGGTCAGGTGTCGATAAATCAGGTCGCTTTCCAGACAGAGATTGCCGGCAAAGTAAACGCCTATTTTTTCGCCTTTTTTGCTCGACTTGAGCTCGGCGGTCGCACCATTGCTATCTTGTTTGACAATAATCGGGTCGACAAAAACTTCCTGATCCAGAAACGAGATGTCTTGCCGCTTCATGTTGAGACAGACAATCGGCTCTCCTCGACTGGATGTTCGCACCGAGTTGACCCGTCCGATAGTGATGCCGGTTTGCTCTACAAGAGAGCGACCGGGCTCGATCCAGAGCTCGATCATATTGTCGCGCAAAATTGTGGCGGCAGTCGCGTCGCCCAGATTGCCAAACTTTTGACTGAGCAGCTCGACCAAAAAGTCGCCGCCGGTTTGGGTGTCAAAATAGCTGTAACTGTTGAAATTGCCTTTGAGCTTGCCTTTATCCGAAGACATGCCAAAAGCATTGCCATGCCAGGTCATGCCCGGTCTGGTGCCGAGGACCGCCTCCTTCAGGGCGCTTACATAGGCATTCCATTCATCTTCATTTTCTAGATAATTGACTTTATAGCCGCCCCCGATGTCCAGCACCCGTGGTTCGAAGTCACGGGCAAGAGCCTCTTCAAAAAGTTCGAGACAATTTTCGATAGCGATGGCTCGCTCCAGCACGCTGACTGTATCGAGGTGGAAAGAAAAGCCGAGCAGTGAAACTTCTTTGCGATTAGCTTCTAAAATTACAAATGCTTCTTCTACCTCTTTTATAGGTATGCCGAAGCGACTGCCTTTATTGAGAAATTTGCTGTGTTTGGCTTCAAAGCCTGAGAGGCGCAGTAGCACCTTGGTCGGCTTTTTGATTTTGAGCAGTGGTCGGAAAGCCACTACTTTTTTCAGCTCACTGATTGAGTCTACTGCGATAGTCACACCCTGCTGGATGGCGAGAGTTATAAACTCATTGTTTTTTGGACCTGTGGCTTCCAGTCTGCTGCCGTCAAAGCCCGATCCCAGAGCGTGTCTTAGCTCTCCAGCCGAGCTCACGTCGAGATTGGCTTCGGTGAGGGCCAATCTTTTTATTAGCGAATCAGACTGATTGCATTTGTGAGCAAAAAAGACTTTGCCAATGATCGACAGCTTCTTAAAAGTAGAGTTAAACTGATCTACGTTTGCCTGGATCAAATCAGGAAAAAGTATATTCAGTGGACTTCCCAGAGCCTGTACCAGGTTGAAGAGAGTTTCTTTTTCCTGTAAAAAGCGACCGACTGTTTCATGCACCTTGGGGGTGAGGGGATATCCCTGGCTCGCTCTTGCAGCGCGGGCCAGGGCTTCCAGGTCGACTTCTAAAGTTTTTGTTTCTGTCGCGCTCATTGTTTTTGTCTATCTCGTTATTTTTGTTTTGATTAACCGAGGGTGCCAGAGCATATTTACCTGATCGCGGCGCCGACCTTTTGTCTGCGGGCAATGGCTTCTTCGTAGGTGAAGTTCTGGTCCAGATTTTCGTCTAATTTTTGACCATAATATTCATCCAGCCAGTCGCGGCAAACTTTGCTGTGGATAGCGCGCAGGTCGGTCAGATATTTTGACCAATCGCGTTTTTGATTTTTGAGTGTTTGCAATACATTGGCAAAAACGACTTCCTGTTCTTGCATAAAGTCTTCCAGGGCTTCTTTTTTGCCCTGTTCAAAGCGCTTGAGATGGCGGGATTGGGGCACCAGACCCAGTAGTTTGCCCGGAGCTACGTGGCGCAGCACAAACAGCTCATCTTCTGGGCTGTCTACTTTATTGGCCACAACATAGGTCTTATCGGCCAGATGAGGCGCTACGGCCAGGAAGTCCAGATAGACTTGCAGCGATTTTTTGGTTGGTTCGACAACAAATACATTGATGTCATAGACCAGCGAAAGAGAAGTCGCTACATTGTCGGTACCGGCTGTGGTATCGGCCACTACGATGTCATCTTGGCCATCGAGCATATGGTGGAAAAAGGCCTGCAGTCCGCCGAGTTTGACGTGATAGCAAGCGCCACCGACATCGCTCTCTTTATAAGTTCCGACTGTAAGAAGTGATATTTTGCCATCGCCGCTGCTGCGTGCGTATTTTGCAATTGTGCGATCGTCTTTTGAGATTGCAACAAAATTGGAGGCTAGGGAGGGAGGCGTGGTGCCTACCATATCGCGACCGGCCAGATCTTGTCGATCGCCTTTCAAATATTCTATTATCTCTCCGCGCACTTCTCCCAGCTCATAGGCTGCATCTTCCAATCCTTCAACGTGCAATGCTCCTTTCAGGTGCGCATTGACGTCGGCATCTATAGCCAGGACAAAGGGATAAAGTTTGCTGACATAACGGATAAAGCCGGCTGCTGTAGTAGTTTTACCGGCGCCACCTTTACCTAAAAAAGCAATGCGCATCTATATTTCTCCATGATTATGGGCCGAGACTGAATTTGTGATTTGTGGGACTATCCTGGGCCTGCGGCCAAAGGAATGTGTGCGACGTTTGCCTCTGCGATCTGCTGAGGGACGTTCTGCTGCAAAAATATTTGTGGATAAAACTGTAAACCAGGGCAACAGTGCCGCGTCGGTAAAGTGGTATGAAGCACGAGGCGGCAACACCAGGTGTTCATTTAAGGACATGGCTTCGTATATTGACGGGCAAGCGCGCTCGACAGTCATGCCATCGTCGTAGAGTGATTTGACCACCGCGCCTGACAGATATTCTGGCAACATCACGACAGGCAGTTGATAGATGTAGTCATGTCGGCGTAATAAAGGTTTTGTATATGACTGCAGTCTCGCTCTCCAGTCTGGGCGGCAGAGAAAATAGGCCAGGTGATTGAGGGCCTGGTGCAAAGTGACCGGGCACAAATCAGCTTTGTTTTTGAGCAGACCATCTTTCACCGCCGCGGCAAAAGTACCTACACGTCTTTGAAAATCTTGTGAATCAAGCGACCAGTCATAATCTTGACAGTATTTCAAAATATTCCACACACAGGCAGCTGTCAGTCTGTGATTACCGTCGGCGACAAGAGAATATTCATTGATTATCACCGGAGCAAAGCCCCGGCTAGATAAATTGACTACTTCGTCAAAGAGTCTTTCTCTGACGCAAAATTCAGTGGCTTTGATCGATGTAACTGATGCCATCGCAACTTCGATAAAGTTGCCGGCAAAAACTCCGTGGGCAAAACTTTCATGCTTTTCGCCCAAACTCAAATAACTGGCCATCGCTTCCAGTTCAAACAAATAAGGCAAAATGTTGAGGCTATTAATGGCATTTGTGTTTTGTGCCAGAGTTTCACGCACTTTTTGTAGTGCCGCTTCTCCCCAGGTGACCGGACTTAGACCGGTGGTTGATTTAAACCAGGCCCGAGAAATAAAACTGAGTAGTTTGATTACTGACTGATCATTAAAGTTGTTTTTTTCAGCCGAATCTTTCAAAGCTTGGGCAATGCGGGAGAAACTTTTTAATACCTGGATGGAACCGGTTGCTTCTTTTTGATTTTCTTCTTTTGCTCTGCTGTTATTGGCGGCCTGGTACAAAAAGAAAAGTTTTGGTGCTTTGACGTAGTGCCAGAGCCATTCTTCATCCGTTTGCGCCTGAGAGGAAAAGAGTCTTGATGGTGCAGCTTCAGGATAGACGCTCTCAATCTGGCCAAAGTTATTTGATAAAGTCAGACCTTTTATACGGTCAAACATTTCCTGATCAAATTGAAGCAGATATTTGAATTGATCAAAAAGAAGATTGCCTCTGACCACTTCACTGCAATGCACTCCACCTGGTCCGGGGATGACTGCACCGGGAAAGTAGCTGGGAAGAGCGTCTTTATCTTTGGTATTAGCGTTTGACTGTGGCGAGGATTGATTGTCTAAGGCCATTTGCAGACGCAAATGAAAGAAATGATGGAGGCTACTGTCAGCAATATGTCTCTGCGGCGTCGGTCGCATTGTAGGCAAATTTGTTGACGATGGATTTGTGCCTGGAGCATTTGTCTCGGCTGATAGTGGTGCCGAAACAATGTGAATATTTTTTTGCTTTTGATATGCGTCAACTAACGGCACCGCATATGATGGCGCCAGATTATGATTGTGCACGGCAAAAGTCAAACTGGTATCTGTCATTTAGCCAGGACCTTTGCTCGGGAGCGTGAAGGATACACTTCTGTCAGGCGCTCCTGCCAGTAGTTTTTGCGGCTCTCAAATGGCGTTCCTTTGAAGAGCTCAAATAAGAGATCGTAACTGGTCAGTTCATGTTCCTCACTCTGGAGGTGATACTGGCAAAATGTTTTTAATAAATGGTTCTCAGCATCTGTCAAAAGTTCAATAGCCGCATCTTTATCTAAAGGAAGCATACTTTTTGCTTCTCCAATAAGCTGCTCCTTCATCACCGCTGTCAGAGGAGGCAAGACATATCTCAAGCGCTCTTCAAAAAATTCGCCCCGCAGAAGCTCAGCCAGAGTGTCGTTGACATAACAATCCAGGATCATGTGCACACGGCGCTGGGAGCCGAAATTGCAGGCGCTGTGAATAGTTTGTTTAGGATCAAGCTTCCACAGATAGCCCCGTTCAAAATGAACGTTGGTACCAGGACTGGTGATAAAAGCTTGATCGTTTGTAATCAGTGGCAGGTGCAGTCGATAACGCTGTATCTCTTCCAGATAGACAAAATCGCGGTGCTCGTGCAAAAAGGTGCCTGGTTCCAGGCAGAGTAATCGCACTCCCATTATTTGCAAACCGCTGCCGGCAATAAAGTCGGCCAGTGTAGGCAATTTTTCTAGTAGTGGTGTTTGGACAGGATTGGGGCAATCTCTATAATCAAAATTTTCTTGCTCACCGGTTGGATTTAAAAGAGTGGTTACTTTCATTCCGGCTGATGCATACTCGGGATATGGTTCACGCCAGAGGCGCTCAAGACCGGCTTCATCGCTCTGCAATTCTCTTACTATTTGATCCAAAATGCTGGTATCAATTTTTTTTATTTGTGAGATATTGCTGAGCATAAGTTGATCTACCGATTCTGATTCTGCTTTTTCTGACACTGGGGATGATACTCCCTTTTAGTTGTAGAGCGATATAATAACTGAAAATGGTTTCCATTTTGGAAATATTAGAAGAGTCCAATGCGAAGAATCGCAGTGCCACAAACAAGATTTTTTGATTCTTTGCTTCTTCTAACCCTAACCGGGGGTGGACCATCAGGATGACAATGGAAATAAGTGAAATACCGAAGCAACTCACTTATTGAGAATGATTCGCATCACAATCTCAGTTTATATCGATTACGAGAATTATCGACAGTAAGTACTTAAAGGTTAAGGCTGATGAGTACCTTTTCATCCCTTGTCCTTTTTTTATTGTCAGGATCGTTATGGTGACAGGAATAAAGCGCAGCTAATCATTTTGGAAATCTCCTTATGCCCCAGCAATTGACTACAAAATCCGCAGCTCGGCGGCCTGGACTATCGGCGCTCAGCCTGGTTTTTATCAGTTCATACGCCTGTCAGGGGCTGGCCCAGCATTTTTGTATGATTGCTCAGCCTTTGAACAATTTTCTAAAATCCGGCTTAAAACTCGATGCTGTCAGTGTTTCAATGGCGGTTTCGCTTTTGATGCTGCCCTGGGTCGTCAAACCTATATATGGATTGCTCAGTGATGCCCAGGATTTTGCTCGTGCCGGCGACCGGCGCAGACGATTTTTGGCCGGTGTGCACATAGCTGCGGCCTTAGCCTACTGCGTTTTGGCTTTGCTTCTGGCATTGGGCGGCGGCAGTGGTCCTTACGCTCTTTACCTGGCTGTAGGTATGGTTGCGCTGGCAGGTATTTTTATAGCTTTTTCCACTGTTGTTTTTGTATCTATTACTGTCGAGCATGGACGTGAGGGTAAGGGTAGCCGCTTATTTTTCGGCGAGCAGGCTGTTGCATACAGTACTGCCAATATTGCTGCTGTTTTCATTGGCGGACAACTGTGTGGTCGTCTGTCTCCTTCCATGGCCTTCATCTGGGCTCTGGCATTGTCGGCAGGCGTTTTGTTTTTGCAGGGATTTTTTTTAAATCGCTTCTTGCGTCACCCCTCTCTCAATAAACAACAAGTCCAGGATATTGGCGATGGCGCCGCGGAAAATTGGCCGCGGCAATCTAAAAATCTTTCCATTTGGGTGAAGAGCAAAACTTTGCTCAGTCACAGACCTTTTTTAATAACTTTGCTTTTTCTGACATTGTGGAATCTCAGCCCCAGTCTTGGAGTCAGCCTGTATTTCTATGAGTGCGATAAGCTGAGATTTACCCAGGGGCAGATTGGCACTATGGCCGCTTGCACCAGTGCCGGCACCCTGATTGGTGCTTTTATTTTTCGTTTTTTCCTGGCGCGACTCTTTAAGGATGGTCGATCTACTTATTTTATTGTCGTACTCGGTGTAATCAGTAATTTGTCTTATCTGATGCTCACGACCCCTGCTTCGGGCATGGTGATTGAGCTGTTTCGTGGCTTTGCTACTTTTGTAGCTACCCTGGCTATTTATGGACTGGCTGCCGATGTCAGTCCCCGGGGGCTGACTGCTACTGCCATGGCTGTGCAAATTGCTGTTTTCAATCTGGCATCGGAAGGGTCAATTGCATTGGGTGGCTTTTTATACGGCCGTCTTTTTAATAAAGAGCTTCTGCCACTGATTGTGGTGTCGAGTGTTACCACACTTTTAACTGCTTTTTTAATCCCGTATTTGACCTCCACTGGTTGTAAGCAAGCTGCTAAAGCCGCAGGATAGGCCTTGAGGCTGTCAGCGGGACGCCTGGCCCCTATGTTTTTAAGATGTGACTATAAA